>MDSZ01005699.1_pt1 | contig 15631 bp, 13 predicted proteins | sample 811201 | NCBI WGS metagenome assembly MDSZ01 (sample SAMN05326647, study PRJNA326480) | marine metagenome | isolation source: seawater | place: Indian Ocean: North | collected 2010
AATTATTGCACTGATTTTCTAAACAAATATAAAAAAGAAAATTATAAAAAAGAACTTAATTTTGACAAGCTTATAGAAACAATTAAAAAAGAAGGCAAAAATAAAAAATATGATTGTATAGTTGGTGTTTCAGGGGGAGTAGATAGCAGTTTCGTATTATATAAAGTTGTTGAATTTGGCTTAAGGCCATTAGCGGTCCATTTAGACAATGGTTGGAACAGTGAACTTGCCCAAAATAATATATCTAATTTGGTAAAAAAATTAAATGTTGATCTATACACAAAGATTGTAGACTGGGAAGAGTATAGAAATCTACAAGAAGCATTTTTTGCTTCAAATGTAATAGATATCGAGCTTTTATTAGATAATGCAATGTTGGCAATAAATTATCAAATGGCTGAGAAGTATAATATAAAATATATTTTATCAGGCACAAACACATCTACTGAAGGTTTTAAAATCCCTAATAATTGGAGCTGGTTTAAGAACGATAAGAAAAATATTTATAGTATAGCTAAAAAATTTAAAAATATTAAACCAAAAACAATGCCAACTTTTGGAACCTTTAATTTTATTTATTATGAAATTTTGAAAAAAATTAAATGGGTATTATTTCTAGATTATCTTAACTATATAAAAAAAGATGCAATTGCCGTATTAGAGAAAAGCTGTGGTTTTAAAAAATATCCTTATAAACATTATGAGTCGGTTTTTACTAGATTCTATCAAGGTTATATTTTGCCTAAAAAGTTTAACGTTGATAAAAGAAAATTGCATTTAAGCAATTTGATTTGTACTGAACAAATGTCAAGAGATGAAGCAATTTCTTTATTGCAACAACCTTGTTATTTAAACGAAGAAGATGAAAAAAAGGACAAAAAATTTTTCCTAAAGAAAATGGAATGGTCAGAGGAAAAATTAGAAAATTACATTAAACAAGAAGAAATATCACATGATAAATATGGATCAGAAAAAAAATTTTGGATATTATTAAAAGATATTTACCAAAAATATAATCTAAAATTTTTTCTTAATTAGATAGCTAATATTAAATGACAAAAATTATTTATGCTGTAGGTATACATGCCGATGGAGGTTTAAATATTTTAGAAAAATTTTTAGATAGATGTGATAATGATGTAATATTTTATTTAGATAATAGGATTAAAATAAAAAAAAAAGAAAACTATATATTTGTTAATGGAAGTTCATTTAATAGACTGGTTCATTTATTTAAATTAAAATCTCGAACGAATATAAAAGATCATATTTTATTTCTTAACGGTTTACCACCTATTATTAAATTTAATAGTGAAATTTCAGTTGCTTTCCAAAATGCGAATATATTTAGAACCTTTTATAAAATTGGATTTTTAAACTGGATTTTTTCAAGAGATATACTTAGGAATCTTATATTTTCTTTTGGAAAAAAAAATGTTGATAATTGGTTTGTTTTTTCACCTATATCTCAGAAAATTTTAAATAAAGAATTAAATAAGTATTCGAATATAAAAATTATAAATGTGCTTTCAGACTTTAACAATAAAGTAGAAAGTTTTAGTAATGATTATAAATATGATTTTATTTATCCAGCATCGGGTTTAAAACACAAAAATCATAATTTATTATTTGAAACTTTAATTCAATTATCAAAAGAGAACATATATCCAAAAGTTTTAATAACTTTGGAACAAAAATATCTAAATGAAGTAAATTTTTACAAATACAGAAAAAAGTATAAATTAAAAATAGAAAATTATTTTGAAAAAAATCAAAAAATTTTTATAGACATTTATAAGCGATGTAGATGTTTACTTTATTTATCCAGAAATGAAACAATAGGCCTTCCAATTTTGGAAGCAAATAAATATGGTCTTTTTACTATTGCCCCTGACTTAGATTATAGTTCACAATTTATTGAACCAGACTTTAAATTTGACATAAATTCTAAAAATGAACTTAAAAATATTATTAAAAATTTTTTGCTTAAATCACCAGAAAAAAAAATTATAAAGGACTATAAAATTAAAATTGAAAATTCTTTAGATTTTGAAAACTTTTTAAATAATATATTATGAGTTCTATTACTATTTTTTCTAAACATTTTTGGCCAGAAAATTTTAAGATAAACGAAGTTAGTTTTAAATTAAAAAAAAAACTCAAGATAAATGTATTTACATCTGAGCCTAGTTATAACAATAATAAATATATTAAAAATTATAGAAATAATTCAAAATTAAATGGAATAAAAGTCCATTATTTAAAAACATATTCCAGAAAAAAAAATACTTTTATAGATATAGCTAGAGACTATATTTCTTACATAATCAAACTCTCATTAAATCTAAATTATTTTGAAAATCATAAACCATTAGCAGCTATTACTTTTGCAACTTCTCCATTATTGCAAGCAATACCTGCAATTATTTATGCTAAAAGAAAAAAAATTCCAAGTATTTTGTGGGTCCAAGATCTTTGGCCTGAGGTTTTAGAAGATACTGGTTATATAAAAAATAAATTTATTTTAAAATTTATTAATATTTTTGTAAAAAAAATCTATAAATCATCAGATTTGATTTTAACTCAATCAAATAGCTTTAAAAAGCATATTCAAAAAAATTATAAAATAAAAAATAATATTTTCACATTACATCAACCATCAGATTTTAAGTTTCAGAAATATACAAAAAATTTAAATAAAAAAATAATCATAACATTTGCAGGAAATTTAGGAGAAGCTCAAGATTTTAAAACAATTTTAGATGCTTTTTTATCTAAGAATTTGGATAGAAATATTTGTTTAAATATAATTGGATCAGGAAAAAAATTCCAATTTCTAAAAAATTTTATCAGAATCAATAAATTGAAATCGAGAATAATTTTGAAAAAATATTTGAAACCAAATGAATTAAAAAAATATTTTAAAAGATCTAATTGTTTTATTGTTTCATTAAAAAATGGTAAATCTTTGAATAAAACAATACCAGGAAAATTTCAATCTTATCTTGCTTATGGTAAACCAATTTTAGTCTCATCTAATGGGGAGTTAGGAAAATTTGTAGAGAGAGAGAGAATTGGATTTTCTAATAAACCGAATGACATAGAAAAAATAGTGAAAAATATGAATTATATTAAAAATTTAAAAGAAAAAGATAAAATAAAAATTTATTTATCTTCAAAAAAGGTATACCAAAACTTCTTTGATTTAAATAAAATTGTAGATGATCTTTTTAAATATATTAAACATATAAATAAAAAAAATGTTAAAAAAAATATACCATAGATTGCCAAGAACTCTTCAAGATTATATCAATAAAGCTGCTGCAAAATTTGCAAATAATTCTTTAGATGAATTTGTTTATAGTGATACTGGAAAAAAATATAATTTATCTGCAAAAGATAAAAATAAAATTGTTAGAAGAATTCAAAATGCATTGGGGAAACTAAATAGTGCAACAAGTATAGATGTTCAATTAGAAATTGGAAAAAAAATATTAGATTTGGATAATAATGAACAAAATTATATTGTTGAATGCGGATGTTTTAAAGGCGCTTCGTCTGTTGCTTTGTCTATTTTTTCTAAAATTGTAGATAGAAAATTAATAATCTATGACTCTTTTCAAGGATTACCTGTTGATAGTGATAAAATTGGAAAAAGAAATTATCCTCATTTAAAATTAACAGGCAGTTATAGCGAGGGTATGTACAAAGCTACCAAAAATGAGGTAGAGAATAATCTTAAATTATTTGGGGAGAATGAAAATGTGATAATAAGAGAAGGTTTTTTTAATGAGTCACTAGAAAAACATCAAGAAAAAATTGATTTATTATTTTTAGATGTTGATTTGGTAACTTCTACTCAAGACTGTTTAAAATATCTCTGGGGACATTTGATAAATGGTAGTTATATATTTACAGACGATGCATGCGATATAGATGTCGTTTCATTTTGGTTTGACGAAAAATGGTGGAAAGTAAATTTGAATTGCAAGCCACCAGGATATATTGGATCTGGATGTGGAATTCCATTAGGCGGTAAGTATTCCTCTCTAGGTTATTCTATAAAAAATCCAGATAAAAATAATTATAAAAAGGCGTTTTTTTTAAACTAAAATAATTTAAAATATTATGTATGCAGTTATTTTAGCAGGTGGTAAAGGTTCAAGATTGGGTTCTCTAACTAAGTCAATTCCTAAACCGATGGTAAAAATTGGAGGAAAGCCAATTATTTGGCATTTGTTAAAAATTTTAAATTCAAATGGCATTAATAACTTTATTATTTGTTTAGGTTATAAAGGAAATGTAATAAAAAATTATCTCGGCAAACTAAATAATCGATGGAATATTAAATGTTTAGACACAGGACTAAATACATTAACAGCAAAAAGAATTTTTTTAGTAAAAAAACACATAAAATCTCAAAAATTTTTAATGACCTATGGTGATGGGTTGGCAAATATAAATTTAAAAAAGTTATATAAATTGCATTGTAAAAAAAAAAAAATTGCCACTGTTACAGCTGTTTCACCCATACCTAGATTTGGATCTCTAGTGATAAAGAAAAATAATGTAACAAAATTTAATGAAAAGCCAAAAGATAATAAAAACTTAATTAACGGAGGTTTCTTTATTTTAGATAAAAAAATTTTTGATATTATAGATTTAAATAAAAATGTTATGTGGGAGCAAGAACCTATGAAAATATTGACAAAAAAAAAACAACTCTCTGCTTATTTTCATAGTGATTTTTGGCATCCAATGGATACAGAAAGAGATCAAAAATATTTAAATGAACTTTATTTAAAAAAGAAAATCCCTTGGGAAGTATGATAAAACAAAACATTGCTCAAAAAAAATTTTGGAAAAATAAAAATGTTTTTTTAACTGGACATACTAGTTTTAAGGGATCATGGTTGAAGCTCTGGCTAGAATTTTTAGGTGCTAATGTTGTCGGTTACTCTTTAAATTTACCCTCACAACCTAAAAGTTTATATAAAATTTTATTTAATGAAAAATTTACAAAGCAATCTGTTTTAAATATTAGCAACTTAAAAAAACAATTATTAATTTCAAAAGCAGATATAGTATTTCATATGGCAGCCCAATCTATTGTTTCTGAAGCAGAAAAAAATCCAATAAAAAATTATCAAACAAATATAATAGGGACAGCTGCTATTTTAGAAGCATGTGCTAACGTAAAAACAATAAACACAGTTATGATAATAACAACAGACAAATGTTACAAAGAAAACAATAAAATAAATTTCTATACAGAGAGATCTATCTTAGGAGGAAGTGAACCATATAGTGCAAGTAAAGCATGTGCAGAAATTATCTCAAATTCATATCTATTAAAATATAAAAAATTAAAAAAAAAAATAGTTACTGTTAGGGCTGGAAATGTTGTTGGAGGAGGCGATTGGAAAAAAAATAGAATAGTGCCAGATATTATTAGATCAATACTTGAAAAAAAAAAATTAAAAATTAGAAATCCAAAAAATACTAGACCATGGATACATGTTTTAGATTGTTTAAATGGTTATTTGATTGCAGCAGAGTATTCTTATAAAAATAAGTATTCATTTAATACTTGGAATTTTGCACCTCCTTTGAGCAACCAAATCACTGTATTAAATTTAGCAAATTTAATATTTTCAAAATTTAATAAGAAAAATAAAATTATTTTTAGTAAGAAAGATTACTTTTATGAGTCAAAAAAATTAAATTTGAGTTCAGCAAAAGCAAAAAAAAACTTGAATTGGAGAACTATTTTAAATAAAAAAAATATTATTAATTTTACATTTGATTGGTATTTAGGTTATATCAACAAATTAAACATGAAAAAATTTTCAATAATTCAATTAAAAAATTTTTACGAACTGGCAAAAAAAATAAAATGAAAATATCATATGGTAAAAATGTTTATGACAGAGCTGAAATTAATGCTGTTTTAAAAACATTAAAAAATGGAACTCAAATGGGTAAATCTGTAAGAAAATTTGAAATTAAGGTATCAAAAATGTTTTCAAAAAAATACGGTCTTATGGTGAATTCTGGATCATCGGCTTTAACTCTTGCAATGCAATCTTTAAATTTAAAAAAAAATGACGAAATAATAACTCCATGCCTAAATTTTGGAACTGCAGTTTCATCTATCGTCATTGCTGGAGCTAAACCAGTTTTCGTAGATATTGACATTGAGACATTGCAAATTGATGTTAACAAAATTGAGGAAAAAATTACAAAAAGAACAGTTGCTTTCTTGATACCTAACTTAATTGGAAATATCCCAGATATAAAAAAAATTTATAAATTAAAAAATAAATATAACTTAAAATTAATTGAAGATTCTGCTGATACTTTAGGAGCAAAAATAAGACAAAAGTCAACTGGCCATTATAGCGATATATCAATAACCAGTTTTTATGGATCTCATATAATAAGTTGCGCTGGAAATGGTGGTATGCTTATGACAAACAATAAGATAGTTTATGAAAAATCAAAAGTTTTACGAAGTTGGGGGAGAATGTCATCATTAATTAAAAATTCAGAAAATATAAGTGAGAGATTGAATATAAAATTAATGGGATGTGAATATGATAAGAAGTTTGTTTTTTCAGAATTGGGTTATAACTTTGAACCTTCAGAGATAGGTGCTTCTTTTGGGTTAGAACAATTAAAAAAATTTCATAAATTCAGTAAAAAACGTTTGGTAAATTTTAATTATCATAAAAAATTTTTTAATAAGTATAAATCCTTCTTCATATCTCCAATGATTAATAAAGACATTCAAACAAATTTTTTAGCCTATCCTTTAATAATAAAAGAAAATAAAATTTTTAAGAGGAAAGATTTACAAATTTATCTTGAAGAAAATAATATACAAACTAGACCTATATTTAGTGGAAATATATTAAGACATCCCGCTTTTAAATATCTTATTAGCTACAAAAATAAAATCAAAAATTTTAAAAACTCAGATTACATAATGAGAAATGGTATTTTAATTGGATGCCATCAAGGATTAGATTTAAAAAATTTGGACTATATACATGGTAAAGTAACTAAATTTATAAAAAGTTATAATTGAAAATAGAAATTAAAAAAAATTATTTATTTATAGTAATATTTTCAGGAATAATTTTACGTTTATTTTACCTTTTTTTCAAAACAGGTGATTACACTAAAATTAATCTTGGTGGAGATCCATGTCATCATTACAACATAGCATATAATTTATCAAATTTTATAGGTCCAAAGACAGATTTCATTTACTCATACTGGCATAGGCATCAAGATTTACCAGCTGTTACAGATGTATACTTGCCAGGCTTTCACTTTTTTTCTGCAATTTTCCTTTTCATTAATGAAAGTTTCGTTATTACTAGATTAATTACTTTTGTAATTTTTTTTTTAAATCTATTACTGTTGTATTTAATTTGTTCAGAATTAAAAAAAAAGGATATTGGTATAATATCTATTTTTTTAATATGTTTTAATTACTTTCATATCGAAAACTCAACAGTTTTTACAAGTGTTAATTTTACTGCATTAATTATTCAAATTTATTTTTACATAACTTTACTTACATTAAAAAATAATAATTTTTACTATTTGTTAGGTTTGACTACGGGTTACGCCTCTTTAACTTTTGGAGGCTGGCAACTTCTTTTCATTATTTCTTTGATTAACATTTATATTTTTGAAAAAAAAAATTATTTAGTTAGTTTATTTAAATTTTTTATACTATTTATCTCAATTTATTTAAGCTGGGGTATTTATACTAACTCATATTTTGGAACACCATTTTATAGTAATTTAAATTTTTATCCCTTTGTTGAAAGTTGGGGTGAAATGATGAATTCTACAAAAAAACCCAATATATCTGAATTATTAATTAAATTAGACTATTTACAGTATATTAAAAATCACTTTGTATGGTTTATAAAAAATATCGTCAATTTAAGCTTGTTCAATTTTCCAACTTTCATATTTTTTTTGTCTTTTTTATTTTTACCTTTGGTTATTTACGGTGCGATTAAACTTAAAATTTTAGGATATTATATTGCAATATTCTCGATTTTATATTTATTGGGCATATCAATTGCAAGTAATGCAATGGATGGACAGCTTTGGCCAAGACATTATATGCCTATTTTACCAATAAATTCTATTTTAGTTGCATCAGCAATTATAAATATATCAAAATTAGAGATTGTTAAAAAATTTATAATTAAAAAAAATTTTATTAATTTTTTGATAGTTATAGCATTTTTAATAACAAGTTGTGGTATATTTTACAAAAAAACGTTCTGGGAAAGAGATACAACATCTTTTTACAAATTTGGTCAAAAAGTTAAATCCTTTGTACCTGATCATTCAAAAATAATGTATGGATTAACCGTACAAGATTTATGGTGTGTCAGTAAAAGAAAAGTAATTATGGATCCTGCATTTAGACAAACCAAAAGTCCGGATAGAGTTAAAGAAGAAGTTGATTTCTATAAAATTGATTATCTAATAATTGATTTGTCAAATAAAATCTACAAAAGAGATCATGAAAATTTAGATGAAGTGTTAGAACAATATAAATCATTAAAGTTATCTTTGATTTACAAAGATAATAATAATCCATATTATCTTTATAAAATAATAAAATGATTAAAACAGTTTCAATTATAATTCCATTTTATAACGAAAAAGAAAATATTCCAATAATACTTAATGAAATTAAACAAAAGTTATTAAATTCAAAAAAATATAATTTTGAAATAATTTTAATGGATAATCATTCAAATGATGGATCAGATAATGTTGCAAAAAATGAAATGAATAAATTTGAAAATATAAAGTATTATAGATTGAGTAGAAATTTTGGATATCAATCAAATATTAAGGCTGGTCTTGATAAATGCACAGGAGATGCTGCAATTCAATTAGATGCAGATGGAGAAGATGATCCAAAATTAATTCTTCAATTTATTCAACAATGGGAAAACGGTTATGATGTAGTTTATGGAATACGTAAAACCAGAATAGAAAATTCTATTTTATCGTTTCTGAGAAATAAATTTTATTCATTTTTAAATAAATTTTCAGATATAAATATACCTAAAGGAGCAGGTGACTTTAGATTGATAGATCGCAAAGTAATAAATTATCTAAAGAATTTAGATGAGAAAAACTTATATTTAAGAGGACTTGTTTCTTTTATTGGATTTAAACAAATAGGAGTTGAATACGATAGATTAGAGAGAAAGTCAGGAATTTCAAAGATATCAATTTTTAAGTATTTTGATATTGCAATGTCAGCAATTACATCATTTACTAGATTTCCTCTAATTATAATATTTTTTATGGGAGCATTTGTTTTTTCTTCAAGTGTAATATTATCATTAATTTATTTATCTCTTTTCTTATTTGGTATGATAGAGGAACCTGGATTTACAACAATAATATTAGTACAACTTTTCTTTTTTGGCTTAATAATGTTTTTAGTAGGAATAATTTCATTATATGTTGGATACATTTTAGATGAAGTTAAGAATAGACCAAATTACATTATTGAGGATGAAAAAAAAAAATAAAAAAAAAATTTTAATAACAGGTTCAAATGGTTTTATTGGATTTCATTTAAAAAGAAAATTAAATGTCAAATACGAACTATTTACCCCAAGTAAAAAACAATTAAACTTAAAGTATAAGCTAAGACTTAAAAAATACTTAAACAAAGTAAAACCTGATTTTATCATAAATTTAACTTCTTCTACAAATTTTAAAAAAAAATATGAAATAGAAAAGTCTAATCAATTAAATAATACATTTTTAACAAATAAGAATTTAGTAGATACAATAAATAAAAATTGTGAGTTGGTAATTTTTTTTGGGTCTATTGAGGAATATGGAGAATGTAGATTACCATACAATGAAAAGATGCGACCTAAGCCTAGATCATTATATGGAAAATACAAATATAAAGCATATTTATACACTAAAAGATATATGAAAAAAAAAAAATTAAACTATATTTGGTTAAGACCTTCTCTTACATTTGGTTATAAAGATAATAAAGGGAGATATTTAGGGAGTATAATTAACTCCTTAATAAGTAAAAAAAAAATTTATCTTAGACCAGGTAATCAGATAAGAGATTATATTTATGTTGATGATTTATGTAGAGTCATTGAATTACTTTTAATAGCTAATGATCGTAACTTTAATACTGTATTAAATGTATCTGCCCAAAATTATGTAAAACTTAAGTCAATTCCAAAAAAAATTGAAAAATTTTTAAATATAAAAATGAATTATGTTTTTAAAAAAAATAATAACCAAATAGATATGCTGAATTCTAACAAAAAACTTAAGAAACTATTCCCAAAGTTTAAATTTTCAAACTTTGACAATTCTCTAAAAAAAATAATAAGACAAGAAAAGATATAAATAATGAATTTTCTAATTACTTCTTGCGAATATCTCGATCAAAATAGAGTTGAAAAATGTAACGAATTTTTTAGAGAATTTGTAAATATTTGGTTTATAATTTTTAATTCAAATTTAATTCTACCAATAATTCTTATATTTTTATTTATTTTATTTTTAATATTTAATCAACCTACTAATAAATTTAAAAAAAAACAAAATTATGCAATTATTTTTTTATTAACTATTTTATTTTATCTCATATTATTTAATTTTAGAACTAATATACCTTGGGTTGATGATTGGGAGTGGATAGAAAATTTACAAACAGAAGAAACCAGTACTTGGAGGTGGTTGAATCAACCTACAAATATTCACAACATATTCTTTACAAAAATAATATTTCTATTTGTTGATAACTATTTAAATCAAAATTTTGAATTTTTTAATTTCTTTTCAATTTTTTTGATATTTCTTATTAGTCTATTAGTTTTGTCAAAAGAGGATAAAATTAATTCCTTAGGTTTGTCTCTTATAATTATATAATCTTTTCAGGTAAACAGTTTGCGAACTTTACACAATCTTCAAATATAGTTTGGAGTTTATGTTTTTTTTACATAATATTAATTTATAAATTTATTGATCAACAAAATATAAAATCAGTAATAATAAATTCGACAATAATATTTATTGCACCTCTCACATTTGGATTGGGTTATGTTATCCCAATTTATATTATTTTTTTTATTTATTTTCACAATATTTATAAAAATTTTAAAATTTTATATATTTTCTTAAGTATAGCTGGTTTTTTGATTTCAGTTACTATGCCTAGATTATTTTTTGGAGAAATTGGATATCCATTATCTGGGTATGATTATTTAGATTTAGGTTTTATCATAAATTATAAATTTTATATTACTTTTTTTGGAGTTCTCTCAAACGTTTATCTTCCATGGATAGATGGTTTTGCTTATATTGGTTTTATAGTAGGTTCTGCTCAATTTTTGATAATAATATTAACATTATTTAAAAATTACCGATCAAATTCATACGAAGACTTCTCAGATTTCTTGTCTCATAATATTCTTATCTCTATCGGTTTAATATTTGCTTTTTTAGTATCTTTAACAAGAAATGATCTACAAACTGTTGTGGCTGCAAGATATTCAGTTGGTTCAATTTTATTTCAAATAGGATTTTGGAAATTAGTATTTGAGAATTTTACATTTATAAAAATTATTAATAGGTTTAGTTTGTCATTAATAATTTTGTATGTATTATTTTTAGGAATTTTTTCTCCATATCATGGAATTCATTGGCAAGCTAATCGTTATGCAGAAAATACAAAAATTCTAAATTGCTACAATTCAAATGATGAAAAAATATGCAATAAACTTGCATATAAATTATTATTTTATGGTGGTGATTGGTACGATTTTAATACATTTGAAAAGCAAATTCGTGTACTAAAAAGAGATAAAAAATCTTTTTTTAATTCTTAATGAAAAAAAAAATTTGTTTAATTGGTCTAAATTATGGAAAAAATGTTTTAATCGAGTCAATTAAACAAATTAATTCTTTCAATTTAGTTGGGGTTTGTGGTTTAAAAAATCGTAAAACAAATAAATTCTTAAATTACAAATATTATAGCTCTTGGCGCAAAATGGTAAAAGAAATTAAGCCACATGTTGTTATTATTGCCGTTCCACCATTAGAGCAAATAAAAATAATAAAATTTTTACTAAAAAATAAAATACAGTTTTTATGTCAAAAGCCATTAACAAATAATTACAATGATATAAAAAAATTTTTATTATTGAAAAAAAACTTCAAGAAAAAAAATTTTATTGATTTAAATTTTATTTCTATACCATCTATCATTAAATTTAAAAAAATAATTAAGAAAATTAATATCAATTCACAGACAAAAATTGAAGTAAAATGGCATTTTAATCCTCAATCTAGAAAACTAAAAAATTCATGGAAAAATAATAAAAATAAATTAGGTGGGGAAATAAATAATTTTTTTTTTCATTTACTTTCAGTATTATATTTTCTTTTTGAAATAAGAAAATTCAAACTTATAAAAAAGAAAAACAACATATATTATTTTCTTTTATCTATAAAAAATAATAATATTAATGTTGTATTTAATCCTTCAAACAATAAAAATTTAATTTCTATCAGTTTATTGGATAAAAAAAATATTTATATTCTTGAAAACAAATCTAAAGATTACCACAATAACTTTAAAATTAAAAAAAATAAAAAAATAATATTTAAAAAAAATTTTCCCAAAAATAAAAGCAGAATTAATGCATCAAAAATAATATTAAATTTATTTAATAAAACTAACAAAGAAATTAACAATTTTACAAGTTTTGAATTTGGTTTAAAGATACAGAGTGAAATTATAAAATTAAATGTTACTTAAAAAACAACTAGACATCGTTATACCCGTTTACAATGAAAGTGACATCATCATTGATACTTTAAAATCAATACAAAAGAACTTCGAATATGAACATAATATTTTAATTTGTTATGATCTCGAGAAAGATAATACGTTGCCTAAAATAAAAAAAAGTAATTTAATTTTAAAAAACATATTTTTTATAAAAAATATTTATAATGGTGCTCACGGTGCCGTAATGTCAGGAATTAAAAATAGTAAATCAGAATACGTGTTGGTACTACCCGCAGATGATGATTATAATACTGAAAATCTAGAAAATATGTATGAAAAAATAAAAAAGTACAATTTGGACATATTATGTCCAGATAGATTTATTAATAAAAATTCAATAAAAAGTGGACCTTTTTTTAAATTTTTACTGGCTAAAATTGTAAATTATTCTTTGTATTATTTAACAGACGTACCAACAAAAGATGCAACAAACGGTTTTCGTTTTTTTTCAAGAAGGGTTTTGGAAACGATAAATATAGAATCAAAGATAGGATTTACTTATAGTATTGAATATTTATTAAAATCAATAGATAAGGGTTATAAAATCGGAAGATATCCTGCTATTTGGATTGAGAGAAAAAAAGGAAAGAGTAGATTTAAAATTCTAAAATGGTCTCTTGATTATTTACGTTGGTATTTTTACGCATTCAAATTAAAATTATTTAAATGAAAAATAAAAAAATTACTATTCTTGGAGGAGCGGGGCATATAGGTTTGCCATTAAGCATTGTTTTTGCTAACAAAGGTTTTGATGTATCAATATTGGATAATAATAAAGAAAATTTAAGTTTAGCTAAAAAAGGAATTATGCCGTTCAAGGAGAAAGACGGCGAAAAAAATTTAAAAAAAGCCTTAAAGAGGAAATTAAAATTTTATTCACAACCATCAAATTTTATTTCAGGATCAACAATTATTATCACTGTCGGAACACCAGTTGATGAATTTTTGAATCCAGACATGAGTCAAATTAAAAATTGCATAGATGGTTTAATACCCTTTTTAAAAAATGGCCAGCTTATTATATTAAGATCAACTGTTTATCCCGGAACGTCAGAATGGTTGTTTAATTATTTAAATAAAAAAAAAAAATGTCATGTTGCCTTTTGTCATGAAAGAGTAATTCAAGGTTATACTTTTGATGAAATTGAAAAATTGCCTCAAATTATTGCCGCAAGTTCAAAACTAGCACAAAAAAAAGCAACAGAAATATTTGATAAAATTTCAAAAAAAATTGTTTATTGTTCTTTAAATGAAGCTGAATACTCAAAACTTTTTTCAAATGCATTTAGATATTCACAATTTGCAGTAGCAAATGAATTTTACATGCTTGCTGATAAAGCTGGTCTAAATTTTAACAGAATTAGAGAAATAACAAAACAAGGCTATCCGAGAGCAGAAGGACTTCCATCAGCTGGGTTCGCTGCAGGCCCATGTCTTTTAAAAGATACTATGCAACTGCTATCAATATCAAGAAATAACTTTAGTATAGGAAACAGCTCTATGTTAGTAAATGAAGGTTTAGTGCTTTACTTAATTGATAAATTAGAAAAAAAATTTGACCTAAAAAAAAAAAATATTGGATTGCTTGGTATGTCTTTTAAAGCTGAATGTGATGATACTAGATCATCCTTAAGCTATAAATTAAAAAAATTTTTAATACCAAAGGTTAAAAATGTTTACTGCACAGATCCTTTCGTTAAAACAGATAATAATTTGGTGAAGTTAAATTTTCTTTTACAAAAATCTGATATTTTAATCTTGTGTGTTCCGCATAAAAAATATCAAAATTTATCTATAAAAAATAAAGAATTGATTGATATTTGGGGTTTTATAAAAAGGTGAAAAAAAAAATTTTAGTAACAGGAGGAACTGGTTTTATAGGGTCTGCAATTTGCAATTTTTTTAGTAACAAAGGTTATCATTTAACAATTTTAGATAATAACTCAAGGGGCAAATCAAATAGAATAAAAAAAAGTAAAAATATAAAAATTGTTAATGGAGATATTACAAATTATAATGATGTGTACAGGTCAGCTGTTGGACAAAGTCATATATTTCATCTTGCCGCTATTAATGGAACAAAATTTTTTTATGAAAAACCAGATAAAGTTTTAGATGTAGCATGCAAAGGTGCAATAAATATTATTGATGTTGCAAAACGACTTAAAATAAAAAATATTTTTTTAGCATCAAGTTCTGAAGTTTATCATTATCCAAAAAAAATTCCGACTGATGAAACTGAACCAATTAAAATACCAGATGTATTTAACTCTCGTTATTCATATGCTGGTGGTAAAATTTTGACAGAGTTACTTGGAATAAATAATGCAAGATTTTTTAAAAGAATGATAATTTTTAGACCTCATAATGTTTATGGCAAGGATATGGGAGAAGAACATGTTATCCCAGAATTAATAAAGAAAATAAAAATAGCAAAATCAAATATGAAAATAAAAGGATCAGGATTTGAGACAAGATCTTTTATTTTTATTGATGACTTTCTTGAAGCTTTCTATTTAATATTTAAAAAGGGAAAGCATCTGAATATTTATAATATAGGCACCGAAGAGCGTGTAAGAATTTTAGATTTAGCAAAAATAATAATAAGAATCTTTAAAAAAAAACTTACAATCGGCAAAGAAAAAATTGCCAAAGGTGGGACATCTCACAGGTGTCCGAATATTAATAAAATTAAAAAATTGGGATTTAAAAAAAAAATTAGTTTAAAAGAAGGGTTGT
>MDSZ01070295.1_pt1 | contig 15631 bp, 12 predicted proteins | sample 811201 | NCBI WGS metagenome assembly MDSZ01 (sample SAMN05326647, study PRJNA326480) | marine metagenome | isolation source: seawater | place: Indian Ocean: North | collected 2010
AAGTGCATTTTTAATTGCATTTGGAGATGCTAAAGAATATTCTTCAATTAATTTTTTTAATATTCCATCAATTTCTTCAATACTACATAACTCTTGTACAATATTCATTTTTTTACATTGCTTTGCATTCAAATTATAACCACGCATACACCAATCCAAAGCCTTTTTCTCAGACATTATTCTAAACAATGAGTCCATAACTTGAAAAGGAAACAAACCTCTTTTTACTTCAGGTAAAGTCATTATAACTTCGTTAGTACAAATCGCATAATTACATGAAGTTACTATCAAAACTCCGCCAGCATGAACATTACCATTGATCACAGCAATTTTTGGTTTATGTAATTTGTTAAAAATATCAGCTAAAAAAATATTTTTATCACTTAGTTCATTTAAATCTAAACCAGAGCAAAAGGTATCACCAATACTTTTATAAATTACAACTCTAATTTTTTTTGTTGCATTAGCATAATCAGTGCAAATACCTAATTCACGAATCATTAAGTGGTTTAATGCATTTTTTTTCTCGGGTCTGTTTAAAATTATTTCAAGGAAATTATCTCCGATCTTAACTTTCAAAAATTTAAAATCGTGATTAATAAAATCCTCAATTTTTTGATCCTTTATTAACATAATTATAATCTAAAAGTTCCGTATGAACTTGATCCCATAATTTTTTCTTTATTTATGATGTCCAAGCAAAAACTTAGATAAAATCTAGTATTTCTTGGATCAATAATACCATCATCCATTAATTCAGAGGAGGTATGCCATACGCTGGCTTTTTCTTCAGCTAAAACTATAAGATCTTTTTTTTCTTTATTTAATTTTCTTTTATCAATTTTTAAATTGGAATTTTTAGCAGAATTAGTCTTTATTATTTCCATTACTCCAGCTAACTGTTCAGCGCCCATTACACCAGATTTTACATTTGGATAAGTAAAAAGAAATCTTGGATCAAAAGATCTTCCGCACATAGCATAATTTCCAGCACCATATGAATTACCAACAAGTAAAGTTATGTGTGGGACTTCACTTCCAGCCACTGCGTGAATAAGTTGAGCACCGTGATTAACCATTCCATTTTGTTCATGCCTTTTTCCAACCATAAATCCTGTAGTGTTATGAATAAATAATATTGGAATATTATTTTTATTTGCTAGTTGAACAAATTGAGTAGCTTTTTTTGCAGCCTCACTAAAAATTACACCGTTACTAGCAATAATCCCAAGACTATGATTATTTATTTTAGACCATCCACATTTCATTGTTACACCATAATTTTCTTTGAATTCATAAAATTCAGAATTGTCAACAAATCGAACAATTAAGTCTCTAATATCAAATGGATTTTTTAAATTTTCTGGAATGATACCAAGAAGTTCGTCTTTTTTGTAAAGAGGCGGATTTAAATTATTGTTTGTTTTCTGTATTTTATCATTAACATTTATTTCAATAATTTTTCTTGCAATTTTAATCGCATCATCTTCATTTTCTGCTAGAAAATCAGAAACACCTGAAATACTGCTATGCATTTGTGCTCCACCCAATTCTTCATCAGTTGATTCTTCGTTAGTCGCCATTTTTACTAGTGGAGGACCTGCCAAAAAAACTTTAGCTTGTTGCTTTTGCATTATTGTATAGTCTGACATTCCTGGAACATATGCTCCACCAGCAGTTGCATTTCCAAATACAACAGAAATTGTCAAAATACCTTCTTTACTACGTCTCGACATTTCTTTAAACATTGCTCCATAATTATTAAAAACTCTGTCTTGATCTGGAAGATTTGCTCCTCCGCTTTCAACCAAATTTATTGTCGTTAATTTATTTTCTTTTGCTATTTGAGAAAGTCTTAAATTTTTTAGGCTTGTTGCATAGTCAACAACTCCTCCTTTTTTTGAACCTATATTTGAATTGATTATACAAATTTTATTTTCTACATAGCCTACACCACAAACAGTAGTACCACCAGGACCAAAACCATTTTCATGTTTTAGACCAGCTAATGGCATTAATTCCATAAAATCACTGTCTTTATCTAATATTTTTTTTATTCTTTCGCGAGCTAGTGATTTTCCTCTTTGTTTAGCTTTTTTTAATGAACTTTCAGTGCCTTGTACTTTACTTAACTCTAGATTAGATTCAAGTCTTTCAATTAGTTTAAGCATAGCATCCTTATTGTGATTAAAGGATGCACTCTTTTCATTTATAGTTGATCTGAATTTTTTCATAATTAATGATCTACGAAGATAGTTAAATATTGCACTAAAACATCAGCGGAAAAACTAATAAAACATCTCTAAAATAAATTGTTATATTTAATGATTATGGAAAACAACTACTACGACTTTCCTTTCTATAAATGGGAAAAGGAAAAAGCAAACGATCCTTTTTTAAGGCAGCCTTTTGGTGAATCATGGGAAGAATATACTTGGGCTGAGGTTGGAGATATGGCTAGAAGAATTTCAAATGCAATAGATTCGTACAAACTCCCTCCAAAATCACATGTTGGTTTAATCTCAAAAAATTGTAGAGAGTGGGTTATTGCTGATTTGGCGATTATGATGTCAGGCCATATTTCTGTTCCTTTTTTTCCTACATTAAAATCCTATGAACTAGAAAAACTTATTGAATTTGGTGAGGTTAAGTTAATGTTTGCTGGTAAACTTGAGAATTGGGATGAACAAAGTAAAGGTGTAAAAAATATTCCAGTTATTTCATTTCCAACATATGAAAATCATTCACTAATACCTAATTCAGCCAATTGGAATGATTTGTTGAAAAAATTTGAACCCAAAAAAGATAATTATCATCCAAAACTTAGTGATATATGGACTATTGTCTTTACATCTGGAACAACAGGAGACCCAAAAGGTGTTGTTTTAGATTATAATACAATTTATTTAACCAAGGTTATTATTGAAAACGAGATTAACCCTTTAGCAGTTGATATGAACGGTAAAAATTCATTTTTATCTTACTTGCCCCTGAATCATATCTTTGAGAGAGTAGTTATTGAATCTTCATGTTTCAGATATGGTGGAACTATGTCATTTGTTGAGTCGCTTGAGACGTTTGGAAAAAATTTAGCTGATGTTCAACCAACAACGTTTGCTGGAGTACCTAGAATTTATAATAAGTTTAAAGATAAAGTTTTAGAAAAAATGCCACAAAACAAGCTTAATACTTTATTGAAAATCCCCATATTATCGTCGATAATTAAGAAAAAAATAAAGAAGTCACTAGGATGGTCGAGATGTGGAGCAATTGTTAGTGGTGCAGCATTTTTGCCTCAAGAAATAATAGATTGGTATCAAAAACTTGATGTTTTTATTTTGAATGGTTATGGAATGACAGAAAATTGTTGTGTTTGCTCATATCTTGATACAAAAAATTCAAAAGGAAAAGGATCAGTAGGTCTTCCATGGGACGAGGTGGAGGTAAAGATTGGCGATGATGGAGCAATACTTAATAAAGGACCTTTTTTGTTAAAAGAATATTATAAAAATAAAGAGTACACTAACAGAGTTTTGAAAGATGGTTGGTTTAATACGGGTGATAAGGGTTATATTGATAATGATGGTTATTTACATATTACTGGAAGAGTAAAAGATATTTTTAAAACATCCAAGGGTAAATATATAGAACCTCACCTCATTGAGGAAAAATTTGAAAAAAGTAACTTATTTCAACAGTTGTGTGTTGTTGGATTGGGTTTACCACAGCCAATTCTTCTTGGTGTTCTAAACGATTTATCAAAATCTAATGTTAATGAAACCTCTGAAAAAATGATTGATTATCTTGAAAAGATTAATTCTTCATTAGACAGCTATAAAAAAATCAAAAAAGTTGTATTTGTAAAAAATGAATGGACACCAGAAAATGATCTTACAACACCAACTTTAAAAATTAAAAGAGCTAAAATTGATGAAGAATTTTCAAAAAATTATGATTCCTGGTATAACTCTGAAGAAATAATAATTTGGGAGTAATCTTAATTTTTTGTGCTCAAAAATGTAAATTATTTAATTTTCTTATAAAATATTAGTAAATTCACAAAAATTTTAACAACTATGAAAAATCATAATTATCTTATTTTGTTGTTAGTCTTATTGTTTTCTTTAAACATAAATGCTCAACAAGATGATCAAGAAATTACTGCTGCATCCAGAAAAGCTGAGAAACTTGATGAGGCAAGTAACTCAAGCACAATTATTTCTGAAAAAGAAGCATCTGATAAAAAAAGCTTCAATATCTTAAGTGTTCTTGATAAAACAGTTGGTGTGAATATCTCTAGAAATGGTGTTAATACATTCAACGTGTCATTGCGAGAAGGTGTTGATATTTTTTCTACTCAAGCTGTTATTCTTTCAGATGGCAGAGAGCTAAATACCTACGGTTTGAATCATTTTGATGCGGCTTCATCAACTCTTTCGGGTTTAGATATCGCTAAAATTGAAGTTGTAAGAGGATCTTCATCAGCAGTTTATGGAATAGGAGCTAGTTCAGGTGTAATTAGTTTTACTACTAAAAACCCTTTTGAATATCCGGGGACTACAGTTCAAGTTACAAGTGGTGGTATTAATAATAGTGGAGGATCTATAATTGCTGGTAGTGCAAAAAATGTTGAAAAAAATTGGAGTTTATTCAATGTTAATCTAAGACATGCAGATCATAATGAAAATAAAACATTTGGATATAAAATAAATATTAAATATTCTGAAAATAATGACTGGTTAGCTGGGGAAAATAGTTCTTTAGTTCCAAATGGACAGATTCCATTAATGACTTCTTTTAATTTTGATACTAGTTTATATTTAAAAAGAGATAATTACGACATAACTGCAACTTTTGGACTGAATGATACTGGCAATATGCAAAGAAGACCCGTTGGTGGTGAAGAATTTAAACAGATCTCAAGTAAGTTTTTTAATTTACAATATGACTCTGGAGATTTCTTTGCACAGTATAATTATGTTCAGAATGACACTAGTGAAAATAAAGCTTATTGGTATGATCAAAGAAATATGGGTATTGATTCAAACCAATCTCATATACAAGTTGGTTACGATTTTGGACTTCCTAGCTTAAATACAGAATTATCTGCTGGAGCAGATCATAGAATTATTAAATTCGACGCTAGACAAGTGTTTGGTATTTATGAGGATGATAACGATTACAGAACATATGGACTTTCAGTTCAGTCAAAAACTAAATTGTTTGACAATGTAGATGTTTTATTTCAAGGAAGATATGATCATTTTTCAGTCTTGAATGACGGTGCATTTTCACCTAAAGGTGTAATTATCGTAAATGGTAACAATGAAGGAACATTAAGATTAAGTATGAGTCAATCTAGCGTAGCAGACAATGCTTACACATTATTTAGTGATTTCTCAAGTGGAGATTTTTCTAATGGAAATGGTTACTTCGGCCCTTATGGAAACAAAAATGCTATAACATTTAATAATCCAACTTGGACCGGTAATCCAATTGTGAGTCAAGTTAATGCAAATAACCCATTAGGAATTAATTTTGGCGTTTTAGGTATGGATCATTTTTCGGCTTATATAGCACTAGCTGAAAGTATGGTGCCTTTCGCTACGCAACAGTTCTTATCTACTGGAAATTCTTTGTGGATTGTACCACTACTGCCTGGCTTTGTAACCACCATGTCATCTGTTGGATCTGTAGAATATACTATGTTTGATTTAAATGGTGATCTTTCTGGATCAGATAAATCACAGCTTTCAACTGAGACAACTTACGAATTGGGTTACAGCAATAAAATCGGAGATAAATTTTCATTTTCAGTTGATCTATACAATATTAGAAAACAAAATATTAGCAGCATGAAAATAATTACACCAACGCTATCTCTCGACCCTTCTAAATTTGGTTCTGAATTCGCATCTACTTTTGGAAGCGTTCTAGCTTCATCTTATGCAAGTTTAGGTCTTCCATCTGCTGCCTACGCTACTATACTAAATCAGTACATAGCTGTTGCAGGTCAAGCTGCTGCTGGCCTTGCAACTCAAGTACCTAGTTTTGGTTATGTAAATGCAGATCAAACGCCATCAGATATGGGTAGAATTTATTGGGGACACTATAATTTTGGTGAGATTAATTATTGGGGAACTGATATTGCTACTAACTATGATGCAACGGATAACCTTTCATTTTTTGCTAGTTATTCTTTCTTAAGTCAAACAGAGTTTTCTAAAGGCGATTTAGGAGAGGATTACAATTCTGATGAAAACTATCATTTAAATATTCCTAAACATAGAGTAAAAGGAGGTTTTTCCTATAATCCTGGTTCAGGATTACATTTAGGTGTTTCATTTAGATATCAAAGCTCTATGAATATTAATACTATGAATGTTGCCGACGGTGGTGCTTTCTGGTATGATGGGTTTGTTCCAAAAAGAACTGTTTGGGATTTAAGTTTTGGAATACCAGTTTCATCAAAAACTAGAGTTGATTTAACAGTTGATAATGTTTCTGGAAAGAAATATCAGTCATTTGTTAATATGCCTATGATTGGACAACAAGCATTGGTAACCCTAACTCACAGTTTCTAAAAATATCAAATATATTTCTGAAAATCTTTCAGAATTTAAAAGAGCAACTTTGGTTGCTCTTTTTTTTTACATTTAATTAATTATGAAAAATAAACCTTATAAAACAATATTTAAAAACTTAGATGAAATGTACAAATGTGTAGGAGATGAGTTGGGTTTAACGGAATGGAATAAAATTAAGCAATCTGATATTAATTCCTTCGCTAAACTTACACAGGATGAGCAATGGATTCATATAGATAAAGACAAATCACTGAAACACTCTCCATTTAAGAATACAATTGCTCATGGATTCATGATTCTTTCATACTGTACAAAATTTGCTTGTGAATCTTTCGAAATTACAACTATAAATATGGGTTTGAATTACGGCTTAGATAGGGTTAGATTTCCTTCTCCGACACCAAGTGGAGGTTTTATTAGAGCTAGAGTTAAATTAATTGAAATGGATTTAAAACCTGGATATGCTAAATATAAAATTGGAATTTCTGTTGAATTAAAAAATCATGAAAAGCCTGTTTGTGTTGCTGAATTTTTAGCAATGGTTTATGAGTAGAAAGTATATTTGTTAAATTCAATAAACCATTTTTTACAATATTTAATAAATTTGTAAAAAACAATAACTATGAAAAATTATATTTTAATTATGCTTTTGGCAGCTTTTACCTTTTCTTGTGAAACTACTGTCGAATGTGAAGATAATCCAGCAGCAGGTTTTTTAGCTACTGCTGATGGTAAGGTCCCTGCAAGAGATGCTAACCCTGCTAATTTAGACTTATGGGATAAATATATCGAAGCCCATAACAACAGAGATTTAGAAACTATTGCAAGTATGAATATTGACTCTACAGATTTGGGTCAGTTTAGAATTTTAGGCCCAACAGGTCAAATAATTCGCGGTACTGAAGAGCATTCTGAATTTTTAAAGATGTGGTTTGATGTTGAAAATCCTAAATGGAATACTTATTTCTCATATTCAATGAAAGTTGATGGCCAACAAGGAGAATGGGTAATTTCAGGTGCTCAAGTTAAAAAAACAGTCGATGGTCAAGAAGTTACATCGTATGATATTGCTGATGTTTATATTTTAGATGGTAAAATTGGTGCTTTTTGGGTATACACTAGAGCAGAGGTTCCTCAGCAGTAATTTTCAAACTTAACATTTCAAAGGGAGTTGTTTTAACTCCCTTTTTTTTGTATTTTTTTTTTATGAATCGAAAATCAACATTAGATGAATTTATTATTCACCTTGAAAAAAGAATTCAAGATGAAGATTATCGAAATTCTGTTGAAAAAATAACATTTATGACAACCTTGCATGTTATAAAAAAAAAATTGGGTGAAAAATAAAGAGAATTACTTTAATTTGATTCGAGTTACATCATTAAATCCTGTTACATAAAGATATTCCTCTTGTTCATCAAAATTACAATTAGTTAGTCCTTTTCCATAATTAATCATAGCAAGTAATTTTCCTTTTGGAGATATTATTAAAATTCCGTTAGGACCAGTAGTAAAGATATTACCACTACTATGAATTTTTAATCCATCAAAACCTCCCTTGAATTTTTTAGCTAATTCTTTTCCATCAAAAAATTTTTTTCCTTTATAAGTTTTGGTATTGTATCTCATTATTTTTGGATCTTTTCTATCAGAATTATTGACGTATATATATTTTTCATTTCTTGATAACACAACTCCATTTGGTCTAGTCATTTCTTTTGATATTAAATCAATTTTACCATTTGAATAATATTTAAAAACGCCATTAAAATTTAATTCTCTGAATTTGTTGTTAAAGTTTTTAAAACCATATGGGGGATCAGTAAAGTATATATCACCACTTTTTGTTAAAGACAAGTCATTTGGACTGTTAAATCTCTTACCATTATAATTATCAACTATAGTTTCGAATTTAGGATTTTCATTTTTTTCATTACCAATAATTGCAATTCTTCTATCACCATGTTGGCAGATAATAATTTCTCCATTACTGTTAAATGCTAAACCGTTTGCGCCAATTCCACCATCATCAAATGAAGGTGCATAACCAGTTGAACCACTTGGAGATATAAACTCATTAATTCCATCAAGTTTATCCCAAGTAAAAATCTTGTTTTGTCTTACATCAGTAAAAATTAATCTTTTGTTTTTTTCATCCCATAGAGGTCCTTCAGCAACCTTAAAATTTACTCCTAAAATTTCAATTTTAGCATTTTTGTCAATTATAGTGAGGACAGATTTATCATAAATTGTTATCGTTTCATTTGTTGTATTTTGGCTAAAAGAATTATTTAATATAAATAATAGTAAAATAATTAGTCTTTTCATTTTTTTGTTTTTTTATGATAATCCTCAAAAAAACTAATAATTAATATCAGAATTAATACTATCCCTAGAGTATAATAATCATTTATGATAGAAATTACACTAACAATCAATGAAAGTGTTCTGAATATCCATTTTAATATTAAAGCGTGGCTTATCATTTATGTTCTTAATAAATGTATAAAAATAAATGATGCTATTCATTTAGCAATTTCTGAACATTAGTTATTTTTAAATTATGACAGTAAAAATGATAAATATGACATATATGATATTGATGTTTGTTTTGTGTTTAATTCCCATCATTTTTTTATTTGATGAAGAATTATATCTATTGATAATAAGGGAAGATGGTGTAATTGAATATCTTACAGCATCTTTTTTATTATTTGCATCAATAAAATTGTTTTTTCTTTTTTTTAAAATCTACAAAAAATATTCTGTTTTTAATTTTGGTTTATTATCATATAGCTTAGTTTTATTTTTTGGTTTTGGGGAAGAAATTTCTTGGGGACAAAGAATTTTTGGAATTCAATCGCCTTCATTTTTTTCTGAAAATAATTTTCAGGGTGAAATCAATATACACAATATGATGGTAATGGGTGTAGATTTGAATAGGTGGATATTTACATATTTTTTAGTTTTAATTTTTACATTTTACTTTTTAATTACACCAATAATGTATTACAAAAACAAATTTCCAAAAACCATAGTAAATAGATTTTCTTTTTTAATACCTAATTATCTTTATTCATCAATTTTTTTAATTACAACATTGATAATAAATTTAAATTTAGCTGAGAAAGTTTCAGAGGTTTGGGAATGTTCATTTGCAGTCACAATATTTTTTATTTGTTTTAATTCTCTGAATAAGAAAGGGAACTAACATATTTTGCTAATTCCCTCTTGTGACCTCGGCAGGATTCAAACCTGCAACCTTCTGAGCCGTAATCAGATGCACTATTCAGTTATGCTACGAGGCCGATTTGCAAAACTATTATTATTTTTTATTTAGCAGAGTAATTATTTAAAAATTTTCAATTACTGGATTTAAACAAAAAAACCCCATGTATTTAAAATACATGGGGTCTATTCAATTTAATATTGAAAATATATGTTATCTGTAACCATTGTTTGAAGGATCAGACTCCAATAGTTTTGGATTTCTTAGAATCTCGTTAAGTGGAATTGGATATTTTACATGTTTTGGTTGAATGTTAGCAGGTCCATTATTCCATTTTCTGTAGGTGGTATTTTTAACAGTCTGCTCTAGTATTCCCCATCTGATCAAATCAACTCTTCTGTGTTGTTCCGCACACAATTCCCATTTTCTTTCATCATACATAGAAGTTCTGAAAGACGCCTGACTTTTACCAGACCAGGGTTTATCTGGCTCAAACGCTCTTTCTCTTACTTTATTTACATATTGATAAGCATTGGTAGGCCCATTAAGTTCATTTTCAGATTCAGCTGCCATCAAGTAAATATCTGCCAATCTAATAAAGACAACATTTTCTGGATGACCATTTCTCATCGAATAGGTTTGATCTAAATTTTGCAACTTCTTGAAATAAGGAAATTTGAGTTCGATTCCCTCATAATGAGTTAATATCGTAGCATCATATCTTAAATCCCCATCTTCCCAAGTTGATCTTTTGGCAAGGTCAGGTAAAGGTACTTGAGCTCCAAAACCTGTAAAAGCGTGATTATTTGCTGCGAGCGCACTCTTCAAAGCATTTTTTTGCTTTTTGTTCTTCGGTTCATCTCGAAGTCTTGGATTAAACTCATTTGTCATCCCATTATTTGCTTGCATAGTACCTTGGTTTAATCCAGATGCACCTGAGTAATCCACCCACATTATGTGTTCTGGTTTTACTTGAGTACTTGGTGTGGTTGATGAATATCCATATACATCTTCAAATTTTTCCATCAATTTGTGAGGAGAATTATCAATTATATTTTTACATGCAGCTAAACAATCAGCCCATTCCTTATCCATTAAATGATATTTTGATTTCAGAGCCATAGCTGCCCATTTTGTCATTCTACCCAAATCACTACTTGGATAGGAGCTGGGGAGTAATGTAAATGCCTTCTCCAAATCTTCTTTCATATCTGTTCGTATTGTAACCATTGGAGTCCTGGGTAATGTGGAAAGATCATCACTTGATAATAATGTCCTAAAGTATGGTACATCTCCAAATTGCACGGTTAAGTCATAATAACCAAACGCTCTTAGAGTAAGTAATTCTCCAATCGACTGATCGCGAAAAGATTGTGAAAGCTTTTCATTTCCTTCAATTCCTTCAATAGCAGAATTGGCGTTTCTGATTAAACTATAAATGGCGTCCCAAATTCTTTGACCATCATAAATACCTTCATTAAATGTGTAGTTATGTAACTCTTTCCAAATATTTCTACTTGCACTCAGTTCGTCTGTTCCAAAATTCCAGGGAGCTGCTCTCCAACGCGAACTATTCCAGCTTGAATTTTTCATGGCAGCATACACTCCATTTACTGCCATTCTTGCTTCGGCCTCACTGTTGTAGAAAGTTTGTGGAGACAACCCATCTCTAAAATCTTCCTCCAAATAATCTCCACATCCTATTGTGAATGAAAATAAAAGTATAAAGGCACTAAATTTTAAAAGATTTAATTTCATTTTTTTCATAATTTATAAATTTAATTTAAGTCCGACTGTTACAGACGTTGTGTAAGGGTAAGCGTCCTCAGCTGCTCCAAGTTCCAGTGAGTTCGCACCATAATTACTTTGTTCAGGATCTCCCCATCCAAATTTTGTTAAAAGAGCTAAATTATTTCCGGATACGTATAGCCTGGCACTGTCAAAAAGTTTTGGATTTGTATCGAAATCATAAGAGAGTGTCACATTTTTTAATCTTAAAAAGGATCCATCTATAATATTATACGAATTATTTAATTGGAATGAACCTGCATTTACCCCTGCTCTTGGAATATCAGAGTTTGGATTATTTGGGGTCCAACGGTCTTTGACCGCAGGCAAAACCATAACATCACCTCCTCTTCCAAAAATTCCTGTTTGCATTGAAGCATCAAATATCTCATTACCATAGGATCCATGTATGAAAAAGTCAAGAGTAAAGTTTTTGTAAGTAAGTGTGTTTCGAAGACCACCATAAAAATCGGGTTGTGCACTTCCCAAAACAACCATATCAAGGTCATTTATTACACCATTATTATCCACATCTTCGTATCTTGGACTCCCCAAGAAAGATGAACCTTTTACACCATCTGCATCGATTTCAGCACGAGTTTTATAGGTTCCTAGATAATTTAAACCCATCATAACCGGACCTGGCTGACCAGGTACCAATCTAAATGCAGATCCTCCTGCACCATGATTTGGTGATCTCAAATCAATATAATCTTCTTCTCCTAGACTTAGAACTTTATTTTTATTAGACGAAATCGTAAATGTTGAGCTCCAGTTGAAATCATCTTTTTGAATGTTTATAGAATTAATAGAGGCTTCAAAACCAACGTTTTCAATTTCACCAACGTTTTCTAATCTAGTCCCACCAGCAGTTCCAGGGAGAGGTTTAGCCAAAAGTAGATCTTTAGTTTGCTTATTGTAGTAATCAAATTCTAGATTAACCTTATTATCTAAAAATCCCATTTCAAAACCGATATCAGTTTGATATGTTTTTTCCCAGGTTAAATTTTTACTTGGAAGGCTGCTTATTAAAACTGCATTTTGAATTTGATCGTTAAAGAATACAGAATAAGTTGAGAATTTTTCAAGGGAGTTATATGTTGGCACTCCTTGTTCTCCGACAACACCATAACTAGCTCTCAATTTAAAATTACTGATTGTGTTTTGGTTGCTCATAAAGTCCTCTTGATCAATTCTCCAAGCAGCACCAGCTGATGGAAAGAATGCGTATTTTCTTCCTGACTCAAATACGGATGAACCATCTTCTCTTCCAACTAGTGTCAACAGATATTTGTTTTTATAGCTGTAATTAATTCTGGCAAGTACGGACGTAAAGGTACGTTGATTGTAGCCTGAACTAACTTGATGTTTGGTGGGATCAGATCCCAAAGATAAATTATTGAAGGTTACTACATCATTTGGAAAGCCCTCAGCTCTAGCTCCATTTGTTTCTGTTGTATTTTTTTGCAATGTAAAACCAGCCAAAATAGTTATACGATTGTCACCAAACTCAGTTTCATATGTTAAAGTATTTTCATTAAGTACGCTTTTGTAAAGCTCATTACCGATGATAGCCAAGCCGCCATTTCCAGAAATTCTTCTAGACGGAATTATATTTCCTAAATAATCATTTTGTTTAACAAAATTCATATTTACACCAAGTGTAGATCTTAAAGTAAGCCCTGGAGTTGGATCATACTCAACGTAAGCGTTCGTAACTAAATTTGTTATCCTGTTATGATCAACAGCATGTTCAATTCTTGCTACAGGGTTTTGCTCATTACTTGAACTGTAGGGATTAATGCCGGTATATGTGCCATCCTCATTGTATACTTTCCTTGTTGGAAGAATTCTCATGTACAATTGGTCTAAATTAACCTTGTTTGATTCAACTTTCCTATTTGTTAAATTTAGACGAACACCTGTCCTAAAATTACTGTTCAACTTGGTGTCAAAGTTAATTCTCAAATTATTTCTGTTGATTCCACTGCCTTTAATAACACCGTCTTCTACATATTTATTAAATGAAACATAATAATTTGATTTTTCTGAATTTGAGCTTACCGTGACATCAGTATTGGAAACCAATCCATCTCTAAGCACTAAGCCTTTCCAATCAGTAGGAATCATTGTCTGATAATCTGGATATGGTACAGCTAATGATGTGTCATTATCACCATAACCATCAGCACCAGGAACAAAAGTGACTGCTTCATTCCAATATTCAGCGTAGGTTTTAAGATCAGCAGTTTGAGGCATTCTTGTTACACTAGCAAATGTGTTGTAATGATTTATAGAAACATTTACTGTTCCTTCTTTACTTGCTTTACCACTCTTTGTGTTAATGATTATCACACCTGATGCTCCTCTGGTACCATAAAGTGCAAGTGAACTAGCGTCTTTTAAAACTTGAATGGATTCAATATCGTTAACATTTAAATTAGAAAGATTATAACCTGTTCCAGCAATAAACCCATCGATTACATAAAGTGGTGAGTTATTACCATTTATTGAACTAACCCCTCTAATCCTAATGGCTGCTCCCACACCCGGTTCACCACTAACTTGGGTAACTTCAACTCCTGCAGCTTGACCTTGAAGTAGATTGTCAACTCTGGAAACTGGTTTATTTTCAATTGCATCACCTTTAATTTGCGAAATTGATGAAACTAAGTCTTTCTTTCTAACACCACCATATCCAGTTACAATAACCTCCTCCAAATTTGCAATATCCTCTTCAAGTATAATATCCAAAGTGGAAGATGCTCCTACTTCTTGGGTTAAGAATCCAATGTACGAGAAAATAATTACTGCATTATCTTGAACTGATAGCTCAAAATTACCATCAAAGTCAGAAACTGTTCCGTTAGTAGTACCTTTTTCTATAATACTAACTCCAGGAAGCAGATTTCCACTTGAGTCTGATACAGTTCCCTTAACCATAACTTGTGAAAATACAAGAGATGATGAGCATAATAATAGAAATAAAATGATTTTAAGTTTTATTGTTTTCATAATATGTTAGTTGTCTAGTTGTCTAGTTGTTTAGGCTTAACCTAATCACTCAAATGTAGTAAAAAAACATCATTTTTAAAATATTAATAAATAATACCTCTTATTTTTATGATATTCATAAAAAAAATAAAAAATTATTATATAATTAATAATAAATCTGAATCTACTCAAAGTTACAAAAGAGTAAAAATTAATGATTATAATTTAGTGAATGAATAGAAATTATAATTAAATTTAATAGTATAGTTCAGGTTTTTTTATGCTAAAAAATTGAAACCTAAGAAAAATATAAACTGAGCTAAAAATAAATTAAAAGAGAAAATAAATTCTTTATTGCTATAATAATATTGATATAGTGATTGCGTGATAAGAGAAGTTATTCCCCATCCTATATAATTTTGTAACGGTGCTTTTGAGCCACTGAATTCCCAATAGTCTAGAATAGGAGCAATTGGTTCTAATGTCAGATCAATAAGTAACATTAAAAAAACACCACATAAAATTGATAGTAGTCTATTTTTTTTAAAAATCTTATCAGAAATACTTCCACAAATAACAGTTAAAACCACCCAATTAAAACCAATCAACAGTGGCACACCTAGGATTTTTAGACCTAAATTATTTCCATATTCATAATTTCCAAAAATAAGACCATACTGAACCCCTAATATTTCAGCAATCATTCCTATGAAAAAGACAATAAAAACTATTAAAAACTTAATTCGAGATGCATTTGTTTGGTTAATGAATAGAAGGGTAGTGGAGATAAAGAGATTTAAGGGTGTGAGAGATGCAAATAAATTTTTATCAATATATAGAAGTCCCATCAGGCCCGACAGGTGAAAAAGCCATATAATTAAAATGGATAATTTTTTATTAAAATCTAAATTCATTTTTTTATTAAATCTGAAACAATCTTTGCTGACAATAGACAAAGTGGTATTCCACCGCCAGGGTGAACACTTCCTCCACAAAAATATAGATTACTAATATTACTCAAAAAGTTAGGATG
>MDSZ01201109.1_pt1 | contig 15631 bp, 11 predicted proteins | sample 811201 | NCBI WGS metagenome assembly MDSZ01 (sample SAMN05326647, study PRJNA326480) | marine metagenome | isolation source: seawater | place: Indian Ocean: North | collected 2010
AAAGTCTATGAAGCGGTCTTTATTACCAGAAGTATGCTTGAACTTCTCCAGGAATAACCCAGTGTTGGCCATCTCAACAACTCTTTTTATCTGCTCATCATTTAGCTGCTCTTCTTGACAACAGCAACTAGCTGCTTCAGAAGGAGGAGTACCGCTATCAAGATGTAGCCTTATGATTCGAGTTGCGACCTTTTCTAGATCTGATTTAGTCATTGCTTGATATCCTCCAGGTCATTAACTGTAAGGGTCTCATCTGTACCTTGAAGGTCAAACACAAGGTCCTTAAGTGCGTCAGTAACAGGCTTTTCACTTCCGAATGCTTTCATTATCTCAGCAGATTTGAGTACTTGAGGTATCCAAGACCTAGCTTCTCTAGTTGGTGAGTCTTCTATATCCGATAGGAGATGCTCTCGACTTCTCCAAGAAGCATCCAGTAATACATCAGATACTGATTCTTCTGGACTCTTTACTACTATAGAGTTCCTGGCCCCTATTTTCCAGGCTATATAGTCACCGCCTAGGTGATAGCCCCAAGAAATCATCTTCTTACGGAACTTATCATACTCTGTGTCTGCAGGAAGGCTTCTTATATAGGCTATAACAAGTAACCTGTTTTTAAACACAGAGGAGTCAAAAAATAAATTTATGTAAGACTCAACGGTTGAAACGCTACATTCAGATACTCTTGCTACATAGTCAGTATCAGACCCTGATATGAGTAAGCCCTCCATGACCGCCCTACAAGCAGGCACTCTGAATAACGTCAGAGCGTCTAGTACCGACTCACCTAAAGGTGATTCTTCACCCTTATACACCTGAACTAGGGCTATCTGGTACTCCGAGAAATCCTCAGGGAATTTCTTAAGACGCTTAAATCCGGGCCTATTGATGTACTCTTCTACAGCATTGTACCTATTACTAGGGCTATGCAGGCCTGGAAGAGGTATCCTTTTACTGGAATTCCCCATTGTTAGCCTCAGTCACAACTTTAGTAGCATTTTTAAGCCGCAGTATAATGTCACCTAGGCCAGTAGATACTCTTTTCAGGCTATTCTCTAAGCGGGCATATTCTTCAAGACCCATCTTTTCAGATAAGTTGTCCTGCTTCATCTGTATAGTCAGTAATATTCTACCTATGCTGTCTAAAGAAGCCTCTAACTTAGGCAGATACTCCAAAGTAAGTTCTGGCATATCAGCATCAGATAGTAGTGTAGCAGCCATAGAGCTATCTAGAACCATTTGATCATTAGCACGTGCAGCCTGATCCATAATCTGCTGCTCTTCTGGGCTAGGTAGTGGCTCTCCTGTCTCAGGATCTAGCTCTTGTCCCGTCTGAGGATCTACCAGAGCGCCAGTTTCGGGGTTATATGGCATGCCACTGTTTGGATCTATGGGTAATCCGGTGGTAGGGTCCAACGGCTCACCTGTTTGGGGATCCATAGCAGGTTGCTGTTGCATCTGCTGCTGACTCATATCAGGAGGTAACTGAGGCTGTGCCGACATGCCATAAGGATCAACAGGGTCTGGTCCAAATATAGAGCCGAGCTTAATGTAGTTGCTCTTTGGAACTACGTTAAATATGTGAGTAGACCCATCCCTAGACTGCTTTAGGGCATTATTAGCGTCAGCTATGGCACAGCCTATAGAGGCGAGCTTGAAGAGCGCCTCTTTCTTACTACTATATGACTTACCATTAACAACCCAGTCACCTATGGAGTTGTTCCTAATTGTTACCTTCCTAGAAGCCTGCTTAGAAACCCCTCCATTAATTACCGACACAGCTTGACTAGCATCAGTAATATAGGTCTTGGAGTCTAGCTTGTTCCTAAGAGGTAAGGATTTGTATGTCTTCGGTACAAATACTACGGACTCTCCTTCTGGGGCGTGGATTGTAGTAGTGCTATTTGGGCTGTTAAAAACTAGACTCTTAGAACCTGCTATTGCAGTCTGTACTCCGTCCTTACGGGTAGTAACGTTCTCTAGGGTAACAGGGCTGGATGCATTGTATAGTACACCATCAGAGTACCTAATCAAACTCTGTAGCCCGTTCTTTACGCTCAGGTTCTCTAGTCTTTTGTATATCATAGAATCAGAGTCTAAAGACTCTGCTGAGGGTACAGCAACAATAGAGTCCGTTTCTAGATAGTCCCCGTTCTCGAGTATAACTAAGTACTTATACTCAGACATGCGGTCAATAGAGTTAACTGGTACAGGTGAACTTACGATTAAGCACCTGACGTATGATCCGTCAGATTTCATAATCTTGTAAATACCAGAGTCACCAGGCTCGCTTAGGCTACTAGGTATCTCGCTGTTACTTGATAGCTTAATTAAACCACCAGCATTCTTACGGTAGTCCAAGTAGGCTAGACCATGTATCTGAGACTCCTGGAAAGCTTGAGAAGCGTACTTACCAAAATGCTTTTTAAAGGTGTCAGCCTTGGCATTACTGTCTAGTATAATCCAAGATTTCTTACTTATAGCTTTTTTAGCCGCTGTCTTTGTCAGGGCTGTTACAATATCTTTACCGTGGTATTTCACGGACTTTTTCAAGACGCGGGTATTTGATTTTAGGAAGTTAGCCATAGCCGTTTTTGTACGGCTTGGAGTCCTAGACATTAGAACTGGTAGGTCGTAGCTAGAAAACTTATTTCTAGATGATGGAGGGGACGTTACCTCTGAAAGAGAACTAGCTCCAAACTGCATCTTTCTAGTGTCAGCAGCTTTACCTAATTCCCCTACTCTACCAGAGGACACCTCAGCCAACCATTTAGTGGTGAGAGGCAAGTACCTGTCCATATCAGGCAGGTAGAAAACCTCAGGAGGTTTAACCTTACCTTGTGAGAGTACAATTGGAACGTGTATAGTAGCCACCTGCAAATCACAAACGAAAACTCCTACAGCACTGTCACTGTCCATGTCAGTAGAGATTACTTTAAAGTGCTGTATGGCCTCGGCAAGTTGAGGGCTCTTAGCTCCGAGTGAAGCGTGTGCCATCTCACTGAATAGGCGCTCATATTGCATACTCTCAGGTGAAGAGTCACCTTCCTGTACGTTAAATGAGTTAGTTCTTGGTGATATAGCTGATAGTTTTATCATGTAACATTCCCCTGCATACCTATTAAGGTTGATGTTGCTACGGCTCTAGGTCTTGGAGGTAAATCTTTAACGTACTTTATAGCTTGTAGCTTAGCAAAAGGACTTAAAGAATGGAACCCATGCTCAATGAATCCAGGCGCAAGTTTAGATAGTGTCTTTAAGTAGTTATTACTCTTACTCGCAGCCAGGTGTGTAGCGATAGCTTCATTGTATAAATTAGGAGCCGCAGCCGCAGCCGCCACAGCAGAAGTATAATTGAGATACTTAGTGGCAGTATCACTATCCACTAAAGTACTGAGAGCTACTGCTCCAGGAAGCGCTACTCTATCTAACAGATTAACAAGTTGTTTACTCCTGGGGGTAACAACATTTTTGTATAAAGAAGGCTCTAAGCCTAGATCTGCAGCATGCCCTAATTCATGAGCAAGTATAGAAGGGTCAGAAGAACTAAGGCCTATCCTGGATCTGTCATGATCAAAGAAGGACTGAGAAGCTCTACCTATTTCTAGCCCAGCTAACTGTGGGTGATCCTTTAAATACTTTTGTGCGTAGACTAAAGATTCAGCAGCCTGCGCGTCAGTAGATCCCAACGCCTTTTGAAGCCTTAAAGCTCCCTGAGCACTAGCTAAGTCTTTAAGTCTAAGCGGAGTAGGCATTTACTGTACCGCTGGTCCTGGTCCAGGAGCCATCATCCCCTGTGGGGGAGGCCCCATTGGTGGTCCCTGCATTGGCGGTCCCTGCATTGGCGGTCCCTGCATTGGTGGCCCCTGCATTGGTGGCCCCTGCATCATACTAGGGTCCATAGGTTGTCCCTGCATCATACTAGGGTCCATAGGAGCACCCTGCATCATACTAGGGTCCATAGGAGCACCCTGCATCATACTAGGGTCCATAGGAGCGCCTTGTGTCTGGTAAATGTGCTGTAACTGGGTGAGAACAGACATGATCTTAGCTAGGCTGCTAATATCTTGTGCTGTAATGGACCCACCAATAGCAGAGAGCTCATCCTGAGTAGCTGCTGCAGCTACGTCAGCCTGCTGAGCCATCTTTTCCATGCTCGTAGGTGCTAAGGCTCCAGCGTCTATTCCTGCTTGATATACACCCATGATGTAGCTAGCAGATTTAGCCCTAGAGGGCGTAGGGCTGTCAGGATCTGGGATACCGTATCTATCTCTAAACATATTTTGCTCCAGAGTGTTCAACCCGTAACCAAGACCTGCACCTAAACCAGCACCGGCCAGTGCTCCAAGACTTGCGCCTGTGAACATTCTGTCCTTATCTTCTCCAATAAGACCACCAAGTACTCCACCAGATAGAGCAAACATGGCAGCAGGCACTATGGTGCCTACACGCTTTTGCTCCGCCATTTGAGCGTGTAGTCTGGCCATATCACCAGGCTTATTAGTATCAAACGACTCTGCGGCTGCACCGAAATACGGGTCTGTGTTACGAAGTACTTTAGTCATTTTAGATGCCTATGCCCAACTGACGCAGCATGTAAGCAGCTTCCTTCTCTTCCTCCTGAGCTTTAAGCTCTTTCTCGATCTCAGCTATTTCTTGGGCGTTTTCTTCGATTTTTTTGTTCTGCTTAGCGTCAACAGCATCAGCGGCCTGCTTGATGCGTCCCAAGTAGACAGCACGGTCACTGTTGTCCATACCAATCATAGTACGGAGGGCAGCTACTTTGTCTCGGCTAGAAAGGTTGCTAGGCAAGAAGTGACCTACTTCAGCAGCAGTCTTACGGATAAGGTAAGCTAGAACTTCTTTGTCCTGTCGCACAGTGCCGTTCTCTGAGTTAGGATGCGGTACAGCCTCATTAGTATTGTGGCCAGACTTAAGATCTAAGAGAGGGAGGATAGGGTCGCCACCGTTATTAGCGTACTCTGGGGGGCGATCGTCATGTTGAGCGGGCGCACTACCTTTACCAATAATCTCAGAAGAGTCAGAAGATACAGCAGCGCCGCCAGCTAGCTTACGAAGCAACCAAGCCGCGTGCTTAGCCTCTACGTCAATACCCTGAGAGACAGCCTTAGGGTCGAGCTTGTGTGTGGAAGCATTAGCTGCTACGTCCCCGTCTACTTTCTTCTGAATAGGAGCCCCGCCAGCATTAGCGTAGTTGTCTGGTCGAGGATCTTCCTGCGCATTAACCGCAGGGAGTACAATTGTAGGGTTGGAGCTGATCTGTCCCTTTTCTGCAGCCAACTTAGCGAGGAATCTATATGCTATTTGCGCCTGCTTAATCTTGTAGATAGCCTCTTTCTCTGAAGAAGCTGCAACCTCACCTTTAGCGGCGCCTTCTAGAGCGTCGAGGGCCTCTACGAGTTCTCCAGATTGTGCAATCTCCTGGATGGCGTCTACAGTGTCCTCAGCTGGTGCGTCTTCAACGAGTTCAGTAAGTGCATCTACTACTTCTGACTCTGAAGGCTCTCTATCAGCCGGGTCTTTTTTGATGTTGTCCGACGCCAACTCTGCAGCGATCTTAGCCTGTAGAGGGCTACTGTACACTGGAATAGTGCCAGATGAAATAAGTGACCGTTGTAGGCCCTGGACAAAAGAAAGTTTAGTAAAGCTCATGCTGCTTACCTCTTAACATATAAGTTAGATTAAGTAGTGTATCTCGTACGTAATACTAGATCACTGATAGTTATAATTCAACCCCGTAGGGAGCTGGGGCTGGACAATGTAGCTAGATTGACTTTGTGGATAATACTGTCTGGTACCTCCATACCCATATCTCATTCGCGACCCATAAGGCAACCTGACAGTCCCATAATTTCTGTGAGTAGTATGCCTCAACTGGGTGGGGAGTCTAGGTGGAGGCATAGACATCTGGTACCTTTGAGCTTGTAAACTGCGTAAGTACAATTCCTGTTCGTACTTTTTACGATAGTATTCTTCAGGGTCAAACTCTTTACGGTTACCACCAGAACCAATAAGTTCACCCGCATACTCACCCAATCCCCAGGGTGAAATAGCTTCCGCTACAGACAGAACTTTCTTATTGTCAGTAACAAAAGGGGCAACCATGGAAGGAGCGTAAGACATAAAACCTAGAGGCCAGCTCGCATATGTACCTAGGGTAGAACCTACTGCACCACCTAATCTCTGACCTAGACCCCTCTCGTCGCCCTCTTCAGGGTTAAAAGCACCGTACAAGGCTGCTGCTGGGATACCTAATCCAAACCCTAGCTTAAGAGCTTCTCGCCCAGTTCCTCCAACTGTTCCTATTAGAGAACCTTTATCCCAGGAACTAGGTTTATACCAGGAGCCGCCAGCAGCTTTGGAAGGTAGTATTCGCCTCCCAGACATAAGGTCTTTAAAGTTGTAGCCTAACCTGGGGTTATAGGCAAAAGTGCTATGAGCTATACCACCCCTACCGAATAAACCTCCCTGAGCAAACCTATTTTTTAGTACGTTCCAACCAGCACTACCACCTGTGTACCACCCTAGTGGGTTAAACTTATTATCAAGGAAGCTTCCAGGGATAGATAGGTTTCCGCTGGCGCCTCTACCAGTAGATAGAACTTGCCCTGGTATTGTACGTGGGTTAATTTTTGGACCTACTGTTATGGCTTTATTCCAGTTTTGGGGTTTCCAACCTGACCTAGTGACAACATCTCTAATATCATCAAGCTTACCCATCTGACGAAGAGCATCATCTGAGTAGCCTACGAGCACTCCCTTTGCTTTGTTGAGGAATTTGGAAATAGAGGCTGCGTTAAGGCCAGATACCTTTTCCAGTTCCGGTGGTAAGGGTGCTAGAGCTCCCCTATCGTAAGCTTCTAAAATAGAGTCCTTAGCTAAGGCAGCGTCGTCAGACAGTCTCAAAAGTCCTACGGCTCTGTTTATACTTCTAGTAGGCACCGTCGAAACCTCTTCCAATCTCACCAGTTACTATACCAGGTATAGGGTTAAATCCATGAATATCAGCTTTCTCCCCAGAGGCAGCAGCCGATAGTATAGTAGCCTTTTGGTATCTATAACCAAGCCTTTGTAGCCAGTTAGGATTGAAAAGTGGTGTCCTAATTGCACTAGCAGCAATGGGGGTGAACTTGGTGGAATTGTCTGAAGCAAGCACCTTAGACATTCCAGCCTCCCTCAAATCACGAATCATAGACCCAGTAATTTTTGTGCCTGGCATATGATGTAGAGCTGGCTCCATCAGGGTCATACCCTTACTCTTTGAGAGCTGTATAGTCTGAGACTTGTCCTTCAGTAATTTTTTAGCCTCATTATAAGGTATAACCTCTCCCGGCAGATACTCACCTAGGCGAGTATCTGCCTTTACGTAGTTAAACTGAGTCTTTGCTAAGTACTCGAAATGCTTAGGGTCTGCTCGTATACCTTCATCGTCGTATAGAGTATTTAAAGACTCAGCCAGATACTTTCTACCCTCACCTATGCCTTTATGGCGCATGACATCAGCAGGATTAGGTATACCATTTGATAGCACATCTCCTGCCTCCACAGTTTGGTTTAAAGAAACTTTAAGCTGTCTATTAGGAGGAACATAATGCGCTGTACCTCCTATATCTATATCAAAGCCACCTTGAGGTGCCCTGTCTATCTTAGTCACCTTACCTGCTACATCTGCTAAGGGGGCTTTATGCATAAATGACTTAGGCATCTCAACTAGTTGTTTAAATCCCTTTAAGCCTCTTAGCTTAAGGTCTGCACCCTTACCTGAAACTAAGTTAACGCCATGCCTAGCGCTAAGGGTCATCTGAGTAAGTGGCTCTGTGAGAGCTTGGCTACTCCGTATCCCAACGTTTGACCCTATATCTATGTTATTACCGTAGTTATCTCTACCAGCACATTTCTGGCATATACCACCATCAGCCTCGCATGTTAATGCGGATCTAACCTTAACCTTCTTACCCGCAGATCTTAACTTCCTGTACATAGAAGAATCTACGTACTTGTTACTTCCTGCTAGGTACCGTCCTTCTATGGACTTAGCCTTAGGGTCCATTAGTATACCATTTTTTGTACCGCAGTCGGTGTTAGATACTACTAAGGGTGACATCATATTAGCCATGACCTTTTGCATCTCACCAGGACCTGTAACGCTGGTAGCAGCAGTTATACCATTGGCTCTAGCCTCTATAGCTCCTATCCAAGCCTCTGCAGGGGATATACCTTCACTGTAACCTCTCTCTATAAGGTACGGTGTAGGCTTTCCTGTCGCATCTCCTATTACTACTGGAGATCCTACAGCCTTCATGAGCTGATTTATATTACCTTTAGCACCCGCATTTGCTGTTAAGGCCATGTCACCTGAGTGAGTCTTAGTTATGTCCTTAATCTTCTTCTGAGTTTTTAGTAGTATACTGGTTATCTCGTTGTCGTTCTTGGCCTTTAGTATTTGAGACCTCGCAGATCTAATTATAGGATCTCTTTTTTTGTACTCAGGCTCAATGTCGTCTAGCCCTACGCTCAGGCCCTCGTATGTAGAAAACTCGTCTCCAAGTTTCTTTATTTCAGGGGCCACAGTTGAGTAGGCTTCTGGGTCCTCACGAGCCAAGTCTACTAAGGAGCTCTTGACTTCCCTAATACCAAAATTACTACCCTGAGGCTGATATTTCTTTGGTAAGGAGCTTTTAACCAGGTAGTTACCGAGTGTGCCTTTATACATGGTGAGTATCCTAGCTGTAGGCGTTGTTGCCTTGCATTAAAGTATTAGACCTCATGGGAGGTGGCATATTCTGGAAAGCTTGCATCTCTCGCTCGCGCATTTTTTCCATCTGCTGCTCTTCTCCTATACCTGCCAGGTTTGAAGAAGTTCTTTCACCTTTACCGGACAAATAAGATCCCGTTGCAACACCAGTAAGACCTATGCCATATTGAAGCTTATTGTTCATGACATTAAATTTGAACTTACCAAACCTGCCTAGGTTTTCTTTGAGTAACCTTTGGTACGCATCCATACCCTCAGTATAACCTTTAGTGTTACCAGCCTTAAGAGCATTTAAAGAACGAGCACGATGACCCATTGCAGCCTGGGCTTTTATCGGTGACATGCCTGCACTTATCAACTTCCCCCTAAAAGCCTGCCTAGAAGCTGCTGTAGGCGCTTTAATGAGCTTACCTGCGATAGACCTACCTACATTAGTTCCAGCTCTCCACCCAACACTACCAAAAGTACCACCTATAGCGAATGCCTTAGCCTTATCAGCTAGACCTCCTTCGGTATTGTACGCATTTAGCGCTCCCATACCTAAAAACCAAGGGTCAGCCAAGGTATTCCTGCCTAGAGAGGTAATAGCCGTATGAGCCCTGGAACCGTCCTTTAGTAAATTAGGAGCATACTTTTGAGCGCTACGCATTGCACTGTTGCCTGCACCTCTTATGTAAGACATTGGGCTACGCAGGCTTTTGACTGCACCATAGCCTGACCTGACAGCCCCCCAAGCACCTCTAGCTAAGGCCATAGACGCAGCTTTTTCAAAGGCTTGCTGTCTTCCTAATTTATAAGCTAGCTCCTCAGTAGTCATGACCCAATCCATTCCGGTGTTTGAGCTATCTGATGCTTCTCTCCATAAGGGGCTGGTGACTCAGTCTGCTTTTTCTCTTCACCGTTCTGAGTAATACCGTAAGTATCAGAGTTTTCAGCATTGAAGTTGTGGGTAGTAGACTCTTGCTGCATTCTTTGAGCTAGAGCATTAGCATTGTCTATCTGTGCTAACTTGCATCCAAGTAAATAAGCGGCTTTTATGGTATCCATACTACTTTCTCACAATGATATTTTGGTTAAGTGAGATCTCACCATTACGGTAAGCCTGAAGAGCTTCCTTACGCGTATTGAAAGACACCGATTTAGAGGAAGAGGGGGAAGAACTTAGTGCCATGTGTAACCCTGCTATAGCTTCCATCTCTGGCTTAGCGAGTAGGTTATCTCTATTTCTATCGCCAAAAGTATTGTTAGAAAGAAGCATCTTCTTAGAGTCCCTTATACCCTTGTCAGTTGCGGGTAAGTGTACCTGTAGAGTATCTCCATCATAATCCATGCCCATACCTTTTTCCATAAAGGGATTTACTTGGATGGTCTTTCCGCTTACTAACTTAGGAAACGCCGTTACGAGTCCGTGCTTATGCAGAGTAGGTGCTCTGTTAACAACTATAGGACGAACTTTAGTCTCCTCCAATAGAGCGTTCTTTGCTGGCATAGTCCTATCTTCAAGAGCCTTTTTAGCGTCTAAGGCTTTAAAGCCTCTCTTGACTAGATTCTTAACTACAAAAGGTGAGTACATACCCCAAGCCATCTCCTCAGGCATGCCTATCTCATCCATACCTAATGATGGGTCAGGTGCTACGGTGCCTCTCCCAGTCAAATTAAGTCTGCGAGCGTAAAGCTTACCGTTGTAGTAACCCGTCTTAGTTCCTGATATGGTATTGATTATACCCTTAGTGCTAGTCTGCTTAAGCTTCTCGCTTACAGGATCATTTAAACCAATAACAGCGCCTACGGCTTGGTTGAGGTGGTCCCTCATAGCGTGCAAGTCTTCATCAGGCAACCCCAGGGACTTAACTTCCTTAAGCTTATCAGACGCTTGTACAGTATCTTTGTATAAATGATTAAGATCGCTCACAAGAAGGTCACCTGTTTTACCAGCAACAATGGGTCTCATTACAGGTGGAAGTACAGGTACATTTTTCATGGTGTAAGCATCACCCGCCTTAAGATTGTTAGCAGTGAGTGCATCTAGTGCCTTGACCCTTTTGACTGTGTTATCTAACTCAGCGCCAGTTTGACGGCTCATAGTAGATTTAAGCTTCTTAGATTCTGCAGCAGTGTCTATAGCGTTTAGCTTTTTCTTTATAGCAGCCCCGCCATTTTTTATAAGCTCATCGTCTATCTCGGTACCAGTCATGCCTAGTATACGACGTGCAGGATCTCTAAATATGGGGTTAAGTACAGGTTCAGGTAGTGATATATGAGACCACTTGTTACCTATTGTACCGCCAGTAACTTTAGCATCAAACAGGCCGCCAGCCTCCGGAGATAGGTCCTTGGCCTTAACCATTTTACCGTTACTTATAGCTCCGTTACTCATACTGAGAACCTCAGTATCAGTAAGAGGGGCCAAGCTAACCTGGTTTTGCTCTCTCTTGTACTTTAAGCCAGCCCCCGTAAGCATACCCTTAAACTTATCAAAAACAAAAGATGCCTCAGGCCTAGGTACTGCTCTATTCAGCTGTACGCCTCTCCAAAATTCAGAGTTACGACTGCTCTTTATAGTTGCATTTTCCTTGATTAGATCTCTAGCATCGTGAGCCAAGAGAGCATTAATCTCCATGATACCGGTACCCTTAGCTCCAGTAGAGCCGCCTTTAGAAGGTTGCTGGTGCATGTCGTACCCGCCGTCTATACCTCTAGCAGCGAAGTTTGTATCTGTACTCTTGAACAGCTTATATGTGTACTGAGGTCCTACCATTATGTTGGGTATCTTTTTACCGCTAATGGGGTCAAAGAGTGTCTCTTTATCCTTTACACCATGTTTCTTAAGCATATCCCTTGCAAACTTGACGTTATTTACCTTTTGAAAAGAGGGGACAGCTATTTGTTTACCGGTTTTCTCAGCTACCTTGGCCAGAGCAGTCTCAACTACCTGACCTGGGTTAATTCTGGAAACAACCCCTACGCTAGTCCATAGTAAATCCAAGGGCTTACCACTCTCATCTTGAAGCATCTCATCATCTTCTAGGATCTTACTGACAACGCCCTTTCCACCATACCGATTAGAGACCTTATCCCCTAAAGCCAGGGGGGAGTTGGTCTTGACAGTAATTACCACCTGCTTAGGTGACTTAACAACATCGACTACCTCACCCTCCGTCTCTTTATCCCAAGATAAGGAGTCATCTGAGTACTGTCGGCGCAGAGACTTATGTATCCTACCAAACATCTGGTTTTCTACGGTAGGCTGAGCCTTGCGTAATACAGTAGCAAGTGGATCCCCAGCTTTAACCTTAGTACCAGGTTTTATGAGACCATCTTTGAGGTTATCGTACTGTGATTTATTAAAGATCTTAGGGAAGTTTGCGCCGTGCTTCTTCTGACTTATCTGAGTATCAGAATCAAGGGGTATGACCTTTTTAATCAGGGTCTGGGAAGTCATCTTGTCAGCAGCAGACCTAGATATAACTACAGCATCATTACTGTTAAGGCCGTGGTAAGCAACGTAGCCAATCTTTAGGTTCTTACCTAGCGCCAAGTCACCATTTTTGGTGTAATTAGAATCAGCTATGATGGAATCTTTTTTAACTCTGTCACCAACCTGAACAGCAGGTGTGTGGTGTAACATAGTTTTAGATGCTAGAGGGAAGTCGTTAGCAAGAGATCGCGTTACAGTCTTACCATCGTCAGATTTTATAGTGATCTTACTACCTGTAACTTTTTTGACTACACCGTCTACTCTAGCCTGAGGCAAGAAAGACTTAGCTACATCGGACTCTAGTGTCCTACCGTAGCCTCCCATGGTAGCTACAAGGGGGGTTTCTCGGTGTACTAAAGGTAAGCTCTGGGTACTGTACTTACCTCCCATCATTACGCGGTTACCTTGTGTAGAGTCTAAAAAAGGAACCATATTAGAAGCGACTGAGTACATATCCTCTACTGCGGGGATCTGGTACTTAACATCCTTAGGCTTAACCTTCTGAACCTTACCACCCTTTATAACGTCTACACGACCCCTACCAGTCTCTTGGTTTGGGAATGCTATGGCGTGGTTTGGCATATCTGCAGCATTCATGTAGATACGCTTACCACTAGACAGATCTTTCAAGGGCATAAATATATTACCCTTATCATCCTTGTGTGCTGAGGTACTGAATCGCGATTCAACTCCGATTGCAGCGGAATCTGGGGTTTTATAAGGGTCCATCACACCAAAAGTAGATGGGTGTATTGCTCGCACAGAGTCTGGTACAGCCCTAGAGTCACTTATACCACCTTCACCGACTCTAGTTACCGCCTGCATACTGTCTAGCATCTCTACAGGGTTTATCTGGGTTGGAAGCTGGCTGATCTGGGAATTAGTGATAAAGCTATTTAGTGTACGAGTGAATGCTCCAGAGGGAAGTATCTTATCTACTGTAGATTCTTTTTGTAGGTCAGCCTTATTTCTGTACTTGAAAGCTATCTCGTGACGCTTCTTTTCAAGCCTCTCCTGTATAAAATCCTCAGGGGATACTACCTTCTGGAACTCTAGAGAGTCGCGCTCATCTTCTTCGGCCCTACCGTTGTACACGTCTAGTATCTTACTAGAGGCCTCAAGCATGAGTCTGGGTCCGACTTTTGTATGTGGATTACCTAAAGTTTTCTGAGTGGTTACAGGGTCTAACTGTGTGTTAGTGCTATACTCATTAAGAACTGCGTTGATTTTATCCTGGGTACCTGTGTGGACTCTCTTATTAGCTCTAATTACCTTATTATATAGCTTATCTATGTGAGCTTCTCTTCTAGAGTCAAATGCATCTCTATTTCTGTTAGCTAAGCCATCACCCCATTTATTAGCTATGTCACCGTGAGTTAGTCCCATACCTCTCATTACAGAGTATGCAGGTATTTTACTGGTACCGTACTCAACATATAGATGACCTTTTTCAGGGGCCATACTCATACGAAAGTTCTGGCCTTTGGCTAAGTTAAAAGAGCTCTCTATGTCATCATTAGCCCTACGTCGGGTGTATACTCCAGGTTTAGTGCGAAGCTGATGCTTAACCATGTACTCATTACCCTTAACCACAAACGTATGGTTTTCGGTAGAGTAGGGCAGCTGTAGGAGGGTGTGTTTATTCTTCTTATCAAGAACTTTACCAGTCTTCTTGTCTTTAATGGTTATGTCACCTACCAGAGGTTCTACCAGGGAGCCACCCGTCATGAGAGCTTTTTTATGTTCGTCATAACCATGAGACTTATTCAGTACTCGTGGGTTACTCATATGTATTTCCCTGTGAGTACCGATGATAGGGAATAGGGACTCCACACCTTTAAGAGCTGCTCCTCTTGTCAGTTCACGGCGCTCCTCCGGAGTCATCATTATCTGAGTAAGACCTGCGGCGGACTCTTTTATCATGGACATTATGACCTCGCAAAAGCGGCTATGTGTTCTGTCATAAGGATATGCCTAGTAAGGGTTAAATTGCAACCACTGGATGCATTACCCTTGGATACACTAGGTTAACCACACTCAAGATTAAGGAGAATTTATGAGTGAGAAAACAAACTTGCTGTCCCTACTGTGGTCAGCTGCGGGGGTCGATTTTAAGACCTCGCCCAGCGCTGCGGCACCCGTCAAAGGGTTCGCAGTGGGACAGTCGGGGCAAACCCCCGACATGGACCGGGGGGCGGACAACCCCTCAAACCCACAACTCCGATGGACCACCCAAGCGGAGGTGCTCGAGGATGGAGCCCTGACGGGTAACCTCTTCCGGGACTCCCGGGCGAAGAGGTTACTAAAGTTTGCGCCCCTAGGGGAGGGGATGCCAGTGCTACGGCACTGGGTGATTCGGCAGGGCATTAGCCGCATCACCGAGGATAATGGGGTGTTCAGGGAATGGACCCCCACAGGGCTCTCTAAGGATGAGACCTGGTTCCTCACACTTTGTGAGGGGTACATGGGAATGAGGAGGGAGAGCGATGACGATCTGATGTACCTCTCCCCACAGACGGTCGCAAGACAGTTCCAGCACGAGCTGGAGCTACGAGCGAAGGCCAAGGCCAAGGCGGAAGCTGAGGCTAGGGCAGCTCATGAGGCAGCGAAGGCATGGGCGGCGGCCTTGCCTAAATGGGCCGGTAAACTACTGGCCAAGCCAGGAGACACAGAAGCGTGGGAAGAGGCTCTCTTGGACCACGCGAACGATCACGCCGCCGTACTACGGGTGGTCCAGGCGGCTGCCCTTGCCTGGAAAGGCAAGGCAGCGGAGGCAATGCAACTCTGTCCTATGCCTGCGGCGAAGGCAACTCCGCAGGAGATGGTGGCGGAGGCCAGGGAGACCCTGGAGACTGCTGAGGTTCGATTGGCCGAGGCACTGAGACTCAGGGAAGAGGCTCAGTTTCAGCTCGCTGATGTTGAGATGCTCCTCAATGAAGAGGAGGTCCTTGCCCACTGGGGTGAGGAAGTGTTGGAGGCGACAGAGGATGAGGATGAGGAGGAAGTGACTGCAGATGTCCACACAGAGGACACTATCTGCAGCTAAGTTAGACTGCAAAAGTCTATGCTCGGAAGGAGGCCCTATGAACTGGGCTGGCGGCGGAAGCTGATCTGCCGGGCGACTGACACTAGTTGTGTAGAGAGATCGGATCTCCTAGTGTACGGCCCCAGGCTACTTTTTAGCTGGCAACTCTATCCACTCCAGGTAAATCTTGAACTTATCGCTACCTCTAAGGTCGGTAACATCCTTCTTACCAAGAACATATTTACCAGAAAGACCGAGAGCTAGTATCTCTTCATACTCTGAGTTACCTTCAGGGCCTACTAAGAAAACCCTAGCGCGGGCGATCATCCCCTCAGTTGGGCTCTTACTCCTT
>MDSZ01061045.1_pt1 | contig 15630 bp, 14 predicted proteins | sample 811201 | NCBI WGS metagenome assembly MDSZ01 (sample SAMN05326647, study PRJNA326480) | marine metagenome | isolation source: seawater | place: Indian Ocean: North | collected 2010
TAAATCCAAAGCTTGATTTGTCAAAATGTAAAAATTGATATGAGATAAGTGCTACGGCATCACCTTTATTCCAACCAAAAAGCTTTCTTTTTCCATAAACACCTAATTTTCTACTCTCTTCCCAATTCATAGCGGTATTGTGACCACGAGAGGTTAAATCAAATTTATAATTATTATTCCATCTGAAACCAGGAGGAACTACCCAACTAATATCTGGTCCAATTCTTTCATTATCAAAAACCAAAGATCTACTAAGTATATTTATTTTTGTAGGTTTAACTCTTGTATTATCAAAATAATTTAAAATTTTTTTTGTATTAGAAAGTTCTTCATCTGATATTTTTTGCCAATTAGTTTCGTTTATGTTTTTCTTAGTATTGATTTTTTCCCATGAAATAGAAAAACTTTTTAATGACTTATTATTGTCTTTTTTACCTAAAAGCTCTTTTTTATTGAGTCTTTTATCAATTATTTCTTGAGATCTTAAATTCAGAAAAAAAAGTAAGTTTGAAGTTAACAAAGTTAAAAAAATAATACTTTTAATGTTAAAAATATTTTTTTTATTTAATATCTTTTTCATAGCTCAATTATTTTGACTTAGAAAAAAAAATAAAATTTTTTATCTAGCCATGAAATATTATATTATAACGTTCATGAATAATTGTCTAATAAAAATTCAGGTTGTCTAGGATCGCAAGGCTTATCAAGTTTATTTAAGTAAAAAAATGGTCTTTTCTTTTGGGCATTAATTTCTTCCTCTGAAAAAAGCTCACTACTTAGAAAACTTAGCTCCAATAATCTTGGAAGCCTAGTTCCTCTACAAAAACCACCAGCGTTATTAGGATGTACATGTATTAAATATAGACCCAAATTATTTAATCTAGTTATTAATTCATTTAACTTATCGCCGTTTATATCTAAAGAATGTACCTCCAAGGCAATGCCAGATAAATATCTTGATATTGCAAAAATATCTGAAAGAATTTCCCATTCAGATCCCTCAATATCAAGTTTTAAAAAAATTGTGTGTTTTTTAAGCTTAATGTTTAATCTTTTAATTAGAGAAGGAAGTGTAGTCATTTTTTCTTCCTGAGATTTTTCAAGATTTGATGAAGTTAGATAAGCTTCTATAAAATTATTTTTATTTATTCTCCTAAAAATAAAAATTCTTGGAATATTGTATAAAACATGAAAGACACTTTTAAGTTTATAAGTTAAGTTAATTTTTTTATTTTTCAAATTAATTAATAGATTTTTTAATTGGGAATTAATAGCAGTATCCTTATCTATCAAAAAATAACTTTTTAAATTGGATTTTTTTATAAATTCTTTTTCAAAAGACCAATCAGTGTAAATCCCTCCAGAAAAGAAAAAATCGGAAACATCAATAATTCTTTTAGAAATTATGTAACCTCCGTCTTTTTTTCTTCCAACTCTTATAAGATCATTACATTGGTAAGCAGCTAATAATTCTTTTTTATATGGCATTAAATTATGATTTTCTTACTAGGTTAAAATATTTTCAAATGAAAAATTTTTCATTTATATTTATTATAATTAATTTTAATATTTGAGTTAAATTATCTAAACCTAATCTCAAAAGATAACTAAATCTAGTTTTCTAGAATATTTTCATAAGTTTCCAAATATTTTCGTCCAATTTTTTGGATTGAGAAATTTTTATTAATATGTTTTGAAGCATCGTTACCTAACTTAACTCTTAAAATTGGATCAGTCATGAGTTCATCAATATATTTGAAAAAATCTTCCTCATTTTCTACTTTAAATGCATTTTTTTTATAAGTTAAATTCAAACCTCCAAATGAGACTTCGTGAGCAATAACAGGTAAACCTGAAGCCAAAGCTTGTTGTAATTTTGTCTGTAATCCTGTTGCGCATTTTTGTGGATAGATATAAATCCAATCATTATCTAAAAAATCAAAATAATCCTGCACAAAATCAACATGTTTTACATTTAAACTTTTATGAATTTCATTCTTAAGAAAATTAGTTGGATTTTTCCCTAAAATAATTGTTTTAAGATCTGGGTACTTTTTAAGAACTTTTGGAAATATATTCTTAAGAAAAGAAGCAATATTTTTTGAAATAATAGGATGATTTAAATTTCCAGTAATAAGTAATTTGGTTTTAGTTTTATTTTTTAAGATATTCTTATTGTGTTTTATTTTTTTTTCTTTTAAACTTTTTGCTATTGGTATTCCAATTGTAATAATTTTTTTAAGTTTTAATTTATTTGTCAAATATTTTTGATCAATATTTGAGACACAAACAATTTTTGAAAATTTTTTGTAATAAACGTTTTCAACGTTACTTAAGAGAAATTTATAAAAATTTAGCCAAATCTTAATAAGGTAATTTTTAGTATTTTGACAGGCTAAATTAGCTGCTAAAGAATAAGCATCCGAACTAACCAAAAGGGTTGGTTTATTTTTAATTGATTTAATATAGGGTGAAACATGGAACATATCAAAATGTATAAGATCATATTTATATGAATTAACCTTTAGCCAATCTGATATTTTAATTCTATAAAAATTCCCAAGTGAGGGGGAAAGTCCTTGGATTAAAAAAAATAATTTATAAAAATATAATTTTATATTTTTATTTCTATCAAAGGTCAATATATTTTTAGCGTGAGGAAAAGCATTTTTAATATTTTGATAAATTTCTTTTTTGTTATTTCCTAAATTTTCAATAATTAATATATCAACATTTGCTTTGCGAACAAGAAATTTTAAAAGATTAAAAGTTAAATTCTTATTGCCAGTATTTGTTGGAATTGGTGAGTAAGGTAAGATAAATAAAATTTTCATATCAATTTTTAGATAATAATATTTTTAAAGTTTTTATCTTGTGATGAAATTTCTTGATAAGATTTTTAATTAGTTTAAATAAATATGGCTTATTTTTAATTGGACTAGATATTTTTAATGGTGTTGAGAAATTATGTTTAAAAATAAAATTCCTTTTAGACATTTCGATAGCATAGTAAACGTTTGAATCTTTAAAAATCTTGGATGTGATATCAGGAAAAATTTTTTGAAAATCACCTCCTAATTTCAATACATAAGGAGGCTTTTTTTTGAAAATATCTTTTAAAAGCTTTGAATTTTTTTCCATTTTAAAATTGTAGCTTGCTAATGAGTGTGAAGAACCTTTTTCTTCGCAGTAGAGATATGGAGTTTTTAGCCAATTTTTTTTGAAAATTGCATCACTTTTAAGTAATTCTTTAAATAGGCCATCCATCCAAAAATAATCAATGGTTGAGTTATTTTCTTGCCAAAATAAATCACATTTTTTTTTCCAACTAGCAATATTGTAATTATTTCTTTCTGAAACTATAAACCAGCTAGCTGGACCTAAGTTGGAATCTAATCCATAACCATGACCGTGGTACATCCAAAATCCACTTTTCTCTATTGCATCATAGACCCAATTTTCTAGAGGTTGCATACAAAGTAATGTTGAATCGGCCCATATCCCACCAATATTTTTTAAAATGCTGAGTCTTATAATATCTGATTTGGCTTGTAGACTTATTTTCTTTTTTTTGTGATAAATATAATCAATATCACTAACGTAATTATTGAGATTATTAAAATCTAAAAGTTCTATATTCCAACCTTTATTATTAATTCTCCAAGATTCTAGTACTCTTCTTTGTAGCCATGGAGCTTTATCCCATCCCTGTAACCAAAGTATGAAAATGTTTCTTTCCATATTTTTCGAATAACTCAGTTAAAACTATTTTTTTGCTAAATTGTCTAAAATTTTTTGCCATCTATTTCCATATGCATCCCAAGTGTAATTATCTTTAACTGTTTTAAATGCATTATTTCCCATATCTTTAATTTTTTTTGGATTTTTATAAAAATATTTAATTTTTTCAGATATCAAATTAATGTTTCTTGTTTCTACAACAAAACCATTATAACCATCTTTAATTATATCTTTTGCTCCAGTATTATCACTAACTATTACCGGTAAATTGCATGACATGGCTTGTATTACAACTAATCCAAAACCATCAGATATAGATGGTAAGACTAAAACAGAGCATTGTGAAAAATAATCTGCTAATTTATTTGAATTTATGCTGTCGAAAAAAACTATATTTTCACTGTTAAATTTATCTATAAATTTTTTAAATAACTTATCGTTTTTTAAATAATCTAATGACCCTATTATCCATAATTCTGCATTTTCTAATTTTAGCTTTTCAAAAGCTTCCAATAAATAATGAATACCTTTTCTAGGTTCAACAGTTCCACAGAACAAAACTCTAAATTTGTCATCCCTTTTAAAAGTTTTTTTAAATTTTTTTGTATTTGCATAAAAGTGATTAACTAATAATTTTGATTCTCGATAACCTTTATCAATAAATGTTTTTTTTGCAAAATAACTTGGTAAAACAATATAATCTGAGAATTCATGTTCTAAATTTTCTTTCTTCAGTAGCCATTTGTGTAAACTATTACCTGTTAATTTAAAACCATATTTTTTTTCTTCAATTAGTTTCTGTTCTAATTCAAATTTTTCATTTAAACTTGCATGATCCACAATTGTAATACATGAAGGATTTAATTTTTTTGCTTTTAATAGAGCTTCAAAAGAATAGGAAGATGATCCAATAAAAAAATCAAAAGGCAAATTTATATTTTTTGCTAATCTTCTTGAAAATGAATTATGAGAGTATTTAAGAAACTTTGAATATAGTTTATCTCCTATAATCAATTTAAATTTAGTACAAAGATATCCAATTAAAAAAGGGACTTTTAAACTTAAATATTTTCTATTGGGAAATTCATTATGATTTTCTACATATTTTTTTGGGAATCCAGTTATATATTTAACAAGATTGCCATTTTTCTGGAAAATTCTTGCTGGCTGAAGACTATAGTATGTTCCAAATGATGAAATAATTATTTTCATTCTATATTGAATATATAAATAATATTTCTTTTAAATTAACATACAAAAAATACTAATAATCAAAATGAAATTAAACCTTTAAAGATATTTTTTTAAAACAAATTCACAATAAATAATTGTAATATTGGGATTGTTTTAAACTTTAATTAATCGCTATGAGGCATTAATTATTGATGATGCTATTGCTATCACTATATAAATTCAATTTAGCAAAGGGGATCTCCCCCTGTTCCTCACCTCGGCATAAAGGGCTAAAAATAGGTGAGTACAGTTACCATAACGCGAATTTAAGATTATAACTAAATATAAATTGCAAAAATTAGTGCGAGAATTTGATATGGCATAAGACACATTGCAATAAAGATATATTCAAAAAAAGTTTCCTATTTATCACAATTATTTCTATAGTTTAGAAAATTTTTAACATTTTCTAAGTCCTTTTTCGTAAATAAAATCCTTGATTTATTAACTAAATATACTTTTCCGTTGTCTGCACGATTCAAATGAGTCCATCTTAGAGAACCATCAGAATTGAAATAAAGAGATCTTCCATAGTTCGTTTCTTCAACAAACAAATCGCCATTATTAAGAATTTGACTTTTCCCTACGGTAATTGTTCTTACTTCATTATCGATGAGACTTTTTTCTAAATAAGTTGTATATTTTTTTTCTTTAAAATCATAGATTATAACGTTATTGTGACCATCGACTTTATCCCCATCTACAAAATTTTTAGAGTTATTATTAAAAATGGAAATTCTATGATCATCTAATATATTCACATCATGTTGATGAAAAAAAGGTCCAGTTCCTTTCCATAAAATTTTATTAGTGGAAGGTCGATATAATAGGATCATAGACTGATGTCTTAAAGATAAGAATAAGTCACCTTTTTCCCAAAACTTGCTTTTTATATCAACAGGTTGAATATCATTTATATGAATAGGATCATTATTGAAATTCATATCTCCCACAGCAAACAATAAGTACTCTAAGTTATTTTCTATAAATATTTCTGAAATTGATTTTTCATATATAATTTTGCCATTAGGTGATAGATATACGATGGCATCATCACGATATCCTCCTTCTGAAACAATATCTCTTCCAACCTTATTAGCACTTAAAGTTTGAGGATATAAAAAAGAACTGGTCCAAAAATTACCCTTAATATCAACTTCAATTGAATGATGATACATATCATTGGTATATTGAGTCACCAAGTTTGAGCATGCATCTATAATTCTAATAGGTGAATTATTATGGAAGATCAAACTACCGTCTTCGAGAAGTTGAGGATGATGATAAGTTGATCTTGCATTATTGCCATCTCTTCTTAAATTTTTAAATTCATTTTCGTAGCCAACCAAATCATTAAATTTATTAATATCAACATTCCATGTATGTATTACTTCAAAATTTTTTAAATCTACGAGTTCAACTATGCCTTCTTTTAGATTGCCATCATATCTAGATAATAGAAGATAAGATTCTTGCAAATTAAATTTCCCTTTAAAACCGTCCAAAGAAGGAAATCTATCTTCTACCTCAAGATCATCACTCAATGTAAGATTTCTAATTTGTGTTGGTATTTCAGCTAAAAATAATGCAAACTGAGATATTTTCCCGAATTTTTTCTCACTTACCAGTTCTTGTCTTACCAAAGAACCAAAACCGATCAAAAAGGGGAAACCCATCATTAATATTAAAAAAACGATCCATATCTCAACTTTTTTAAACAATTTTAAAAAAAACTTTATTTGATTTTATAAATATAAACCAAGAAGCAGTATGGACAATTTTGTAATTTGTAATTTGTATCAATTAAAATTATATTTTTAACGACAAAAAAATCATAAAATAATTTTCCTAAAACGTTTTTTCATAAATTTTATTAAAAATTTTATATGGTATTTAAACCATTTAAATCAAAATAAAGAGCCAATGATTTTTCTTTCAATTCCTTATCTATATTTAGAGAAATATCTTTTTTAGATTCTTTAAATTCAAAATCATAAGGTTTTTCTATTTCTACTAATTTTTGAATTTGAAACCAGTATTCTCTTTTTAAACAGAGTTTTTCATAGGATAAAAAATAAACATTCTGCTTATTTTTTAACAATTTATAAGCATCATTATAAGTAAGATACCATTGTTCAATCCAATGATTTATTTCAAAATAATTATTAAAATTTAAATCTTGATTATGAATAGGAATATAGTTAGCCCCAAATTCCGTATGTCCAATCCATTTCATATATTCTGATATAAAATTGTCACTTTTAGACTCCTTAATAAATTTTTTGTGTTGATTCAGTAAAGAATATGCATGCTGTATTGGTTCTCTAAAAGGAATAAGAATCTTTGAGTTTTTGAAAATAGTAGTAAGTAAATTAACTCTCCTAATATTTTGATTATTTTTACTGAGGTATCTATCTTTTTTATACTTATAAATAACATTCATAACATAAGTCCTAAACTTTTCTTCTAATTCTTCGTATTCTTCTTCAGCAAAAGTTTTCCAAAACACTTCTTCAAATGCTTCTGGTGATTCTGAAGAGACAAGTATTCCATCTCGATGCGCTCTTTCTTTTAATTCTAAGTTTCTTCTTTTAAAAGATATTTTAGACCATAAGTTTGGTGCGAGAACAAACGGCATATCAGAATAAGATAGGGATGCAAATAAATTTGATTTATAAAGTGCATTCAATAAGATAGTTGTACCTGCACGTGCGAGTCCCGTAATAAAAATATGATTTTCAATTTCATTTGATGCAGAAACATTAGTACTTTCAAAATCAAAAGTTATTTCACGCATGAATTGTGATGAAAGTGCAAGTTGATGCAACTTTTGTTCTAACCAAGAATAATTATTCATTTAAAAATTAGTCTTCTCAAATATGCATAGCTAAATGCAATTAAGATAGATTCAAATACTTGATTAATTGAAAATATAAATGAAAGAAAACCACTAAAAATATTATCTGTAAGAATTAAAACAAAAATAATCGATAAGAAAATTAATAACATTTGTAATGAATACCTCATCATCTGAATTGAGTATTTGGTTATTGTATATTCTTTCCAATGATCGCTAATACTTCTATTAGAGATGACATTCAAAGCTTTTTTACTCACAATGATTAATGACTTAATTAAGTATAAATAATTAGCCCTAATAAATATTTCAACAGAAAAAGAACAAATAACAAAAAGAATTAAATGATTCATATTCTGTTTCGATTTTTATTTTTTGATAATATCTTCTTCTTTCTTTTATTTTTAAAAGCACGTTTAATTGGATAATAGATAATACCCAATAATCCTAAGAAAAATGCAGCGATTATTCCAAAAATAGCAGCAATAACTCCTCCACTCATGCCAGGGCCAATATAAGCCAATAGTGTAGTTGGATTATAAAGTATGTATAAAAGCATAGGTTTCAAAAATTACATTTACTGCGAGATTGAAAAGAGTTACTACTAATTAAAGATCATTAATAATCTCATTGGGAGAATTATTGCGGAATTTAGCTATATCGTCAACTCTTGACCATAATACTCTAATTATTAGATTTATTAGTACACCTCGAATCTATTGCTATCAATACTTAAACTTAATGGAGCCAAGGGGATTCGAACCCCTGACCCCCTACATGCCATGCAGGTGCTCTACCAGCTGAGCTATGGCCCCAAAACTCGAAACGTCATTCATAGCAATCAATCTAAAGATTTCTTTTGTAACGTCCGTAATTTCTATAGTACTTTATAGCGTTTGATTATTGAAATCTGTACCTTAAAATGCACCTAGAGATTTACAAGTTGTAGCATGCTATCTGGAGCTAAATATATTTTTTTGATTTGAAAAATGTTTTAATTTAGATTTTTAATTAAAAAAAATAAAATTTGCTAAATTATCTTAAAAGGTTTTATTTAATGAATATCCTAGAGTTAATAAAATTAATAATTCATCAAGGCGAAATAAATGAGTATGTTTATTATGAATCATTTTTTATAGAAGATTCATTTTATATCCCTCAGGTTTTTAAAGTCCTACAAGAAATTGATAGTACAGTTTATAAGTATCATTTTCCAATGGATCATAATTTCTTGATAGAAAAAGAATTTCTTGATAAAAATAATAAAAAAAGTATATTTAACTCCTCAACTACTCCTGAAATTATGTTGGCTAAGAAATATACCATGAATAAGTTATGTGATTTTTTTCAAAAAATAAGATTTGATCCTATTGAAGATCAAATGATTTATCTCGCGACAAGGTTATTTATAAGAGATTTTGTTTATCAAAAGATAGACTATCTCGATTTAAATTTTTCATAAACTGATTCACTTGTATTTTCACAAATGTTCAATTTAAAAATTTTTAGCAAACCTTTAATCATTAGTTGATTAATATTTCAAACTATCGAGGTAGTTAACTTAATTACTAATTTTATTTTAAAACAAATTTTATAATACATTTAATTTAATTAGTTACTTTTTAGATAAGGAAATGATTATTATTTCACATAGAATAAATACTATAAATAAATTATTAAATATATCTGTAGAATATGGAATTGAAATAGACCTTAGGTCAAGAAATGAAGAAATCATCATTTCCCATGATCCCTTTAAAAATGGTGAATATTTTGAGGATTGGATTAGATATTATAAACATAAGATTTTAATTCTAAATGTAAAAGAGGATGGTTTAGAGAGCAAAATTATTGAAATATTGAGAAAAAATAAAGTAGAAAAATTTTTCTTCTTAGATCAATCTTTTCCTGCAATCCTTGAATTAGTAAAGAAAGGAGAAAAACGCAGCGCAATAAGAGTATCTGAATATGAATCAATAGAAACAGCTGTTTCTCTGAAAGGAAAAGTTGAATGGATTTGGGTAGATCACTTTACAAAATTTCCACTAGATTTTAAAGCATATAAATTCTTAAAAGATCTTGGGTTTAAAATGTGTATTGTTTCTCCTGAACTACAGAATGGAAATTTAAATTCAGCAAAAGAACTTAAAAATAAACTTTCATCCAATAAAATAAAATTTAATGCAGTTTGTACCAAGTATCCAGAATTATGGCAATAAAAAGGTATTAATAATGTATTAATAAGATATTGATTAATTATTTTTAGTATATTTATAAAAACTTAAAATATAAGTTATTTTCATTAAAAATTAAAATTTTATCTTTTTTACTTTCGCCTATTCCATTAATAATATGTTTAATATTTCTTTTCTCTTTACAATATAAGCTGAATTTGCGACTATCCCCTCCATCTCCATAAATAAATAAAATATTTTTATCTTTAAATTCATCCATTTCTTTAATTAAAGTTTTCTCTTTTAGAAGTGGATGTAGTGGTATTCCATTAGAAAATTTGCTCATTGATTTAGTTAAAACATGATGTCTTATTATGAATATTTTTGGAAATTTTTTATTATTGGAGATTATCTCTTTGATTCTTTCTAAATTAGTTTTTTCTAAGTTACTATCATCCAAAATAAATAACGAATTATCCTTTTCAAAAAAATATGGGAATTTTTTATTAATACTGTAATTCTGTGTTGCAATTTTAAAAATATCTCTTTTAGCATTATATTTCCCTAAACCAACATCATGGTTCCCAGGGACTATATAAATTTTAAACTTATCAAGTTCAGAAAATAAACTATCCCATTTTTTTAAACTCGGTTTATGAAGTAAATCTCCTGAAAAAATAACTTCATCAATATTACTTTGATTATTTTTAAAAAATTTACTTAATTTTGGAGAAATCCCTTTATCGCCTCTTGAAATTGATTTAAAAGGAGTGCCATAAGCATGACCAACAATTAGCATTGAATTTTTTGGAATATCTTTTATTTCTTTAATACAATTTTCTTCTGATTTTCTAAAATAATTTAAATATGTATTTATCTTCCACAGAAAGACAACTCTATATTCATTGATAAAATATCCAAGAGATAAAAAAATAATGGCAAAAGTTAAAACACCTAATTTTCTCATGATGCTTTTTTTTTCATTTTAAATTAAAAAAGAATTCTTATAAAGTTAAAATTTTTATTTTCTTTATATATTTGATAAATATTCAAAAGATCTTTCATATTTAGAAAATCGTGATCTAGAAAAATTGAAGTTATTTGCAATAAAATCCAGATCATTATTAATATCAGCTTTAACTTCAATAACAAAACTTTTATCTTTTGCGATATTATTTGAGATTAAATCTTTATATTCAATATTTTTATCAATAGTCATTCTTATAGAATTTACTAGAAAATATTCTCTGACATAAGAAATATCAACCATTTTAAAACAAAGTCCATAATCTTCATCATATATTTGATCATAAATATTATCTCTAAATTCGATATTTGTCTCAATTGATTTGTATCTTTTTTTTTCAGTGGTCAATTTCTTCTCGAGGTTATAAGGAAAATCAGATAATTCAAATTCCCTAGTATTATAAGTCCTTAATCTGATTTTTTTTCTTGGGAGTAACCCCTCTACTGTATCGTAATACATTTGTAAATTATAATTATCATAGTATCTTGAATTAACTAGTCTCTCAGGATATAAAATTTCAGCTTTTTTGAATTTAAGCCATTCAATTATATTAATATAGGAAGATTTATCAATTTCTAACTTTTGTTCTATTCTTGGAATCATTTTTTTAATCTAAGAATAGATTCATCTTGGATAATCATCTTTTTATTTTCACATTTATTATACGGAATTTCTAAAAATGCACCACTAAATTCCTGCTTTTTTCTATATACAGCTGCACATAAATTATAGTTCTTAAAATCAGCTTCTTTCACATATAACTCAGAAGAATCTTTTGAAACTAAATTAATATTCGAAGATTCTAAAAAAATATTATCTATTAAAACTTTTGACTTCTCTCCAACAGAAATGCCTTTATCAAAACAATTATATGCTTTAATATGTTGTATTTTATAATTTCCTAGAGAAAAATCTAAACAATCATTTCCTGCATTTTTAATAAAAATTGTGGCTATTTCAAGATCTGAGAAATCAAAATCGACAGCATCTTGATAACTATTAATTACCTCAATAAAATCAATATTACCTTTTGATCTTATTATATTTAAACTATCTTCTGCTTTTCCCCCATCAATTTTTATAGTAACCTTATTTAGGGTACTATCCTGTATATTTAAAATTCCTGTTAATAGGTTTTCATCATATCTATTTGCTAAATGGTTTATTTTTTCGGAGTCATTATTTAAAGCAACTAAATTTAAAGTCCAACCGTTTAAATCACTTTCATAAATAACTATCCTATCATTTGGATGAAATGTTTTTATATTAATTACTTTATTTTGTTCATCGAAATCATAAGTTGTTTTGCCAATAGTTTGAATTTTAATTTTGTTAATATTAAATCTAGTTTCATCTTTTTTATTAGATATAATTAATTTTGGATTATTAAAATATTTATATTCTTTACCATAGTAAAAGTAATCAAGTTCTTCAAAATTTAATTTCTCTGAAAGAATTTTTGATGAATCTTCGAAATTTAAATAAATATTTTTGCATGTAGAAATTTTCATATTACACATATTAAATAAATTACCTTCTTTGCTAAAAGCTATACCGTAATTATTTTTATAATTAACATATTTTTTTAATGGATCTCTTCCCCAAGATATTTGCTGAAAATCAACTAAGTTATTTTTTAAAAAATTAATATTATTTTTAATGTTTTTTAAAATTTGTTCTAATTTGATTTCAGATATGTATACTCCTCTTGCATCTAATAAGATTTTTAATCTATCAGTTTTTAATAATGATAATTCTTTGAGAGCAGTATTTGTGTCTTCAATACTAATTTCTCTTAGCATATTGTATGAATTAATTAAATCTAAATCCTTTTCAAGTTCTGATTTAGAATAGTCAATTACTTTTGAATTTCCGTCATAATATATCGGTATTAAAGTTTCATTAAAAGCATCATAATAAAATCTTCTATTATGATTTATAAGGGAATGATATGCTCCCATTGATAAAATATGGATCCTATATGAAGATAATTTACCTTCATTAAAAGTATTTCCATTCGAAAGTATTAAATCACTAAATGAATTTTCCTCTTCATCTTTGTCATGCCAACTTTCATGAATAGCATTTGAAAGTATATTTAAAGCTTTTAGTGAGACTTTTTTATTTAATTCACTTTTTTTTAACCAATTCGAGTTTAAAATCTTTGGGAATAGTAATGAATTAAAACTTCTCCCAAGACCCCTAGTCCTTAGTTGCCATAATAAGGATTCATTACTTTCGACAATTGCAGATTCTCTTAATTTATTGTGTTCAAACAATTCTTTAGCTGCCTTCTCCTGAAAAATCATATTGTGGTTAGTTTTATTAACTTGAACCTTAATATTTCTTGTTCGGGGTGATAGATACCCCAATTCCTGCAATATAGTTGCAGTTATTACTTCGGAATCCCCATTCCTCGTTTTTGGAATGAAAAGTTTAAATTTAACAACCCCATGAAGATTATCTTGTAAAAGCCTAACATCTATTGAAGAATAAATTTCATCACCATTAATTTCGATATGTTCTTTTGAATCTCCTGAAATTCTTACTTTTATCGGTCCATAGCATTTTAATAATTTTTTATCTTTAAAAAAAATTGATCCGATAAATTTCTTTTTATATCTTTCTCTTATTATCCCTCCCGAATTTGATATCGAGGCCAAAATCATATTTTTATACCATCCTCTAGATTCGGGTATTTTAATTTCAATTTTTTCAATTTCATTTTTATTAATATCATTATTTTCCTTTAGGTAATTACATAGTGGAGATATTGCATCAGGTAAAAATATATTATTGTAATCAAACTTTTTTTTTTGATGAGATATCTTTATTTTTAACTTCAAATAAAATTGGTAGGAAAATTACCGATAAAGTAGAAAAAAATAAAAATATCTTATAAAAATTTTTTATACGCATACAAATTTTATTTCAATAATATTTTCTAATTTTTCTATTTCTTTTTTAAAATTATTTGCTTCAAATTTATTTCCAAAAGCTAATTTATAACAATATATTGATTTTGCTTTGTTTTCATTGCTTAGCATTAAATAAATACTTTCAGATAAAAATGAGATATTTGTACTCGCTTGTATATCTAAAATATATTGTGGGTTGTCTCTGACGAAGGATAGAGTAGGGAAGCTTTCTGGCAATTTCATCTTCTTATTTATATATAGTGAATAAGAATATAGAATTAGCATAGAAAATATTGTTAAAAATAATGCTTTCCCAATACTTGTGCTTATAGTGATTCCAATTGTTAATAATAAAAAGTAAATTGTTAATTCTAAAGGACTTTTGACAGGGTGTCTAAATCTTATTATTGATAAAGCTCCAACCATTCCTAAAGATAAGGATAAATTCCCTGAAATAACACTTGTTATTATTAAACCTATTAGTGGAAGTAATATATAAGTAACTACATTAGAAAAAGATTTTGCCCAATATTGTCCGGATATTATTAATGAATAACTTATAAAAGCGCCTAAAAAAGTAGACAAAAAACATTTAATAATAAAAGTAATAGATATGCCACTTAAAAAAAAGTTTAATAATTTTTCTATCATGAAAATTCTTTAATAAATTTTTTATTTAAATACTATTGAAATATAATAATCTTATAAATCTAGCATGGCTATTTACATACTTTTAATACACCTTAAAATAGTTAAATAATTGAAAAATAAAATTTTAAAATTAATTTTTTTTACTAATAAATAGTTTGAAAATATATTTTATGTTTCTAAGAATAAATTTTAACTTTGATTGAAAATTTGTATTCCATTTAGATTTTCCATATACACGATCATAAAAATTGACTGGAAACCTCCTAATGTTTTTATTTAACTTTGATGCTTTATAAAAAACATATAAATCAAATGAAAAGTCTAAAGGTGGATTTTCTATATACATAAGAAAATTTTTATGAAATATATTAGGCTGTGCATTTATATCCCATAGTAGTTTACGAAGTATAATGGAAGATAAAATTGACATTCCAAGAGTAAAGAAAGAATCAAAATAATTTCTACCTTTTCTAGTACCCTTTACAAAAAGATTTTCAATATCTTCATTTAAACTAAAGAATTCAAAGCCCTTTAATGTATCTAATAGATCAGTTTGTAGATCAGCATGGGTCCATCCCATTATTTCTCCTTTAGCGGCTTTTAGTCCTTCATATATTCCATGTCCATAACCAACATTAGTTGGTATTTTTATTGAAGTTGCAAAAGCATATTTTTTCAAATTTTTTTTTAATAATTGTTGTGTATCGTCAGTAGATCCGTTATCAACAATAATAAGTTCAATAACTTTTGGATTAAAGCTAAACTTAACTTTTTCGAGTATTGCAATTATGTTTTTTGATTCGTTGTAACAGGGAATTACAAGAGAGTACTTGACCATTATGTAAGTTATAAATTTTTTTGACTAATTGGATTAATTATCAATACCCAATATTAGACCATCTAGAAATAATCTATATCAAATTTCTTTGTATAGGGATGATCTTTATTTTTATCAAAGTAATCTTGCCAATAATTATAAATCATAAGATCATTTGGAGTACCCCAACATAAAAAATAATTTACTTTAAA
>MDSZ01060527.1_pt1 | contig 15625 bp, 14 predicted proteins | sample 811201 | NCBI WGS metagenome assembly MDSZ01 (sample SAMN05326647, study PRJNA326480) | marine metagenome | isolation source: seawater | place: Indian Ocean: North | collected 2010
CCATCACCATCAACTATAACTTCCTTTACGGCATCATCACTGTTTAACTTAACAGGTTGAGAAAATTTTATCTTTACACTTTTCATAAGCAACTAAAATATCTTTCTCCTCTATCACAAAGTATTGTTATTGCATGTCTTTTTTCATTATCTCTTAACCATTCAAATGCAGCCTTAACATTTGCGCCTGCACTTATTCCTACAAATAAACCATGTCGCTGAGCTAAATGTCTTGCTACTTTTCTTGCACATTCTGTATGCACAGTTTTTATTTCGGTAATTTTTTGTAAATCAACCAAAAACTTACTACCATCACCTATACCTTGTATACCATGCAGACCTGGTTCAAATCCGGACATAACAGCTGATTCCTCTGGCTCAACTGCTACTAAACTCATACCTGGATAATGTTCTTGAAGATATTTTCCACAACCCATTATTGTTCCACCTGTACCTGTACCAGCCACAAACGCTTGAGGCCATCCGTCATAATCATAATGTTCAATTTGCGGCCTAATCTGTCTTTCTATTTCTGGACCTGTATTTTTATAGTGAGCCTCAATATTCAAAGGATTATGAAATTGGTTGCAATTAAAATATCCATCCATCTCTGCTAGCTTATCTCTTACAGCAATTGCCTCATCAAAATCTCCTTCATCAACTTCAATTAATTCTGCACCATAATATTTGAATATTTTTTTACGTTCCTCGGACATGTTACATGGCATAACAATTTTCATTTTGTAACCTCGCTCAGCAGCTAACATTGCAAATGATATTCCAGTATTTCCAGATGTTGCCTCTATTAGTGTATCACCTCTTTTTATTAGACGTCTATGTTCAGCATCATTTAATATATAGGTTGCCATTCTATCTTTTACAGAACCACCTGGATTCATAAATTCACATTTGCCCCAAACTGTATATTCACCTAATGTAATTGGTACTAATGGTGTTTCACCAACATAACCTGATAATTTTGTCATTTAAGATATTCCTTTAGTTCAGTTGGTGACGGCCAACCTAATTCCTTTTTACATTTTCTACAAATACGCATATAATTTTTACCTGGTATATATCCTATATCTGTGTCTATGTGTTTACACTTGTTTTGTATTTCTTCTATTTCTTTTTGTAACCCTTTAATCTTGTCATTAAGATTATCAACTGGTTCCATGAGCTATCCCTCACAGGCTACACAATCCTCCTTCATTGCATTTGCTGCAATATCACCTCTAAGTACACTTTCTGTTCTAACATAATAAAGTGTTTTTATTCCTTGCTTCCATGCTTCAAGATGTACTTGATTGATCCACTTAGGTGTTGCCTCTTTAGGAAATGCAAGATTTAGTGACACTGCTTGGTCAATATATTGTTGACGAATTCCAGCCTGTTTAACTAATTCTAATTGGTTAATTTCTTTGAAAGTTTTGAAAACCTCTTTAACCGGAATTGGGTCATCAGATTCACTTACATCACTACATAATGTGGCTTTTCCACTAACATAGCACCACTTATCCAATTCTTTTATATCCTGCACACTTCCTCCGTCTGCAAGTATTTTATCCCATGTCTCTTTATTATTTATTCCTGCCTTTCTAAATACTTTTTCTAATTCTTTATTTTTTCTAATAAATGTACCCTTGGCACTCTGTTCAGTATACACATTTGCTGGAATAGGCTCAATACCTGAACTTACACCACCAGCTAATTTACTATTAGACACTGTAGGTGCAATAGCTCGTAAGTGAGTATTTCTCATACCTGTACCTACACACCAAAGCGGTTCACCATATTCAGTTGCCATATCTCTAGATGCTTGTTCACTTTCAGTTTGTATTTGACCAAAAATTCTTCTTGTTTCAAACTGTGCAGGTAGACCTTCAAACGGTATACCCTTTTTTTGTAAATATGTATGCCAGCCTAATACACCTAAACCTAATGCTCTACCTTTTTCTGCACTCCTAACTGAATTTTCAAATCCTTGCCTATATTTTGCCTTTTCAATAAACTCTTGGAGTACACCATCCAAAAACCAAGTAGCTGTGTAAATTAAATCAGTATCCTTCCACTCATCATACTTTGCCAAATTTAATGAACTAAGACAACATACAAAACTATGACTTTCATCTGTATGTAGTACAATTTCACTACAAATATTTGTCATGTAAACTTTAAGTGCATTTTTCTTATATGCTTCTGGGTTTTGTTTATTGACATTTCCTCTATACATAATGTATGGTTCACCAGTTTGTCTTCTCTTCTTTAACAAGTTTGCCCACTTTCTTCTAGATTCTTTGTCACCTGCTTCTAATTTTCTCATGAACTTATCACCGACAAGTGCACATTGGTGGAGGTTAAGGGATTGCCTATTTACATCACCTTTAGGTTCTCTTATTTCCAGCCAATCCTCAAAGTCATTATGTTCTATATTTAAGTTTACACTAGCAGCTCCCCGTCTAACACTTCCTTGATTTGTTGCCAATATTGTTGAATCATAAATTTTACAAAAAGGTACAACACCATCAGTAGTTCCATTTCCAGTAATTGGACTACCAGCAGGTCTAATTTGATTTATACCAATACCTACCCCACCACCATGTTTTGCCAATAACATCATTTCAAGGTTTTTTCTACCAATGTCATGTATACTATCTGCTACATCAATTCCAAAACAACTAATTGGCAATCCTCTTTCCAATCCAGTATTACTAAGTACTGGGCTAGCTAAACATAACCAGCCTTTCCATATATAATCAAAAAACTTTGTTGCCAATTCTGGTTTACCTAGTCTCTTTGCAACAATAGTGCATACCCTCCAATAAGCATCTTTTGGTTTTTCACCATTATACAAATATCCTCTAGATATTGTTTCAACATAAACTTGTGTATTTGCCCAACTTGGAAAATCAACATCGATTTCCCAACCTAAATGTTCTGCATAATTTTTCATATATTATAACCTCTTAAAATAAATCATCCCAATCGTCTTCTTCACCAGCTTTACTATAATCAGTGGGCCTAATAGCAAAAAAGTCAGTGTGAGTGTGGCCACCAGTAAGGTGATAGAACCAATCCAAATTACTAGCTTGTTCTTGGTTAACAATAAAAACTTCTTCATATCCTAATTCCCTTAATTTGTCATTTGTTCTTTGCTTAATGAATTCTTTTAAGTCATTGGATTTTAAGTTTTCTAAATCACCCATCTCAAACATTTTGTCAATAAACTTTTCTTCCAATTCAACAATTAATTTTGCTGCTTCAATTATTGAATCTTTTGACTGTTCACGCAATTCTGGATATTCTTCACACATATGATTAAATAATTGACATCCCATTCTACTGTGTAAAGATTCATCTCTTACGCTCCATTTCATTTGTTGTCCAATTCCCTTTAATAAGTTTCTCATTTGAAAACTGTAAAGAACTGCAAATGAACTGTATAAGCTTACACCTTCTGCAAATGCGCTAAATATCGCTAAACTTTTTGCAACGTCTTGCCTTGCAGATTCATTTGAAGCTAAATCTTTGTGAGTGTAATCTGCACTTGTATTCATTAGTAAATCGAACTTATCTGCTGTTGCAGGCTCGTGTAAAAAAGCCTCAAAATCCTCAAGGCCTAATGTTTCATTTAAGTAGCTATAAGCAACTGCATGTATTGTTTCTTGACTTCCAAACATCATAGCCATTTGTTGTATTTCATACTTAGGAAACCACTTTGTAACCATTCCTGTCCAATAGTCACTAACTGCACACTCAGTTTGTGCAAAGCCTAAAAGTATATTTCCTACTAAATTTTTTTCTGATTTTGTTAGATTTTCTTTCCAATCTTTTACATCACCTTGCATAGATATTTCAGTATGTAACCAAAATGCCTGTGCTTGCTTCAACCAACCCTCCGTATAATAAACTGGATATTCAAATGGTTTATATGGAATTCTTTCTTCAAATAGTTTACTCATTATTCTACTCCTTTAAGATAAAACAAGGACATATAGTCCTGTATGTAACTATAAATATCAAAATATATTTATATAAAGTTTATTATTCAAGCTCCTTGTATTTATTTTTTAACATCTTTCTTAAATACTCTGAATGATTGTTCATGTCCTTTTGTGTCTCTTGTCCCTGAACAGAATTTGACTCAAATATTTGCATTTGTCCATTTGACATATTTGCTTTACTTGGGAAAGTTATTCCATCAGGTCCAAATCTATTTTTAATTACATGCCATCTTCCAGTACCAGCTAGCTTGTCTTCAATTTTTCTACTTAATGAAACAACAAAATCTGCTGTCATAATTTTTGCATATGACTCTGCAATTTTCTCTGCTCCAATAATGTCCTCCTCTAATGCTGACCTATTTGCTTGTGATGCTGTCCAAACTGGAATATCATGTTCTCCAGCAAGTCCTCGTAAGTCTTCATATATATTTCCTAACATATGTCTTACTTCACGACCACCACTAACATCCCGTAATAAGTCTGCATAATCAACTATAACCATGTCAGGCTTCATACCTTGCATTTTACATTTTTCAATATGTGCACCTATAGATGAAACAGATGCCGACTTTGTTGGATATTGTTTTATGATTAGATTTCCATCCATTTTACCAACAAGTTTTTTTACTTCATCAATACTGTATTTAAGGTCTTGTGCAGATATTCCTGTAAATACACTGTCATATCTTAATCCTACATATGCCTCATTTAATTCTAGTGTATAATGTATAACATTTAGTCCAGCCTTTGCAGCATTTGCACCAACATTAACCAATGCCCATGATTTACCAATACCGGCAGGTGCAACGAATACTCCCAGTTCACCCTTTCCTAAACCACCATCGGCAATGTCATCAATTACATCCCAGCCAGTCTTTACAACATTTCTTACACTATCTTTATATCTTTCTTCAATATCATCTTTATATTCATGACCAACATTTCTTTCTGTTCCAGCTTTTAGTGCACCATCTATCTTTCCCTTTATTCTATCAAAATCATTTACCTTTAACAATTCAACAGATTCAATAATTGCTTTTTTAATATTTTGATTCTTAAAAAATGTTATTGCTTGTTCCTTTATAAAATCCAAGTCATCTGAATTTACATGTAGCCATGATTCTTTTAAGCTTTCAACAACAGTCTTTTTTAATAAGTCATTTTCTATTTCAGATACTTTAACTTTCATTACCTCCAATGAGGGTGCAGTTTTATATTCATGAAAATAATTAAGTATTGAATCAACTATAAAATTATTGGCTTCATTTTCAAACATATTAGGGTCAATAATATCTGATACCTGTTGTAAAAAACTTTTGTCCGTAAACAATGATGTCAACAGCTTTGATTGAAAAGTTGGTCCGTAATCTGATAGTCTATTTGTCATAAGTCATTCCTGCATAAGTGTCTAATGATAAAAATGTATTTTGAAGCCAGTAGTCTGGGTTCTTAAATACTCTAACATTATTCATATTGTCTTCTATAATCATTTTTAGTATTTCAAATTTAACAAGTCTGCTTATTGGAGACCTAACACTATTCATGATTTTTTCTTTTGCACTACCTGATATATCAACATCATGTAATTGCATTAATCTATAATTTAACCTAATAGTATCTTCATTTTCAATAATTTTACTATATAGTTTAGCACCATTAATATTATCGTTTGCGTGCTTAATAATATCATCAACAGAAACATCACTGTCTTCACATATCATTGGAAAAAGTTTAACAACAGTTTTTAATCCTATACCTCTTATTCCTGGAATATTATCAGATGCATCACCTTCTAATGTTCTATATATTAAAAAGTTATTTGCTGGGATATTATATTCTTGCTTCATTGTATCACCAAAATAAAACTTCTTTTTTGTTGGAGACCAAATGGATATATTTTTGTTGATTAGTTGAAGAAAATCTTTATCTGTTGACATTATATGGCATTGACTATCTGGGTACAATTGTTTACAAATATAAGCCATACTATCATCAGCTTCAATATTTTCAACAGAAACCATTGTAACTGGGAGTACTTCTAAATATTGAGTAAGTCTCATTATTTGATTTCTCATAGCCATTGATTCATCTTCTTGTGAATTGTAATTACCATGCCTAGTTAATCTAGTTCTTACTCTACGATTTGCTTTATAATTTTCAAAAACTTTTCGTCTTCTTTGGCTACCACCTTTTCCGTCCCAACAAATAATAACACGTGTTGGTTTTATATTTCTAATAGCATATCCAATAGACATTAAAAATCCAGTCATTCCACCTACATGTATACCATCTTCATTTGTTACTGGGTTTGCAGCAAAGCTTCTGATAAATGTATTTAGTCCATCGACTATTAGTATTCTATCATTAGGACCTGATGGTTTTTCATCTTTTCCAATTGATTCTAAAATTTTGAAGTAATCTGTTTTTGACATATGTTTTCTTTATTATTTTATATAATATAACTAAAATAGTTGGGATAAAAAAATATTTTAGGAAAAAAAAGAGCCCCGTCATTAAAAAAAATCGAGGGCTCTCCAGGCTATCAGTGTAATGTATTTTCTAGTCTTCCTTCGGTGACCGTCAGAAAACATTGGTATCAGCTTTACATTATGACCAAAGTCGCACTTGATATGCATACTAAGTTGGGGTCACCACGCCAACCGTATTACCTGTTATCCTTCAGGAACTGGCTCACTGCTAATTTCAATATCATCAATTCCAAAATTATCAACTTTGTAATTCATAATAACCGTATCAGCAATTTTGTCATAAATTTCCTGACGCAATTCATCATTATTTTCTAACAATGCATTGAAGTCTTTTGACATAAACTTATGGTCCTTTCCATTGGCATCAGTATATGTATACCAACTTCCACCTTGTTTTACAAGTTTGTAATCCTTTAGAACATGTAACCATCCACCAAAATCATCAATACCACTTTCAAAATAAATTTCAAATTGTGATTTTCTCAATGGTGGGCCCATTCTATTTTTTACAACTTGTGCTTGAGTTTTGATACCCATAACTTGTTCTTGGCCATCAACTCTTGCTTTGATTTGTCCCATAGGCTTGAGCCTTAGTCTACAACTGGCATGAAATGCTACAGCTTTACCACCAGAAGTAGTCCAAGGGTCTCCAAACATAACTCCCATTTTTTGTCTAAGCTGATTTGTAAATATCAGAGCTATTCTCTGTCTACCAATCATTTGAGTTATTTTTCTCATTGCTTTTGACAAAATGATTGCTTTACTAGTTGCCCAACCGTCTTTACTATAATCTGCTTCGCTTTCAACCTTAGTTGTTGCAGCAGCCAATGAATCAACTGCAATTGTTACAAGCCTGTCTTTATCACTTTCACGAATTTTTGTAACAATGTTTTCCATTACTTCAAAAATTTCCTCGATAGTTTCAAGCTGAATGTATAACATATTTTTAATATCTATACCAATTGCTCTTGCAAATTCTTCATTCATTGCATTCTCTGTATCAATGTATACAGCTAGGCCACCTTTCTTTTGTGTATTAGCAAGTAAGTGAGCAGCCATAAGACTTTTACCACTTCCTTCCAAACCAGTTATTTCAGTAATTCTACCAACTGGTATTCCACCATTAGGCCTATTTGAAATTGCAATATCTAACATTGAAGAACCTGTTGAAATCCATTCCGTTAAGTCAGTTGGAGTATCTTCAGAACCGTCAAGAAAGTATGCTACTTTATAGTCCTTAAACTTTTTATTTAGACTATCAGCTAGTACACTAGCCAATGAATCCCTATCAGTTGTTACTTTCTTTGCCATCTAATACTCTCCTATGCAAATAAATCATCAAATGCTTTGTTAATATCGTCAGTCTTTTTTACACCTTCCTGTTGTGAAGTCTGAGTCGTAGTTGCAGCTGGAGTTGGTTCTCCTTCATTTGATTCACCGTCTGGGTTTAACCAATTTTCCAATGCTACTTTTAAGTCATCATATGAAACTTTTCTGAAAATTTCGTTAATGTCTTTTTGACCATTAATAATTTTTTCAGCAACATTTGAATCCTCAGTTGCAGCTGTTTGGTTTGGCTTAACTCTAATAGTTGTTTTACCAAAACTATTACCAGCTTCATCTGGTGTTAAATATTCAACTACTACATCTCTACCACTATTAGGGTCAGTAATATCACCATAATCTGGGTCGGCAATAAAACTTAATAATTCTTGGTATACAGATTTACCAAATCCCCAAAATTTAACACCTTCTGATTCTTTACCTCTTACAAGGATAGGAACATAAGTTCTCATTTTAGGTTCTAGTTTTCTTGACAATTTCCAATCATCTTGATTTCCAGTAGCCTTAAGCTTTTCAGCAAATTCTACAGCTGGGTCAGCTTCACCAAATGTAACTGGTGATAAATAGTTTTTCTTGCCTAAGTCATAGTGAAAATACAATTCAATAAATGGATTGTCTTTGTTGAATTGATAAGGTACAATTCTAATTTGATTTTTTCCAGGTTCTGGCTTCCATAGGTTATCCTGTCTACCTGTTTGAGATTGTAAGTTATTAAGCTTACGTCTGATTGCATCTAAATCTAATGCCATAATAATTCTCCTTTAATTTAATAATTACTAATTGTTATTTTTTTTGTTTTGAACTTCAACTCTAACATCTTGTGCTAAAGTCTTAATTTCTTGCATTGCTTTTCTGATTCTTGTTCCTGCAGATTTGTTTCCACTATTAAATTTGGTAACATCATCAGCAGTACTATCCAATACTTCATAAAGCTTTTCAAATAGTTCCATTCTATTCTCCTTGTTAATTTTTAATTTATACTAATATAACCATTTTTCTGGATATAAAAAAATTATTTCCAAAAAATTTGTACACAAATAATACCTAATGCCAATATAAGAGATGTCATAGTTTTAATACTAATACCTTCTCCCATAAATATCCATGTTAAAACTGCATATGAGCTAATTCCTAAAGCAAATCCTAAAAATCTACCAGGCCACAACAATCCATCAAAATATTCATACGAATACTTCGTTGCAAAAATAAATACATAGGATATGATACTTCCTAGTCCTATCGATAAAATTAGTGGATTTTTGTCAAACCATTTCCAAAGAAATTGGCCGTTGGTTTGAAACCAGATTATTGATTGCCCTACTAAGAATAGTAAGACTGCTAATGTTAATTTACTCATAGACGTTTTACTTAGATTTTATTTGTTACTTTCTAATATACTAAATTTATTTGACAATAAAAAATTATTTACTATAAATATTACTTTTTAATTTTTATGTGCACAATTTCATGTACACTAGTGTTTATTCTTTTAAGACCTTCATCATTTGTCGTTAACATACAATTTCTATAGTTATCCCAGTTAACCTGGTATGTTTGGTCCAATACACCATTATTTAATGATTCTATTAATCTGTTTAATGCATTAATTGTGTATAGTGTATTTGTTTGTTTTTTTCTATGTAAACTAATTGTATTTGCTAAAGTACTAGCACCAACTGCATATTCTACATTATATGTACACATTACTTCTTTTTCATCATCAGTATTTTCAAGTACAAATATCTTATTATATAAAATATCATACTTGTCAACAATAGTATCAATGGTTTTATGATAACCGTTTCTTATTGAAAATGTACATAGTAGTTGTGTTTTCATTATGTTCTAACCTTAGGTCCTAAAGTTCTCCATTTTGTTTTTCCAGTACCTGACACACTAAATGTTAATTTGTCATCTCCACTTGACCTTAGAGCAACTTGTGTATAAACTGGACCTTCCTCTGAAAAACTATTTAGTACATACAGATTATTATTTGTATATCCATAGTTTTTGTTTGGATTTGATTCAATTACTACACCTGGAACTTGTTTTGATCCAAATTCTTCAATTATAGATTTTCTTTCCTCCCTAAATTCTTTACCAGAAGATAAATATTGAAAAGGAGTTCCACTTCCATCACTCATAAACACCTTATATATTGGCAATTCACTAGAACCAAAATACATTTCCTTTTCTAATTCTATGAAATCTTCCATAAATTGTGACGCTGTTAATATATTACCTGACTGGTCTGTTAACATTGTATTTAGTGTATTATATGCCAAGTAGTTTACCATGTATTTCAATACTACATTTGCACCTACACGTCCTTCAGGTAATGTTGATAGTGAAGGGCCTGATGTTTTTACTGTTGCATATATTCCATTTTTACCAAACTTTTTGGAAACCAAATTATATTCACGTGTAACATTACTAAAAAATGATTTAAGTCTTTTACTATCACCTTGATGATATTCATTAACACATGCTTGTGCAAATGTCCAAGGAGAAAGTCTTGGTTTTGCTGCTTCGGTTAATGTTTTATCAAAACCTCTTCCTAATTTTTTTATTAAGTTATCAACAGGTTTAGTATTTCCACTAAATTTCATAATGGTGGAAGTTATTGCTGAACCTAACCCTTGGAGCTTTCCTTTAATAACTGACATTGTTTTTGTAAACTTGTCTTTTAGATATGTAAGGCCTTTTTTGAAATAATCCTTTAATCCTTCATTTAATAAAAATGTATGATTTTCATACTTTCCAATTTCTTCACCAATAACCATTTTAATTGCATCACTAGGTCTAGATAGCCCATAAGTTGCAGTTACTAAACTTGTTATTCTACCTAGTTGTGCACCTGAGTCAGATTTTTTATTACTAACTTGGAAAAACACGTCACCAGAATCTGTTGTACATTTACCATTGCTATCAAACTTTACACCATCTGTTGCAATGTTTTTTATTAGTGAACTAGGATTTCCTTTAACGATAATACAATCTGGTGTAGGTACTTTACTTCCACCTATTTTCAATTTAGGATTTGAATCATGAGCAGTATAATATGAATCTATTTGTGAGTGTATAAAGTTCCAACCTAAACAGCCTTTTGCCTTTGCAAACAAATGAGTACCATTTGCCAGTTCTAATGCTAATATTAAATCAGGTAATGAACATGTTGCAAGTTTACTAGAAATTTCACTACCACCTCTCATTTCACCGTTTGATAGTGCAGATGATAATGCCTTTATTGCAGATTTTTTTGCCTTTCCAGCTGCATTTTCATCTCCGCCTTTTAGTGCATCAATAAATGGTTGAGGATTGAAACTTAAACCTGCTAGTGCAGCAGATTCTAAAGTTCTTTCATTCCACTTTATTCCTGATGGATTTCCTAAATGTACAAACATTACTCCAATTCCACTAGCAGTTCCAACTATCTTGTAAACCGTTTTTCCATCTGCAACATATAGAACAGTATTTCCACTACCCTTTTGTGCAATTCTTTCTTCGGGTACATCTTGTTCAGCAGCTTTTGATAGAACATCAGGTGCTTTTCCAAAATTCTTTCCCCACCAGTCTTTTCCTTTTTGGTTAAGAGTAACTTGATGGCCAACTGGATATTTTTCTTTATATATTGAAGCTTCGGTTATTAAAGAATCTTCACTAAGAATTTTACCAACCTCTACACACAATTTTTGAAAGTCTCTTATAGGTTTATTACTATCTGAAACATTTGCTAAAAACTCATTGATAAATTTATCAGAGTACTTATATTGTTTTAGTGTTTCCTTTAAGAAATCAATATGGGATTTTTTACTAGGGTCAGGAATTCCATCGTTAACCCTCCAGGCCCAGTCTTTTACTAGTGCATCTATATTCATTTTTACCCCTATAATTGTTTTGTATAACTATTATATAAATATCAACTCAAAACTTTTTGAGTCACATCTGACATAGAATCATAGTCAAAACCATACTGAACTTTTACTGGGTAATCAAAACAGTTAGCAATTTCATCTAAAAAGCTTTTTCCATCTGTAATATCAAAATCAAATAACATTGAATCATATGTTGTCAAAATCAATTCAGAATTATATTTTTTAGTTACATTTAGTATTTTTTCAATCATTACAGAATTTGCTTCAGTTTCCATTGCTTGTATATAATAATTGAATAACTTATTGCGATTCATATCTTCATAATTTTTTTTGTAAAGTTTTTTCATAAATACTGGTGTTTCAATATATCCGTTAAAATTAAAATGTTTCCACAAACTATTTATAAAATTTTTAACTTCACTAAAAAATTTAATATGTTCATATTCCTTAGGTACACCACCATACAATATCCTAAATGAAATTTCCTTTGCTTTTTTATATTCATCTTCTGATATATCATTTTTATCAAAATACATTTTTGCCATATACCTATGAACTGATGACTTTGGTAATTCATAATCAATGAGCTGTGCAATAAGTCTTAGATGATATGCATCAAAATCATATTCTATCATTGCACCATTTTCAAATCTGCTAGTAAAACATGACCTTGTTCCATCATCTTTATTTAGTGCAGAATAATTTATACCACCATGCCTGTTACTTGGTCGGCCAGTTGATGTAAACATATTGTATTCAGTGTATGTTTTATTTGAATCTATATGAATTTTTGCTGTTGGTCCAAATGTTGAATTAAACTTATTATTTGTTACATTCATTCCAGCAGATTCAATTTTTACATAATTATCAATTGAATTGTTATATAGTTGAAATGACTTATCATCAAAATCTATAAGACTAATTAAAGCATTTTTTAATTGTGTACAATATTCAATATGTTTAGTTATTGGAATAAAATCATTTATGTTTCCATACTTCCAATACTTTCCATTGTAAAATTCATGTGCACTTGTAAACAGTTTTGAGCTATCTAGTGGACTGTTATACTTAAAATGATGTATTAGATTAGTGTCTATTATAAAGTCCCAATTAAAGAGATGTTTGACTATTTTTTTGTCATATACATACTTTTTTAAGCCATTATCTAAGTCAGTTTTTAGTTGTGCAACAGTTATATCAAATAGTGATTCATAATGATTTACGGGTATTACATATTCATGGCCACCTAATACATAAACATATAGTAAACTTAATTTGTTGTTTAATACGTGTTTTCGATGGTCTGATAATATTGGAATGATTATTGAAGAATCCGTTAAGAAGTCATCTAAAAAATCAATATAACTTTGATTGCTATCTATTATTTTCATAGATTAAATATAACTAAAAAAATTGACAAATAAAAATATTTTAACCATAACCTCCAGCGGCACCTCCACCACCTGGAGTAGAATCTCCCATTGCAGAACCTGCGCCCGTTCCTCCAGCCGTTCCTTCATTGGATGGTGCACCAGTGTTTGTTTTATATTGTAACAATGCATGTGGTATATTTTGATGGAAAGCTCCTACCATTGGACCTATTTCTGGATGTATATGATATGGTCCTACATAGTCTTGTTGTGGGTTATCTTTATAAACAAATTGACCTGGTTGTGCTGTTAAGTTTTCCTGTGTTCCAACATCTCTTCTTAATTGTGAAAGGTTTGATAAGTAATTTTGTAGCCCAGTATATTTTCTATATTTTGCCAATTCACGTTCATTTTTAGCTATAGAGCCTATCATATTGCCAATATTTCCTGAAGGTCCTGATATATGCCAATCTATTTCAACTATTACATTATATTTTGGAGTTTTTCCATCAACTAATCCAGCATCATCAGGTGATAACTCTAAAACAAATCCAGGTTCTATATCTGAAACCAAAAAAAATCTTGTGATGGACATGTTGATATAGTCTTCATCTGTTGGTGAAGGAACAAATCTACTAGTTGGCTGTATATATGTTTTTAGTTTTTTACCAGTAGCCTTTCTATATAATTTTCCAGCATTTATACCATCAGTGTATGGAAGCAATCTTACACTTTCACTAGTAAGTACTCTTCCTGTGTATGCATATTTCTGGTGGTCCATATCTACTTGTATATTATAATGTCCACTATATGATTCACCAGTTTGTAAAAAATATTGATTTCCACTAGTATGTAAATTTTTCATTGTCATTTTTGTGTTCCAAGATTGACACCAATATTCTGGTCTAACCTCTGCAATCCACTTTTGACAAAACTTTCCACCTAACTGTCCAAATATACATGAACCACACTTTTCTACACTGTATCTAGAAACTGCATAACTTCTAGGTAATGATTCAGGTATGGTTGTACCATCTGGGTATATTTTTGAATATTCTGACATAATTACAAACTTATTAATCTCATAAATGCTTCTAAACTAGTGGACCAATCACCAGGAGTTATTGTGTGTTCTATAGATGTAACCGAAAAAATTGTTTTTGCACGGTATCTCATTGGCAAAACAAACTTATTGTGTACTGCATTTCCAATATCAAATCCACTAATACCGTCAAGAGTAGTTGAAAAGTCGACTAAACCTGTTGGCAAAGTATTTCCAATATATTCATCTATTGGTATTCCATCTGGTTCTACAATAGGTCGTCCAGCAATTAAACTTGTTCCTGCCTTAAAACCATTCATTGATGCCATACTCAATATTGTATTATTTATTGCATTAAACATTGAAAGGTCTTCACCATCTTCACCTTCTGGTCCAACAACGACTTCTGTTGATTTTTGATTTGTTGATGCATTAGGTGGTTGTTGAAATATATCATAACCAGTCTCAGTCCAATGTGGGTTATCTATATTTGCACCAGTTGACCTTGACATAAGAGCAGCTTTTATTTTGTCAGGTAACTTTAAGCTAAGATTAAGATCACGACAAATAGACTCAACAGTGCCTGCACCTAAATCAAATGCATGCTCAGAATTATGTATCCTAACTTCTTCTTGAGATTCTTGAATAGCTCGTATTGCATCTGGGTCAACATTTCCTTCTTTCATTCCAATTGGTGTTGATTTTACAGACACAAGTTGAGAGGTAGCTTCATTACCATTCATAACGCCAATGTCCAGTTCAGTTGTTGCTGTACATCTTTGAATTTCTTGAACAATTGACATTAAAAATGAAGCTTGACTTCCATCTTGAGTCATCAAATCTTCAGTGTATTGTTCTAGTGCTTCATTTACTACATCAACGTTTACAAAAACATTTCTTAAGTTTCCAGCTATAGAGTCCAAATCATTATCATAAAATGGAGGTAAATATTCTCCACCTTGTTTGTTATATATTACATAACCTTTACCAGTGAATGGGTCAATCCTATACCACTCATCCTTAGTTTCAATATCACCTAATGATTGATTTCTAGTAACATATCGTGTTTCAGCATCTACATCTTCACCTGCATTATCTTGGAATGTATATGTAGTTGTAGACACAGTTTCCTCAGTTACAATATTTGCAACATTAGGTGTAGGTATTGTGCAAGTATCTAACCTGTCTTCTAAATACTTATCCTTAAAATCAGAACTATCAGCCGATTCATCCATGTCTTTATATCTTGTCCTTGTATGGCCGGTTGATTTTTTACCACCTTTTATAGTCCTTAAAAAATTATTATCAGGATCTTCAAATTCTTCCTTAAATAGACGTTGTAAAGGAGTAAAGTCTTCATCGTTAGCTGGCCAACCAGATGGCGCATCATTTCCCATTGCTTGTAGCTTTGCATCAAGTTCCCTAGGACTAGTCACGCCAGGTAATAGTACCCTATCAGGTTCTGTTGAGAACAACATTCTTCCTGCTGCAATTCTTGAGCC
>MDSZ01106630.1_pt1 | contig 15621 bp, 10 predicted proteins | sample 811201 | NCBI WGS metagenome assembly MDSZ01 (sample SAMN05326647, study PRJNA326480) | marine metagenome | isolation source: seawater | place: Indian Ocean: North | collected 2010
AATATAAAAAAAAAATATTTTTTTCCGCACATTAGTTTATTTTATGGAAACTTAAAAAAAGAACAAAAAAAAAATTATATAAAGAATTTTAAAAATTTTAAAAAAAAAATAAAAGTCAGAATGTTATGTCTTGTCGAAAACGATGAAAAAAATTTAAAATGGAAGATTATTAAAAAATTTAAAATAAAATAACAATTATGCAGTCCTCTACATTGAATATTTTTAAAAATGAAAGTGTCGATTTTTCATTTAAATTTAATATTTATTTTTTTTTGATATTAATAAATTTTTTAACTTATTCAATTTATGCTGTATTATCGAAGTATAACATATTATTTATAGAAATTTTTATTAATCTTAACTTTCTAGCTTTTTTTTATTTATATAAAAAAAGCATAAATTCTTACATATTGATAAATTTAGTACTTAAAAGAAAAGAAATATTATTTTTCTTATTTTTATTGATTTTTTTAATTTTAATAAGTTTTTCAGAACTAAAACTCCCATTATTTATTGATGAACTGGCATATACAAGAAGAGCCATACGAACTGCATATTTTTCATCATTTTTAATCAGCAGCATTTTTGATTATGAGATCCTAAAATCGGTTCCCTTAAAATTTATAATACAAATTGTTAGTATAATTCAAATTATTTTTATTATATGTATTTTTTATTTAATTAAAAACAAAAGTAACTTAGTTACATTATTTGTTATTTTATTTATTAATTTTATATTTAGATTAATTTTAAAAGATGGAATTCATCATCCACCATTAAATCATTTTTTTTCTAGCACATTCATTTCTTTCTTTGGTTTAAGCCATATATCAATAAGAATGGCTTACTTGATACCATTTTGGTTTTTTTTAATTTCAATTTATACTTTAGCTAAAGAAACTCTAGGCAATAAAATTACTGCTAGTTTTTTATTAAGTCTATCAACTTTTCCATTACTTATTATATCAAGCGTGTCTCCTGATCATTCTATCTGGTCATGCTTATTATTTACTTATTTATTAATTTATCTTTCTACAAAAAAAAATATTGATTATAGGTTCTGTGTATTGTTAATTTCTGTTGGTATTTTATTTAGAATATCAATTTTTTCGTCTTTTTTACTTATTGGTTTGTGTTTAATAAATGATTTAATTAATAAAAAATTTTTAATAAAACAAAAATTAAAATTCTTAATTTTTGAACAAAAAATACCTTTAATTACATTTGTCTTTTTACCTCTTTTAATAATTAGTTTGCTAGGAACTCCAGCTTACGAAGGTGTAGAAAATGTAAATGCAATTCAATATTTTTATCAAGCAATTAAATCTAAAGTGATAATTAACTCTTTAATTAAACAAATACCATTCTGGTACTACATCTTTATTATAATAGTGCTTATATCACCATATAAAATTCCAATCTTAATATTTTTTATATTCAATCTTTTAATATATTTCTCAGTAGACCCAGACCTTTGGGGACAATCAAAATATGTTTTGGAATACGGGGTTCCATTTATTGTACTTGGGCATTTTTTATTAAATAAATATTTAATATCAAAAAAATTAATTATGATTATTTATTTGATAAATTTCTCGATATTTTTTTCTAATATTTATGAAATAGCTAATTTTCCTAAATCAAATATATCATCTGATTTAATATATGAGAAAGGTTTGTTTTCATTCAATAAGGATAGAGATAAGAAAACAAAGTATATACTTAAAATACCATATAAGTATGACGATGCTTTTGATTACGTTTCAAAAAAGGATGCAAAAAAAAATACTTTATTTTTAGGCACAACTTATGGTTTTTTACCTTATATCATAGAAGATTATAATTATTTAGAAATAATTGAAACTATTAAACTTCGAAATGATTTTGACAATATTTTAAGTAGTGAGTATTCGCTGTCAAATAAAATTAAAGTAATTGATGATAAATTAAATTTTAGAGACAAAATTAAAAATTATTTAAACATGATGAGGAAGAAAAGTATCTTAAAGAGGGAGAAAAGTTTTAAAAATTTAAAAGATAGCAAAGATAATGAGAGTGAAATTTTTACCAAAGTTAGTGATATTAAAAATCTAAAGTATATAATTTTAGCAAATTATGGAAATAGAGAAAATATTATTAAAACATTAACTTCAAATAATTGGATAATAGAAAAAAAATTTATAGAAACAAACTACAGATCAACATTGTTATTATTTAAAAAACTAAGTAATTAAAAATTTAAAAATATTTATTTTTGAAAAGGTTGGATGAAGTGACCAAGTTACAAAGAAAAATAAATAAACGAAAAATTTTGAACTATTTATTTTAGAGTCTTTAAAATTATATAAGTAAACAAAAATTAAAATTAATAATGGATAAACCAAATTAATTAATCTAATTAAATTCTTTCCTGTTATATTTGGACCACCCACATAGGCGATGGAAAATGTAAAAAAAGTAATTAAAACAATAAATACATAAATTTCTGATTTTAGCTTTATGCCTTTAAATTTGTCATATTCAAAATAAACATAAACTAATAACGGTAATAAGATTATTAGAGGAAATATATTATAAATTAAAAAATCAATTATAGAATAATTAAAATTGAAAATCGCAAACCTTTCATTAAATGAATATGTTTCATTATAATCAGTAACATAATCAGCAAAGTAAGAGTTTAATAAAAAAGTAAATAAAAACATTAATGAAAATAAAAACAAATCATTTATTTTGAATTTTGACTGTGATTTATAAATAAGCTTAGTAATCACTATGCCTATAAAGATGAAGATAGAATTTTGTCTTGTAATTAGTGTGAACAAGAAACCAGAATATAAAGCTAATTTATCACTTTTTAAAATTCCAAAAATTAATAAAAGTATACCAAAAATAAATATCAAATCATTTATCATTGTAGGACACGCAATAAAATACCGAAAAAGATATGGATTAAAAATTAAAAATGACATTAAAAAAAAAATTTGGAAATCATTTAACTTAAAACTTTTAATAATTTTTAAAAATATAATTAAAGATAAAATAGAAAAAATAATAATAAAAACTCTAAACAAGAAATATAAATCTAGATTGAACAACTTGCTTATTAATCCAATTGAGGCTGGAATAATAAAGCGCCAAACTTTGTGATACTGTAAAGTTTCGTTTGATAACTCAGGGAAATTTTGCGCAATTAAAAAATAGTCTGTGCCATCCCTTGCTCCATAAATAATACTTTGATCGTATGTAAGTAAATTATTTGAAAAGAAAATAAATATAAATGAAATGATTAAATAAATATTTAAATTTGATAATGAGTAAATTTTCATATTTATTTATTAAGCTTATTTATTACTAAATTTATAAAATAAAATAGTCCTATAGTTAGGAAAATAGCTCCAAACAATAAATAAGTTTGATGAGGCAAATAACCAAAATGTATCAATCTGTAAGCAATTATATTTCCTATTAAACATGAAAAAATTAAATTTTGATTTGATAATCTAAAAGCAAGGTATTCTATACAGGAAGCTATTAAACTTATTATGGATAAACTGAAAAATAAAAAATATAATGATCCACTATAAAAAAGATAAGCTATTATACCAGGTAATGTATTTCCTTTAACATTTTCATATAATTGATCCTTATAATTAATTGTTTCGAGATTAAATTCTAATTCGTAAAATGTAGGGTTTTTTTTATGATGTCTCTCTTTTAATGATTTCAAAATTAATTTATATCCTAAAAAATCTTCTTTTGAATTTACAGCCATAACACCATCTATCCCTACCCACCTATTAATTAGTAAATATAAAATTTCCGAATTATGTTGTGAAAAAGTTGCATATTTTTTATCAATGATTTGATCTTTTTTTTCTATAACATCTTTTTTAACAGTAATCTCTATAGATTTACCTACATAAAAGAAATTTGCTCTAATATAATTAACAGACGTAATAGAAATATAAAAAAAGATAAAGATAAATATCAAGGATTTTATATAAAAAAATACGTTTTGTTTTAAGTTTAATTTTTTTGAAAATTTATAAATACCATACATTAATGCAAAAGCATTGAAAATCATACCTCTGCTTAGCATTGAAATTGAACTAAAAAAAGTTTCTAAGTAAATTATTATAGAACTTAATAAAAAAAATTTTTTTAAAAATTTCGCTTCAAAATAAATAATTAAAGTTGATATACTTGCTAAACCAAATAACAGTAACCATTTAATTGTGCCACTTAGAAAAAAATTAATATCATAAATTGGAATTAAACCTTTTTGATAAATCTTAAAATAAAAATTGATAACACTTATTAATGTAAAAAATATAAGAAATATTGACCATATCAAGTATCGTTGCTTAAGAAAGAATTGACTTTCATTTTTTGTGTTTAAAAAAATTTTCTTTGGATATTTAAAAATAAATTTCTCTCTCAGGAAACTTGAAAAAATTAATGATAAAGCTCCTATCTGTGAGATTAAAAGAACATCATCAAAAGAGTTATTAGTATAATTAAATTCTCCTATTCCCTCTCTAAATACTCCATCTGTAAAAGAAATAGTACATGTAAATTTGAACCAAAAACCCAACCATAATAAAACACCAAAAAAAGTTTCAAAAAAAATAGAATTTTTTCTGAGTGAAAAAATAATTAAAAAGTTATAAATTAAAGTAAAACTCAAATATATAAACTTGTTTCCAGTATAATTGATAATTCCATTTATAAATAAGAAAAATATTATTAAAAATGAAACAATTTTGATTGATATAAAAATTTTTTTTTTCTTTCCTACAAAGAGATGGGACATTTAAAATTTAAAATTAATTTTTTTATTAGATATAGAAATGGAATATGAAAATAAAGCAATTAATGATGCTATAAAGAATGAAAATGATACAAAAACTGTTCCACCTAAATTGAATAAAATTGGAATTATAAAAGTAATAGATGTCCCATAGAGAATATCTCTTTTGAATAAATAATTACGCTCCTCAATAGAACTTTGAATTTTTCTATGTCTTAAATACATGGCATAGCTCATAAAATATGATCCCATTAAAGAGATAGAAATAGTAAATGATATAAAGTGATAATTAATTAAAGATGAGTTTATAGGATCTTTAACATTAGAAATTGAATATAAAAAAATTAAAATTAGAACTAAAAAAAAGAAATAAGATAAAAATTTAAAGCTTTTAGATATATTTATTTTTTGCTTAATAAATGCAGGTCCTACAACTGAGTTAAAAAGAGTACCGGGAAATGAGCCTAAAGAAAAGCATGCAAAAAAAATTCCAGCTAAAGACTTGCTAAATATAAAATAAATCATAATTCGCCATGCAAAACTGCTTATTATAATTGAAAATGAGGATATAAATGCAATAGTTTTAATATTTAGTTCAACAATTTTATAAATATCAAAATTTCTGAAATTAGTTAAGACTTTAAATATATTTTTAACCAAAAAGGCCAAAATAAAAAAGATATATCCTGGTATTATAATTTCTAACAAATCAATTCTAAGTAAAATCAAAGAAATACCGATAAGAATTATAGCAATTAAATTTGCATATGTAATAAATTTAAATATTGAGAATTTATTACGTATCTCATATTGAACTAAATTCATTTCATTAATCCATTGGACCATAATTAAAACTGAAATCATTTTAATCAATGTTATATTTTCAAAATTTATAATGTATGGCTGTAAAGTAAAAAAAAGTAATAAAGTTATTATAGAAAATATTAATCTATATAAAATTGTCATTTGAGCATAAACTTTATTCTCTTCAGAGACAATAATGCTTCTCATATTACTTGAAAAAATTTGGGTAATCGTAATCCAAAAACTTGTTATTAATCCAATCTCTCCTGCAACTGAATATTGCCCAAGAAAAACTAACAATACTACAATAATCGAGGAGAACATTAGGTTAAACATGTAAGTTCCTGAGGTGAACAAAAAATCTACTTTACTAGTCTGATCAACAATTTTATTTTGATAATACTTTTCTCTACTAATTTGATTATTAATAATATCTACTTTTGTAAATTCGTTATATAAATTGATGTATTTTTCAAATATTTTTTTTAAAGAAATATTTTCTATAGTTTTTTTGAAACTATCTAAGCCACTGTTAAGCCTCTTATCCAAAGTCCAAGTTGTGATATTTTTAATTTTTTCACTTATTTCTTTTTCATTTAAATTTGTTAAAAGTGATTTATTCTCTTTATCTATTGTTTCAATATCTTTATTAACAAGACTTGGTAATCCGTTTACAGAGGATTCCAAAATTGAAAGACTTAAAACTTCTGATTTTGATACTAATACGTTTAGCCATGCCCTCTTCATAATATTACTTTTTTCAAGATCAAAAACTGGTTTTTTAATTTCAATTTGTTTTGAATTTTTTATTTGATTTAAAATTTTATTATAATATTTTTCATCATCTCTTATGCCGTATATCTCTAACTTCCAATCTTCTGATAATTTTGCTTTCAAAAATGAATTTATTAATAAATCTATATTTTTATGGGGATGTATTCTTCCAAAATAAACTATCAGTTTATCTTTTTTTTTTTCTAAGTTTTCGGTATATTTAAAAGGTATTGGGTTTGGAATGAGAGTTACCTTATGATTTGGAAAGTATTTTTCGATTGCATTTTTTTCTTGATTTGTAATTGAAATAAATTCGACATTAGTTTTCAAAATAATATTTAAGTAAATTAAAGATATTTTTTTTAATAAAAATTTAAAATAGCCAGCACTTTTTAATGCTGGATCTAATAACATACCATGAGGGTGCACTATACAATTTAGTTTTCTTTTTGAGCAGATTAAAAGTGATATTAGTTGAATTGGTGCCCATAAACCATGTATATGTATTACATCATTTTCAAGTATAACTTTTTTTAGGTTATTTTGTTTAAAAAAATATATCCATTTATCGTAATTAAGAACGTTTATATTCTTATTTCTAAATAAACCCTCTTCTAATTTTGAAGTGAGCACTGAATATAAATAATTTTTATCGATGTTTAAATTAGTAGTAATAAATACGATTAAAGAGGATATGCTGAAATTTTTTTTTGTAAATTCGTTTGTTATATGTAAGACCTTCATAATGATAATAAATAATATATATAATTAATAATACAATGAATGTGTATAAATTCTATAACTCTGAAGGTTGGCAAAAAAAAGATAATAAATTCAAAGATGCTAATTTATTTGAAGATAACAGAACAAGTTCTCAGAATTATGTTTCAGAATGTAGAAAAAGAATTTTAAAATATATACCAAAAAAAGGGGAAAATATTCTCGATTTTGCATCTGGACCAATTCAATACAAAGAATATTTAGAATATTCAAAAAATTTTAAATACAGACACTGTGTAGATTTTTCTAAAAAAGCAATAGAAGAGGCAAAAAAAAAACTTGGTAAAAAGGGAAAATATTATTGTAAAGATTTTTTAAAATTAAAATTTAAAAAGAATACTTTTGATTGCATTTTAAGTATGCATACAATTTATCATATTAATAAAAATCAACAGAGGAAAGTTATTTTAAAGATGATTGATATTGTAAAAAAGAATAAACCAATTATTATTGTTTATAGTAATCCAGATACAATCATCAATAGAATAAAAAATATATTTAAAAGAAAAAAGCGCAAACAACAAATTTACTTTTACTGTTTTAAAAATGAATGGTGGTATCAATTTAGTAAAAAAGCTGATATAAAATTTTATCCGTGGAGATCATTTTCTTCACAACATCAACAATTGTTATTTCCAAATAATTTTATCGGCAGTTTTTTTTTTAAAATTTTATTTTTTTTAGAAAATAAATTTAATAAATTTTTTGTAAAATATTTTCAGTACCAAATAATTATTATAAAAAAAAGATAATCAGTTAAATTTATAAATTAATATAAAATAACTTACTATTAAACACATCAATATAATGAAAGTGTAACCGATAAATAAACTTAATAAATAAGGAAATATTATCAAAGTTTGTATTATCAAATTTACTTTAATTAAACTAAATTTTTTAAGTAATAAATGGTGAATATGATTTCTATCTGGTGAAAATGGATTTTGTTTTTTCGATAATCTTGAAATAAATAATCTAATTAATTCTAATCCAGGGATTATCATTAAAAGTACAATATGATCGGAATATACTAGCTGATTTGAGTTATATAACTTAATAAACATTATTCCGATAATAAAAGACAAAAAAAGTGTTCCTCCATCACCTAGAAAAGATTTAGATCTATAGTTCAAGAAAATAAATACAATTAAGGAAATAATTAGAGTTAATAATAATAGATCATATGAGGAGAAAAAAAATATAACAACAGATAAAAAAAGTATGTAAGTTGAGGCTTGTAAATTTATTCCATCAAACATATTATAAGCATTCATAAATAGTAAGAAACATAACAGAGTCCAGAAGATACCAAATTTGTGTAAATTTATAGTTTGATACATGAATGAAAATCGCACTTCATAAATAATACTATTATCGAGAAAAACTATTATAGGTAATATAACTATAATTATAAAAAAAAATTTTTTTAAAGCAGATATACTTTTTTTATCATCATAAATTCCAATTAAAAAAAAAAGAAAAGAAGAAGCAAAGAATATTGTAAGTTGTCTAAAATTTTCAAAAAAATAACTTTCAACTAATTCATTATTTTTATTTAGAGCAAAATATATAAAATAAATGCATACATTTAAAAATATTAATAGCCCACCAGTTATTGGTGTAGCTGTTTTATGAAACTTTCTATTTGTATCGGGTTTATCATATATATTGATTAACAAGGCAATCTTACTATGAAAAAGAATGTAGAAAAAGTTAAATACTAAAATACTTATTATATATACTAACATTGCTTATATGTTTTATTATTGTCTTGCATAAGGATCAACTTTATTTGGATTAATACAATCCGGCATTCGTTTAGTACTAATTTCGTAAATATAGATATCATATTTTTTGTTTGATTTACTAATGGGGTTCCTTACCGCGTTAAAATCTATATTTTTTTCCTTTTTGATAAGTTTTACTGTGCAGTTTATATATTTTTTATAAATACTACCTCGTTCAGAAAAAATTAAATATTTTGGATTTATCGATTTAATTTCTTCAACATAATCTTTTGCATTTTTATTATTCATATTAACGAAATATAAATGCTCCATCGATATAGGATAATTATTACTTAATGATATTGATCTATTAAAAGTAATCACTGGCTCACTTTTTTTAACTAATTGCTTATTAACCCATTGATAGAACTTATAGCCTACAGCGTTTCTTTCTAGTACTCTCTCTCTTAAATTTTCATTTATAACTCCAGGAGTTAAATTTATAACACCATAATAGATTGCGAGAATAATTATCACAGACTGAAATCTTATTAATTGAATATAGTATTTGTTAAATTTAATTTTTCTCTTAAACAAACATAAAAATATTAATATCCATAAAAATGGTTCAACAAAAAATCTGGAGGTAAACTGACCAAAAAAATAACTTATTAAGATAAATAAAATTATTAATGTAAACAGGTAATATTTTTTTTTTGTTTGAACAAAAAAAGCATAAAATATTATCAATGTGCCAATTCCAAGCGAATGAGTTAAATTGGATAAACTAGTTGGTAGTACAAACCATAAAATATTTGCCTCAGTAAGACCTGTTAAATATTTTTTAAAAAAATATAGTCCATATAAACTTGTTTCAAATGGACTGTATAATAATTCGAAAAAATTACCCCCAAAAGTATTATATTTCCAAATAATAGGTAAAAAAATTATTACAAAATATAAAGGAATTAATAATTTCGCCGTTTGTATTAATTTTTTAAATTTAAAATTTAGCAGAATAAAAGTCCCTAATAATAATAACGTACTTAAAAAAAATGAAAACTTAATTTGAGTTGAAAGAAATAATAAGCAGAATAGAAATAAAATTTTTTTTATATCGTATTCAGAAAATATTTTTTTATCAAATCTATTTTGTATAATAAAAGTAAATACAAAAGCAATCGTGCATATGCTAAAAAGTTGTGGCTTTAAAGATGATATAAAAAAAATTAAAACTGGAGATGATAAAAATGCTAAATAATATATTGGATCTACTTTATATTTTTTGAAAATTCCTATGACAGTTAAGAGTCCAGAAAGTTGAATTATAGAGCCAAATTGCTCAGAGCCAACAGCTAATCCCATTGAAATCAAAATTTCACCTGCTCCTGACAATCTTGATGAATGAAAATTTGTTATGTCAGTTGGAAAACTTCCATTTTCCAATAGAAATTTAGCACTAAATAAATGATAATCTAGTGAATCTGCATTAGTAACCGGTGCAAAACTTAATAAAGTCAATCCTGATAATATAAAAAAAATTAAAATATAATCTATTTTTTGAAAATTTATCTTAAGTGAAATTATTTTTTTTTTAATTTTTATGAATTTTAATTTTTTGATGATTTGGATTATTCCATATAAAAATATTATAAAAGTAACTGCATGAATTAAATAATTACTTTTAGAAAAAAATAAACATATTGGATATAAAAATAATAAAATGAAATTTACAGATATAAGTATATTTTGATAATTCGGCATAGAAACTTCATCAATAATTTTATTTAATTTGAATTTTTTTTGAATAAATTCACCAAGATAATAAAATCCAACTAATAGTATAATTCCATTAATTAAACTTAGAATTGGTACATGCAAATATGAATGATAAATAGGTTCCATTTTTTTTATTGTCTTAAAATAATATAATTTTCAAGAGCTAAACAATCCATTTTTGTTCTTAAAAAACAATCTAGTGCTTCGCCGGGTGTGTTTACGATTGGTTCATTTTCATTAAAAGAAGTATTCAAAATTATTGGAATGTTGGTTAATGAATTAAAACTTTGTATCAAATTATAATAATCTAAGTTCGTTTCTTTAGAAACTGTTTGAAGTCTACCTGTGCCATCTACATGTGTCACAGCTGGAATTTTATTTCTCATTTCTTTTTTAATTAATAATACCTGAGACATAAAAGGTACATCTTCATCTAACTCAAACCAATCCTTTACTTTTTCACTAATTATAGATGGAGCAAACGGTCTAAATGTTTCTCTTTTCTTAATTTTGTTATTTAATAATTCTTTTATATTTGGATTTCTTGGATCAGCTAAAATAGATCTGTTACCTAAGGCTCTTGGCCCCCATTCCATTCTACCTCTAAAAAATCCTACAACTTTTTGATTGGTTAACAAATCCGCTACAAAACTAAATAAGTCAGAATTAGCATCAAATTTATAAATTTTGCTCCCAGTTTTTTCTATAATATCATTTTTACTATTTAATAAAGATTTAATTTCTTCATTTGTATAACTTGGCCCTAAATATGGGTTATCATTTAAGTCTTTGACTTCTTGAAAATATTTTTTAAGTATAATACTTGCAGAACCAATTGCACCACCAGAGTCACCTGGAGATGGTGGTATATAAATCTTTTCATAATTTGTTTTATGCTTAATTTTACCATTTGCGACCGAATTCATTCCACAACCACCAGATATGCATAAATTTTTAATTTCCTTATATTCATATATTGAATTAGCTAAATAAATCAGCATATCCTCGTATACTCTTTGCGTAGAAGCTGCTATATCCATATGATCTTGGCTAATTCTTTCTTTTAATTCTCTTGGTCTACCTATTAATTTACTTAGTTCTTCACTATAAACTTTTCCAATTTTCGGCTCACCATCTAACCAAGACATTTCAACATTTCCTTTGTGGTGGTTGAAATATTTTAAATTTAATTCAAATAAATTTTGTTTTTTTTTTATTATTAAATCACTTATCTCTTCATATTTTGTAACTTTACCGTATGGCGCTAAACCCATTACTTTATACTCATCACCATAATTCATGAATCCAAGAAATTGCGTCATAGCAGTATAAAAAAGGCCTAGTGAATGTGGAAATAATACTTCCTTTACTTTATTAATTTGTTCTCCATCATAGAAACCGATTACTGTGCTCGCAAAATCTCCAAAACCGTCAACAGATATAAAATTTGTTTCGTCAAATTTTGAAAAAAAAACAGAACTTGCTATATGGGAAGTATGGTGATCAATATAATGAATTTTCCCATTAAATCGCTCATTAAACTGGGTATCAAGTTCATTTTTAATCGAATTTATTTTTTTTAAATTTGAAATTCTGTCTCTTAAAAAATTAAATTTAAGTAATTTTTTTGATGCAAAAATTAATTTTTGAAATATTTTTTGTTTAGGATTACGATTTATACAAATATGATCAACATCAGATAGTGTTTTATTCGAATATTTTAGGCAATATTTAATAGAGTTAATTGGAAAACCTGCTGCATGCTTAACTCTTGTAAATCTTTCTTCCTCAACTGCTGCTATAAGTTTTTGATCTATAAAAATGCAAGCAGAAGCATCCCCATGATAAGCATTGATTCCTAATATAATCATATCACTAAATAATCATGTTTTTATATTTTAATTTTAAAATAAAAATTTCTATCTTTTCAGGTAATATTAATTTTATTAAACTTGTTATTAGATAATAAATTATGTGAAAATATAATATTAAGAAACCGCTATTGTATTTTTTTAAAATATTTATATTTTCACTCAAAACATTTAATCGATTCAAATCAGATGATCCTTTTGATCTTACTTTTGAGAGTACTTTGTTTATTTTTTTAAATTTCTTTTCCTTTAAATAGCTATCATAGAAAAAATCGAAATCACTAGAAAATTTATAATTTATATTAAATTTTCTTTTTTTTAGAATGTTTAATTTCACAACAGTAGATTGATGACTGAAAGGCATGACTACTGTATTATTATAAAATTTGCTGGATCTTTTCAAAAAATTAAAATCTTTTGTTCTAATTATTGTATCACCATATACAATATCGTAACTCCAATTAAGTCTTGAATTAATTAAATTTATTGTATTTTTGCTAACAAAAATATCTCCTGAATTCATAAAGATTACCCATTTACCAGATGCTTTTTTTAATCCTTTGTTCATGGCATCATATATTCCTTTATCCTTCTCAATTATAATTTTAGAAATCTTTTTTTTATTTTTTAGAATTTCATCTCTAGTTCCATCAGTACTAAATCCATCAACTACTATAATTTCGTAATTTTTGTAGGTTTGTCTAATTATAGAATTTAAAGTTTCAATAAAATGATTTTTAGTATTTAGTGACACTATGATTATAGAATATTTTTTTTTCATTCTATATTTTTTTATAAATTGATAATGTTTCTTCTGCACATTTTTTCCATGAAAATTTTTTTGATCTTTCAAATCCATAATTTACTTTTTCTTTTATAAAATTTTCTGAATTTAAAAAGTTCTCTAATTTATTTTTTATATCATCAATTTCGTTGGGATTAAAATATTGTAAACCATCTCCACCTACCTCTCTAAGTGCACCTCCATTACTTGATATTACTGGACAGCCTAGTGTCATGGCCTCTAAAATTGGTATACCAAAACCTTCGTACATTGATGGATAGATTAATGCCAAAACATTTGAATACATATATGATAAGCTGAAATCTAAATCATTAAAGAATAAAATATTTTTAAAATTAATATTATTTTTATTTATTACTTTATAATCATAACTATTAGGCTTTTCACCTCCATAAAAAATTATTCTAAAATTATTTTTTAAATAATTTGATTTTGAATAAGCAGATAAAAATCTTTCAAAATTTTTGTATCCATACCTGCTTCCAACAAATAGTAAACAATCGTTAAATTTTTTATAATTTGACTTTTCTAATTTATAATTCTCAAAAGTTGAAGATAAATGTGTAACTTCAATTTTATGAGTTTCAACATCAAAATATTTGATTAAATCTTCTTTTGTTTTATTAGAAATACATATTATTTTATTTGCTCTTTTAAATGTATCTTTCTTAATTTGATATACATATTTGAAATTTGGAGAATAATTTGGGTATATTTCATTAATCATATCATAGGCTGTACATACTGTTTTTAAATTTGAGTAATATTTTTTTTTTGAATAATAAGTTTCATGAACAATATTTGGTTGAAATTTTTTTATAAATAATCTGGCATTAAAATGATTAAAGTTTTCAGTTATAAAATTAAGTTTATGAGGTAGAAAAGTAAAAAAGTTGCCAACTAAACAACTATTAGGTATTTTTTTTAAATATTCATTTTTATGAACTTGGCTTGTAATTTTTAAGTCTATCTCTCTTTTTATAAATTCCTTGCTTAATTGATAAAAGTAGTTTGAAATTCCACCGTACCTTTGTTGATAGAAAATTTTATAATCAAATAGGATTTTCATTTTATTTAATTGAAGACATCTTATATTAGTTTTAAAAAATTTTATAAATTGATATTATTTATATTTAATTAATGTACAAACTATTCATAATAATTGACCTATCAGATAATCAAAATATTGAATATTACAAAAATACAATTGATGATTTTTCAAAAGAATTGAACAACATAAATTTAGTTGATGTAAGTTATATTCTAAATAAAAAATCAAATAATATCAAAATTACTAATAAATCAGATTTAAAAATTATTCAGCCTAAAAACTACAAAGAATTTAGACAAATACTTAAAATAAAAAATAGAATGTACATGTATGGAATAAATACAGGAAGAAAATATTTTTTTATAAATTTTTTTCTTGCAAAAGAAAATATTAAAAAATTTGTTATAAGTAATCTTGGATATAATCCTGAGAATTTTAATTATTTTAAGAAAAATTTTATCGATAAATCCAAAATATTTCTTTTCATCAGACTTAAATATTATTTTACTAGATTATTGATTATTTTAAATATTTTACCAAAAATAGACTATTTTTTTGAATCAAGTGATTTTATTTACAAATCAATCTCTAAAGGATTAAGTAATAAAATTAAAAAAAAATTTCCTTTATTTAATTTTTCTTATTACCAAGATGTGGTAAAAATAAACAGTCGTCATTTTGATAATATATACTACTCCAGATACAATAATGCTGAGAATTACATAGTATTTATTGACGGTATGTTATTCGATCATAAAGATAGAATTATGAGAGAAGGTGTTCCAAGTAATGAAGACAGAGAAATTTACTACAACAATCTTTATAAAGTATTGAAAGAGTATGAAAAAATTTTTAAAAGAAAAATTGTTGTATGCTTGCATCCAAAAAATAATTTTTCAATTAGACGAGGTGATTTTAAAGATTTGAAATGTGTGAAATATGAAACAGAAAAATATATTAGTGAGAGTTTTTTAATTTTTTTTCATGAAGGCAGCTCAATTATTCAAGCAATAGTTCAAAACAAAAATATTATTAATTTACATGGCCAGATGTTAGGTGATTATATTAACAAAAGATGTGAAATGTACTCACAACTATTAAAATTATATCGAATAGATCTAAGTAAAATTAATATAGAAAAAGAACAAATCATAATGAAAGAAATATCAAATTCAAAAAAAAATTATGAAAAATATGTAAAGGAAAATATTGTAAAT
>MDSZ01228393.1_pt1 | contig 15616 bp, 9 predicted proteins | sample 811201 | NCBI WGS metagenome assembly MDSZ01 (sample SAMN05326647, study PRJNA326480) | marine metagenome | isolation source: seawater | place: Indian Ocean: North | collected 2010
AAGAATTATTGATAATTAGGTCTGCATTACTTAACTTTAAAAAAGCACCATTTGTATCAGATGGTGAACGTGAAGTTATTGGAAATATTATCAAAAAACTTTACGATAATTTATTTGAAGAATAGTTTATTGCCCTCACTATTAACACGCTTTGAAGGAAGCGAGTGGTGAAAACCCACCTCAACCTTTATAAGCAAATACATCTTGGTTGGCACTGAATGTATAAATATATTAACACTAGAGGGCAATAAAATGGAGGTTGTATGCCAGATGAAATAAATGTAAATATAAATGAAGAAGGTCAAGTTCAAACATTTAAGAATGAACATGGTACATTTTATTTGTACAATATAGACTTTTTACCCAATGGTAAAGTAAATGTTGAGAAAGCAGCACAAACAGCAAGATTTTATATGAATAAATTAAATAAAGAACTAAAAACAAACGATGAGTAAAGATGACAAAACTTGGTCATTGACCAAAGAATACGAAGAAAATCAAGATAATATCATTTTTAGTGAAAGTTTTCCATTAAAACGCATTTTAAGGGAGCTTTCTGAAATTAATGAACAATTGACACCTAAAAAGTCTTCAAAAATAGGGCTAGAATCAAATAAAAAAAATAATTCGAACAAACACTCGACTGAGTAATAAAAGCTTCATATAAGGCAAATTTAAGGCTTAAACTGAATTTTTTAACGAATTATAGTATTATCATCGATTAGAGCTTCTTGTATTTTATCTTCTACTTCTTTACGCTCTTTATTTACAGTATAACCTATTCTATGGAATGGTATACCAGTAATCCAATCAACTGTCATACTAGGATTTTGATATGAACGATATGCATCTCTTATTAGCCTACCACCTGGAGCCCAAGTAGCTAATGTGTATTTTCTAAAGTTATCAAACTCTCCATTTAATAATGCTGATACAGGCGACAATACAAATCTACTAATTGGAGGTGTTACAATCTGTAATGGTGCCAATGCTGTACTAGGCCATGAACTAAAGAATGCTCTTTTCCTATCTTCTTCATCACCAAATAACCATTGTGCAGTATCTTGCAACCATGAATATGGTGGCGACAATGCATATTCGAACATAGTACCTACAAATATTTGTGCTAATGCCATAGACATTAAATCAGCAGTAAACTGTCTTTCAAATCGTTTGTCTGCTGCTGTTTCTTTCATAAATCTAGAATAACTAGCATCTTTAGCAAGTCTCATTCTTCTACGTACTGAGTTCCATGCATAAGGATGGAATCTTGTCATGACTCTACCTAATGATGTATTTGAGTAATTACTTCTGTACGCAGAGTGATAAATGTACTGAGATGCTTCAATTCCTTTACGTGCCATTCTAATTAGATATGGACTATCAAATGGTAGCTCACCTTTTTCTATTAATGGTAATACTGTTTGTCTAGCATTTAAATAATGTGCTATAGCAGCAGTACGTCTTAATCTCATTTCTGATTCTCTCATAAAAAATGCACCATATTGTGCTACAGATTCACCAACTTTATAACGTTTAGCTAATGTAGCTATAGTCTCTTTACGTTGTATTTCATACTCAGTAGGATTTATACTTAATTCTGGATTTTCCTTTTCCCATTTGAACATACGTTCTCTAACAGCATTCCAAAATATACCAGCTTCACCTTTTTGAAACTCCCTACCTATACCTACCTCTTCTGTGTAGATACCTTCCATTAAACCTTTTTGAATTAAAAATCGTTGTATATCTTTCATGTTACGTATTTTTTCTTTTCTAATTTCTTTTGTAACAGGGTCTACAACTTCGTATTCTACATTTTTAAACACATTATCCAACAACCACTTTTCATTTAAGGCTTTACGTAAAAAGTCTCCACCTACATCGGCATATATATTTGTACCACCACCATAAAAATTAGCAATAGCTGTTTTTGGGTGAAATAGCAAAGACAATAGCTCGTATCTACCTTCAAAATTACTAAAAGCATTAATCTTTTTAGCTAACTCTGCTCTTCTCATAGGTTCTGACATCATGGTCATTTCACCTGATAATGGGTCTTTTTTCAATCCTAAATCATTCCAAAAACTAAACTCCCCTTCTTTCATCCCTAACATTTTACCAAAACGTTCTTCAATTCTACGAATACCATTGACTGCAGCTTCATCACTAAATGTGTGAAACAATGTACCATATCTTTTAATTTTATCTACATTCTTTGCATTTGCTAATTTTTTAGCTTCTGTCATTTTATAATCTTGTATTCTTGTATTAAGCTCAGCTATTGCTTCGTTATCTTTGTAACCTAAATCTTTGTACTGCATCCAGAAACTTTCATTAGGTTTTATTATATCATCAACCTTTCTTAAAAATTCTCTTTGTGTATATCCAGGTCTACCAATCTTTGCATACAATACATCTTTATTTAATCCTGCATCTATATATTGTTTTAATAGTGGTAACTCTGATTTTTTAATACCATCTAATGTTAAATCTGTAAACGAATCTAATCCCAACTGTGTTTGTAATGAACGCTGCATAAACGCTGTCCATTTATCTGTGTGGTCTAAATCATTTAATGCATTTTTTCTTTGGAATCTTTGTATGTATAATGAACCTCTAATAGATGCTAGTGTGTCTGTATAAGTTTTCATAAACTTTTTGTGGTAAACATCCAACGCATTGTTCGTTTTATCGTAACCAGGTAAAATATGCTGACTTCTTGACAAAAAATTACTTGGCATTACAACACCAGGAAACGATTTACCACGTGATATATTGCTGATAAATGTAACCAACCCTTCTCCAGACTGAGTATCTTCAAAATCTTTTTGACTCATTCTGCTTGTTAAATCTTTTTTGTACTCAGCTATGGCTTTTAAAATAAACTTATCCATATTTCTATCTTCTTTAGGTGTTGTTAAAAACTCTACTTTAGTTTGTTTACCAAACTTATTAAACCCTACTTTATTTACCTCTTTTGTATATTCATTTAACATGTATTTAATATGATTTGTAATATTGTCCTTATTACCTCTTAAAGAATTATAACCTAACTGTGGATGGTGACCATATGTTTTACCATATTTTTTAATCATAGCTGGGTTATTATTCAATATAACATTAATAGGTTGAAATGGATTTGCATTTCTATATTTATAACCTGCTGTTATTATTTCTTCTGGTATAGGTTTTTTACCACTTATCAAACTTTGTATATCAATTCCAAACTCTGTATTTACATTTTGTCTTACTTGTAATTCATACAATATATAATGCAATTCGTTATATCCCATAAGGTTATTTACAGTACCGCCAGTAGTTCTTGTCTCTTTAATAAAATCTCTAATAGCAGCATGGACACTACTATCAACAATAAAGTTAGTACCTTTTAAATATTTATCTACAATCTGTTTTTTAATTCTACTTCGAGTTCCTACAGTTTCTACATCCTTCATTAAGAAATCTGCATACCAATCTAATTTTTTTGTTTTAGCTTGATTTAAACGTACAATATATTCATCCAATGTAATAGTTTCTAATAGCTTAGGATTGTTTTTATCTTTTACTACTACACTATCACCAGTTTCTTTTTTAATCTTTGCTAAATCTTCTAATGCTTGTTGTTTAGCACCGTCATATAAATCCCTTGAAAACTTATCCAATTTTATATTAAGGTTATTATACTCTGCTTGAGCTAAAGACGTTGCTATAGTTTCTAATTCTTTTTTGTATTTAGGTAAATTCTTATCACCAGCATTCTCAAAATCAAATAATTGAGAAGTTCTATCTGAATCCCAATCTTGTAAAACAGCTGCTATTCGTTTACTATCATCAACTACAGTCTTTAATAACTCCATAGTGTTAGTAGATGTAATAGCTCTTTTTAATTTAATATCTCCTGTCTCTCTATTTATAACAGGTATATTATCTTTTTCATAACTTAACAACTCTCTAGGTTGTAAATAATGTACTCCTAAACTGTCGTAAAACATGTAATGCATACGTTTCTTAATTGGATTTTTACCATACAATACTGCATCATTTTGTGCAGGGTCGTTAGCATTCTTTATTCCTAAATACTTACCCAACTTCTTAAAACGCTCTGTAAATGTTTCTCTTCTTAAATACTTGTCTTTTGCAAACTCACTAAAAGATAACAACTCTCTTGCAGTCATTTGTTTAGCTTCAACACCTAATCCAGCTTTACCTTCTATACCTAAACCAGCAAAGAAATCAGCAATATCACCTTCTAAATCTGTTAACAATCTAGGATTTTTTCTTGCTATTTCTTTAAAGTTTAATATAGCTTGTGCTTCTACTTCAGATACAACAAGCTTCTCATTAGGTTTTCTCATGCTTGTTTTAAAGTCTACAATATCTACTAATGGTTGTGACTTTTCTAAAAACTCAAACTTCTTAGCATCTGTCATTTGATTTACATTTGCAATAATACTTTTCTCTAAAATACTATGTGCTTCTATAGCGTCTTCTGTTTTATTAACTAAACGTTCTAAGTTTTGTAGTTCTGCTGTTTCAAACAATATAGACATTTGATTTACATTTTCTGGTCTTTTTCCAGGTTGAGGCAATTCATTTAATATTTCAGCTAATGCTCTATCTTGTCTATTGTCTGTCGTTGCAAATCTATCTCTTAATGTATTTTCATTTATAGAGTCTAAATAATCTTTTAATTCTTTTATTTTTTTAGGATTTTCTTTTGCCCATTGCTGCCAAAGTTTTTTGTAAGTACCATAATAGTCAAAGTTAGGGTCTTTGGCAGGTTGTCCTTTACCAGTTCCCTTAGCTTCTTGATATGCTTTTTCTATAGTTCTTCCATCTTTTAACTTTGCATTCAATGCACTAAATTGTTTACCTAGCTTTCCACCTTTCGTAGAAACTTCGAATCCTTTTGTTTTGCTAAAAGTATATTTTTTTTGTGCAGTATCAGTGAGAATTTCTTCACCCTTTACATTAACTTCTTTATAGGGCATTTTATCAGATACTTTTTTAGATACTATTTGTTTAGGCTCTAATGCAGGATTTGGTTTACTATGTAAATCTGAAACAGCAGGTAAATAATCTTTTACAAGTTCTATTTCAGCTTTTGTACTATTTACAATCTGTCCTTGGTCTACAATATCACGTACTTCTTTAAAAAACTCTCTTCTATGTGCACTAGGTATAGATTCAAATCTGTATAGCTTAGGTGAAAACTGACCTATAAAAGATGTGTGATAGTTTACTTTATTAATTGCAGACATAACATCTAAAGCATCTGCATTGTCATTAATTTTTTTTGATATTAACTCTGATTGAGTTTTTGCATAATCGAATGCTTTTATAGCTCCCTCTGATTGATACTTTCTAAACTCTGTTTCGTATCTATTTAATGATTTTTCTATCTTTTCTGTTAAGTTTTCATTACGCTGTAAATCATTTTTTAATGATTGAAAATATTTATGGTCAGGTATTTTATTTGCTTCACCTAATATATTAGATAACAATGTTTTACTAAACACATTGCTTAACATTTCTTGTGCTTCTGGTTCTAATTCTACTTTACCTATACGTTTTAAGTCATTTTCTCTAAAACTTTTTATTGCTGCTTCAGCGTCATACTCTCTAATATTTTCTGATGCTAAATTAAAATTCAAACGTATTTCATATGCTTTACTAAGAATCTGTTTAATTTTATTGTTTAACATTTTAACATCTACAATAGGAGCTAATGCAGTTCTTAGTTCGTTATATTTAACAGCAATATTACTTAAACTAGCTACATTTAATATAGTTTCATACAATGCTTGCTCTTGGAACTGTGGTCCAGGTCTCTCTTTACCACCTTCCATAGCATTATAAAATTCATTAGAATATCTTGTTTCCCATAATTTTTTTAGTTCGTTAACAGCAATATCTTTAGGGTCACGTTTGCCTGCAATATCTTGAAATATCAATCTGTTTAACTGAATATTAGCATTCAACATATCATTCTTTTCTAAAAATTTATAAAATGCTTGTTCAGATATCTTGGCTTGTGCTTTACCTAGGTTAGCAAATAATAAAGAATAATTCTCTTTAGGTATAATTCTCATGTCTATAGATAAATCCCCTTTATGTCCTCTATCTATTGATGCACCTTCTGTAAAGTTTTTAGCAATATCTAAATAAAAATCATTACCGCCCATAAAACTAAAATCAAATTTTTGTGCTAACTCATCTAGACTACCCATTCTAACAATATTACCTTCATTATCTTTAGGGTCTTTAATAGCATTTTGGAAATTAGTTTTATGTTTTAAATAAGATGCTCCGTCTCTGTGTACTTCTAGTGAATAAAATTTATTTAATTCTTTTTTATTTAATGTTAAAACTATTGGACTGTAATCTAAATCAGCTTCAATCATTTCAAATCTACCTTGCTCTAACTTTAATCTCTCTCCTGGTATGTCTTGAATTTTTTCTCCAGGAGTTAAAGTAGTTCTTGCTTTTAATTTTGGAATTTTAAATTCAAAAGTATATTTATTAGGTTTTACATCTAGTAAAGTAGCTTCTATGCTTTTTACATCACCGTACATTGACAAATCATTAGGCAATCTTCTGTAAACAGCAGCAGGATATTTTGTAATATCATATTCTTTTAACAATGCTGCTCTTTTTTGTTTTTTATTTAACGCTCCAAATATTTCTCTGTCTATAGATTTTATAGCCAATTCACGAAGTCTTCTTAAATTTGATTTTTCAGATTTTCTAACCTGGAAAGAACCAGTATCTAAAGAAAATATAAATTTATCTCCTAAAAACATATATTCATCAGTAATATTGTTTTTTCTCTCTACAAGCCTACTTTGTTTACCAAATCTTTCACCTTCTTTAAACTGTTTTCCGTTAATTAAATTATACCATCTTAACCTACCATTAAAACTTGAATAGGACCAAAAATTACCACCGCCATTTAAACTACCTTTTTCTACATCTAACAAGTTTCTACCTGCAGCATCAACTAAAGCAAAATGATTTTGAAATATATCATCAAATTTTGCCGATGTATCTGGATTTTTACTATTTTTTGAACCATCTAAATCTAAATTCAATGAACGTTTAGCTTCAAAATTATTAAAATAAAAATAACTTTCTTCAAAAGATTTGAAAGATTCACCAGTATCTCTGTTTTGTCCAAAGCTAGGAACAATAAAAACATCTTCTTTTTCATTAATAGGCAATCTTTTATCAGGTCTTTTTTCAATCATATTAAACAAGTCGTTCATATAATGATTAAAATTATCAGACTTACCTACATTACCTGCAGCTATAGAATTTTGCATTTCTTGATTTCTTACTCCATAACCTGTTTTACCAAATTTCATATATGGTATAAATTGATTAACATCTGATTCACGTTCATATCCCCATTTTTCATGGATTTTAACATCAGTTAAATCAATGTCAATATCTTTAATAAATCTAGGGTCTCTAAACGCCTCTATCATATCTTTGCTCATGCCTTGATATATAGCAACAGCATCTCCATCAGTATCTGCACCTGCTAAACGTTGCATATTTCTTGGTGTTACATGCACACCTTTGCCTGGTAATCCTGTAAATCCTACAAACTCTAATCCCAATACACCACTAAAGTCAGATACAGGACTTCTATTCATAGCAAAACTATTAAATACATCTAAAAACTTTTGTAATACTTCTTTGGGTTGTTTTGCATCTCTTGCTGCTTCATAAGCTTTCCAAACATCTCCTAACTTGCTTCTTTTACCAGTGATTGGGTCTACAACAGACATAGCTTTATGTCCATCATTCAACATAAATGTCTTATCATTCCAACCTTGTGCTCTTAACTTTTTAACTAAAGCAGCATCTTGTGATTGTAGTCTAGGAAAACTAGAACCTCCTGGTACTCTAAGCTTTAACATTCTACCACTAATGTGATTTACTAAAGTATCTTCTACATATCGTTTGTTAATATGCATTGTTAATGCTAGTGGGTCATAATTATATTCAGATAAAATATCATTTATACTATCTAAATTTTTCATAAAAGTTTCTGTACCTGGATTAATTCTACCAGCAACAGTATCATGTTGTATTTCTTTATACATATTGCTAATCAAATGTCTACCTAATGCTGTATCAGAGTGATTATTTATAATATCTACCAATGTATATAAATCTATATCATGCTGTTTTACTTCTTCTCCAAAAATCTTATTAAACTCGTAATTTCCTTGTTCCTTGACCTTTTCATTAAATCTAGCCATAACAGCATTGTTACCTTCAATAGAGCCCTTTATCAATGCTTTTTGGGCATTTAAATAGGATTCCTTAACAAAAGGGTGCCTAACTAATGCAGCACCACCATGCATTTGTATTACAGGTCTGTCTGGTACTTCTATTTCACTATTAATAAATCGTAAGTGTTCAGGATTTAATTCTACAATTTCAGGCTCTATAATTTGTTTATATCTACCTTTTTGCAATTCTATCTTACCTGCTTTATGTCTACCATCTCCTTTAATAGCAGATGCATATAAAATTAAATCAGCATTCTTAGTTTTAGCATAATCTTCTAAAGCTTTAGACGTAACATGGCGTTCTGCTTGTTTTGCTATAAACATACCTCTGTCTTTACTAAACTCTGCAGGTTTCTGTATAATAAATTTTAAATAATTTTGTGACTCTGGTATACCCTTTACTCTAGCTACTTCTTTTCTAAACTCAGGCATAATATGCATACCACCATCACTATACATTTTACCATTAGCATCTACAAAGTCTTCTATAACAATAGCTCTAAGCTTTCTACCTTTCAAGTAACCGTCTACTAACTCCCTATCTAAAGTACGACCATTATGATATGTTTTATAGTATTGTACACGTTTTGTAGTATCTGGAAAAAATGGTCTACCTGGTTTAGCTCTAGTTCCTTCATGCTTATAGTAAGCAGTTTTAAACTGATTTAAAGTAACATTAGATAAATTATATGGCAAATAACCAGCATCTTGTAATCCATAAACTAAATTACTAAATGCTTCATTAAACCATAAATCTTTATTTGCTCTATAAGGACTTTCGTATTGAGGTATATTAGTTTCTACAGAATTTGTAGCATCTATATCTATAAACTTATTTAAAACAAAACTTCTTTTAGATTTTGCATCATAATATGTTGATGTTTTGTCAAAATTTCCAACATCAAACTTATCTAAATTATATCTGCGTTTTAATACAGTGTTAATAAATTCTTGCTTAAATGGTGCATCAATTAACTTTCTTGTAAATATATAACCATTTGTAGGATGTGCCATATATACATAGTCACCTTCCTTTTGTAACTCTGCTGAAACTTCCATTAATTGTCTAGTTCTTTCTAAAGGAGTGTCAAAAATATCTGTATTACTTGTCCAAGTTCTAGATTTTTCACTATTTATTAGCTGTATCATCTTTTCAGTGCCTGGACCATATACTCTATTTGCAAATGTTTCGTATTGTACTAATCTTTGTCTTGTTCCGTTAGCGTCAAACTTTGGAGTTTCATACTTTTTAATAGAGTATGTTTCTTGCTCTACATTATATGTTTTTCCTTTATATTTGTATGGTACTGTTTGCGTAGTAGGTTCTATATCTATACTAATAGACTTTGTTTCTGTTTTACCACTATTTTCAAACCATAGTTTATTAATATCTTTTTGAGTTAATTCTGGATAAAAAGATTTAACAAAAGGTTCAAACTGTTCTATTCTCGTAGCAACCTGTGCACCTTTTTTAACTGCAGATAAACGCTCCATTGTTTGCCATGGTCTGCCAGTTTGTTTTTCTATACCTTCAATAATAGATTTACTAGCATCAAATTGATTTACTGGAGATGAATCAGAATCTTTTTCTACAACTCTATCAAAATCTAACGCTATTTGATTTGGGTCTTCTTTTACTATTTCTGCTGCTATATCTGCATCTGCAGGAACATCCTTACGTCTTACAGACTCTTTAGATAAAGCAACTTCAGTAGGTATTAAAAAATCGCTAAAATCTTTAACTTCTTTCATAGTATCTGCTAAATCTTTTCTTAGCTCAACTATATCTTGTTCTGATAAATCTTTTACTTTTTTACCGCCAAATCTTTCTGAAACTTCTTTATCTATAATAAAATCTGGATTATATAAATTTTTAGATATAAATGGACCTTTATCAAGAACAGATTCCTGTCCTAATACATTTTCAATAACAACACCATCTTTATCTATACGTTTAACTGTAACTTTTTCGATAGCACCTAGCTTGGTAAAAACTTCTACTTCTTGTCCAATTTCTAGCTTAGCAATATCTACATCAGGCAATTCTCTTCTACGCTGTCTTTCTCTTTTTAAAAATGATGCATTAGAATTTTTCATTTTTTCTGCAGCTTGTATCAAAGCTTTTTGTATTTTACTATAAAATTCTCTTTTGCTATAAATACTATCAGCTACTTCTTTAGGAGTATCTTTATCTAATACATCTTTCATGTTTTCAAAAAAAGATTTAGCTAAGTCGCTATCTTTTCTAAACTCATTTGTCATCCAATTAGTAAAATATTCTTGCTCTCTTTGTTTTGCAAACTTACGTTCTTTAGGTCCCCATGTATTCCAAGCATCTAACTTTTCAACTCTTCCTATAGGAGCATTTTTATAGGTACCATCTTTTATACTTTCTAATACTGGTTGCCACACTTTGTTGCCTTCTGCCATTAATGCTTGATGTACTTTTTGTTCGTGTTTTGGCTTACCATTAGCACCAAAGAAAAACCCTAATAAATATTCATATATTTGGTCTGCTGCTGGAGCACCTTGCGCAGTCATAGGTACACCCATTGTCAAACTACCAGCAATACCACGAGTAGCAAAATCTATTGCATCTGCTGTTCCAGGAGTAATTCCAGCTTCATCTGGCATAAGTTTTGCTACAGCATTACCTAATCTTTTTTCTCCTTCTGCCCTTATTGTTGGATTCTTAGACAAAAATAATTGTCCTATTCTTAAATAATTACTTATACCACCAAACACCAAACCAGCATATCCACCATGTATAGTAGCTTCTCTTACTGCTTCCCAATCACCTGCTACTGCAGATTTACGACTAGATACAGCCATAGCAGCACCAAGATGTGCACCTTGTTTAATAGTATCTAACATATCATCTGACATCTTAGACATCATCCAAGAATTTTTTAATCTTTCTGAGTTACCTAAACTTTTTTGTACTTGTTCTATAAACATATCTGCTGCCTTCATAGGAACAGATTTTAATTTTAATTGACCTGATACAGGGTCTTTAGATGATAATGGTTTTAAATATTTTTTTGTAGCAAGTGTAGATAATCCTTCATTTAAAGATTCTGCAGCATTAAGTCTTAATGTATTAATAGCTTTCAAAGAACCTTTACCAGCAATTCTTCTAGCTGCACTACCAGGAACAGTAGCACCAAAAGATAATACACCAGCAATAACATCAGGTGCAAATCCAATCAAATGTCCTATTCTATTTAATATAGATTCTGTTTGTGTTTGAGGGTCATCAGCATAGCCAAATGTAGTAAATCCTTCTATAACTCCAGAAGTAAATTGATTTACAGCAGATATAAGCTTACCTTCATCGTCTTCTAAATTACGTTGAAATGGAACATTTAAAGATTTAGATATAGATTCTAAACTATCTACATCCTCCATAGAAAACGTTTCAGGTTTTGTGTTATAAAGGGTTGTAGAAACGTTCATAAACTGCTGGTCGTTTATTAAACCCTTATCTCTAAGCGTCTTATAATAATTGTATGTTGGATTCATTAAATACCTAAATAAGATTTAGCATCTTCTAAATTTTTTAAATAAGCATTATAAACTGCTAAATCATTTTCTTCAGCTTTTTGCATTTTATCTTTAGTAATAGGATTGTTTAAATCATTATCAAGTTCCATAACTTTTTCAAACAAAGCTTGTCTTCTTTGTCCTGTACCTGGCATATTTGCCGATTCTTGTTTTTGTAAATTACGTAGCTCTACATTAATTTGACTTAATCTTGTTCCTCCGTTTTTTATTACAATGTCTGAATCAAATTTTTTACGTCTAATAAGTCCGCCCATATATTGACCAGGAGCTAATTCTCTATTTCCAAATAAACCACCTTTGTCTTGAAAACCTTCCATACTTCTTAAAGCTAAAGCAGATTGTGCTTCAGTATCTAAAAGCCCTTTTGCTACTTCTTTTTCTTGCCTTTCAAGACCTTTTTGGTATGCTCTTTCTTCAAACTCTTCAGCTAGTTTATATTTATCTTCAGCTAAAGCAGATTGCATTCTTAATTTTGCCATCATTGATTCAGCATCCATTAAAAAATCTTTTTCTACATCTGCTTTAATTTCTAGTTTTTTTCTATAAGCATCTAAACCTGTAGGTTCACCTAAAGTTTCTAACTCTGCTCTAAGTGCTCTAAAGGCCAGTACTCTTTGTGTAAATAAATCTACTGCCATAATATCCCCTATACGTATTTTAATGAATTAACATCGCCAATATTTACATCTGTAGAAGGAATACCTTGCTTCGCATAAGATGCTCTAATTCTGTCAATATTAATTTGTTGTTTGTTTAATTCACTTGCTAATTGATTTTGTGTATTCATAACTCTACCGCTTGTTGTGAGGTTTATTCCTTGTAATTGTGAACCTAACAATCCACCAAGAGTTTCTCTTCTTACATCCGCAGAACCGTATGCTAAATTTGTTTGCCCTCCAGCTTCAAACTGCATTGCTGCGTTTTCATAAATTCTTTGACCAGCAGTATTGCCTTGTGCTCTGTATATATCTGCTTGCTGTTCATATTCAGAAATTAATGATGGAATATCGTCTTGTATTTCACCTATACGCATTCCCATTTCTTCCTTCAATCTTTTTCTACGTGCTTCCTCAGCTTTTCTTGCACTAAAAAAACTATAACCTCCCAATAAAACACCTGCTGCTGCAGCATAAGGATGGTTTCTAAAAAAACTTCCTACTTTTTCAAAATCAGCCATTATACTTTCTCCTTATTTAATTTTTTAGTCAATCCAAAACCATAATGCAACGCTTGGTCTAATGTAAATCCTTTTCCTACTTCATCCATTAAAACTTGATTATACTCTTCTAATTCCTCCAAATAATCATCGCTAGGTGTTGTAGGCGTTCCTTCTAATTCTCCTTTTTGACCAGTGCCTTTTAACATAGGGTCTTGCTTAGGGTCAGGTATATTATCTAATTCTCCTTGACCAGGTTTAATTTTACCTTTCAACATAGGGTCTACCTGCGTTCTTAAAGGTTTATCATAACTTCTTTCCCAATATTCAGGACTGTCATACTCTATAGGATTCCCTTCAGAATCTACTTGACCTTTTAAATACTCCATTTTTAATCTTTGATACTCAAAATAGTCATCAGCATTAGAACCAACTCCACGTATATCTACTTGAGGTATAGCGTCTTCATTAATTGTATTATCTTCATTAAATTGGTATTGTGTTACACGCAATGGAGTTTCGTACCACTCATTGTCATTTTTCCAATTTCTACCAAATCTTGTAAAACCTTTTTTCTTGTCTTGTGGCATTACGCCTCCTTCATAATTTTAAATATTGCTTCTAAAAAATCTAGCACTCTTACTGGTGTTTGCTTAAACCATCTAGAATATTTTAATGTATCTATATTAGCAAACATAATTTCATCCATAGCTTGTCCATATTTTTTATGACATAGACACTTCCAAGCAGTTGGAAACTTTGTATACCATCTAGTACCTAGTTGAAAATTTACAGATACTAATGCTATCTCAAAGTCTTCAGATTCAATACCTAATATAGTTATTTGTTTCTTTGCTGCTTCAACAGCAGTTGCTACATCTTTTTCAAACATTTCATCTAATATATTTTTAGGCACTTTATCTCCAACTTTATATTGTTGTAATTCATCAGCAGTAAGTAAATGTCCAACTCCTACTGTAGGTTTGCCTAAAGTATCTAAATATACTTCTTCTCGAAATCCCTCTCTCAGCATCAAATGTTCTTGTAATTTACCCATCATAATCACTTCCTGTTATGTCGCCTAATAAACCAAAACCTGTAAGAGGATTCATAAATGAAGGAAACTCTGGTTCAACCACAGGTTCATTCAATTTTACTCCTGTAATATTTCCTACAACAGGTACATCAGTTCCAGGTATAAAATTAATAGTTTGTGCTAAATTTTGTATGTCTGTTAAAGTCATATTTTTGTAGTTAAATTTTGGTTGAGTTACATTTAAACCCATATCTGTAGGTCTGCCTGTCAATTGAAAATCCCTAGCTAACTTAGGCATAAATCTTCCCTGTGCATCCATTTCATAGTTAACTCCTTCTGCATAAGATTCTCCTAAAGATAACTTTGCCATAGAATTAATACTATCTTGCGCATAGTTCATTTGGACAGCTTGACCGTAAACACTGTTTGGTTGTACTGCTGGTTTACTAGGAAATAAACCTTCTTTAAACGCAATAGCTTTTGGTGTTAAATTCATCATAGTTCCCACAGAACCTGCTACCTCAGTCGCAAGATTAAATCCTTGTGTCATAGGGTCATAAAAAGCAGCTTCACTTGCTTCTGCTTTTTCTAGCAATGAACTCATTGCTGCTTTTTGTACTTGTATATCGCCTTCTCTTATAGCCATTATCCTTTCTCCATTTCTGTTTTATACCACTCTCCGTCAACTTTATGATATAAATAAACTTTATTGTTTTCTTTTACAATTTTTCTACTACCTTGTACACCTTCATTGTCACTAGGTCTTGCAGTAGATATTTCTACTACAGGTTCCATTTGCTGTTGCACTTCCTGTATTCTATCATCTAATTCTTTTCTTATATCTGTCATTTCATCTATCATTTTACGCTCTTTTCTCTAAATACAATTTGTATATCATTTACTTCAAAATCGGTAGCTACATCAGACCCAGAAAAACGCAATCCAAACCCTTTTAGTTTATCGAAAGCTTTTTTATCGACAAATTCTGTCTTAGCTTTACGAATTGGTATATGCAGAGTTTTAAAGTTAACTTCAGAATCGCCATCTAATGTAGCTAAAATCTCTTCTTCTCCATCATCACGAAATCCATGTAATGTAATACCATCGCCATTTTTATAGCTTAAATACACGCTTATAATTTTTTTATCGACACTTGGCTTGCCAAAAGTGTATTCCTTCGTTTTAAGGGCTATTTCGTCGATATTAGAGCTATCTAGTTTAGTAGGACTAGTGTTCCACTTACGTAATTCTATATTTGTACTATTATACTTACTAAACCATAAAATATCACCAGCATTGTTAGTAATAAAATTAGTAGTAGCTTCTAACTCAAACCCTTTGCTTCTCACATATAATGCAAATGCTTTCATATCAAAAGCAATTACTGTTTGCGTATTATATTCTGTGCTATTTTCTACATCTTTACCTTTTGTAATAATAATAGTTCTTTCATCAGGGTCATATCCTATAATATTGTTTTCATGATAATAACTAGACCAAACAAGTCTTTGCTGCCCTTTATTATCCAACAATAAATCTCTTACTTGTTTACCG
>MDSZ01222346.1_pt1 | contig 15610 bp, 18 predicted proteins | sample 811201 | NCBI WGS metagenome assembly MDSZ01 (sample SAMN05326647, study PRJNA326480) | marine metagenome | isolation source: seawater | place: Indian Ocean: North | collected 2010
ATTTCGCATACTTATAGATAATATTGGGGAAGAGTAAAGGAGAGATAGTATTGTTGCGATAAACAGCAACCTGCTTAAACGGGCGAACGCTAATATCGATCAAATTAAAAGTAGAATAATCCTGACCTCTTCCCTTGCTTACATCTACACACATTACGTAGTCGTGATCTTTTATTGCTTCTTCGTAAATTAATACATCACCGCCTTCAAGCAAATGCTTGTGTGGTGATGCTCTCAATGCTAGTAAGGTTTCAGCATTGATAAGCGTATCGCCCGTTCCAAAGAAAGTATTTCCAAACTCTTGATCAAACTGTAGTTGACTTGTGTTTGCTATAGTTGTAGCTTTCCATCTCTCATCTCTACCCGGCACATCATGCCAATCTACTCTCATAGGAGTAAACTCATTTGTTTTTTGATTTGCGCCTTCCCATATCTTATGAAAGACATTACCTAAACCGTTAGCAGTAGATGTGATTATAACTTTTGTATCTTCACCTGCAGAAATAACAGGATATGTTGAGGTATAAAATTCGCCGGCCTTTTCTACAAAGGCGAACTCGTCGAGATAGAGTAAGCTAACAGATAAGCCACGGATTGAAGAACCACTAGTAGCACTAGCAATAATCCGTGAATTATTAGAGAACTCCACGGAACCCTTGTTAAGAGCTCGAGTCCCCGGCTGCAAAAAGAAAGGTATATTTTCGAGCATAAGCGTAACTCTCGAAAGCATCTCTCGTGCCACGGCACCTTTGTTCGCGAGGATCGCAACTGTTTTTTCCGGATTAAAAAGTACATACCATAAGAGATAAGCGCATACTGATATTGATTTACCTGATTGACGACATGCCAATATAATACTAAATCGATTATCCTCAAAGTGACTAAACATCTTTGATTGATAAGGATATAGTTTGAAAGGTACTAACCCTTCATCAAGTGAAACAATTTTAATATAATTTTCTGTGAAATACGCAGGGTCGTTAAAACACTTTTGATACTCAACAAGATCCTCTTCGGTCCATTCTTGTTGAATACCGTCCTTCTTTACATTTGCATTTCCTAAATATGATTCCGATGTAGATCTAGCCACTATCTTTTTCCTGAGGAGTTATGTTTACCATTTTCTTCTCCTCCTTTTTATCTTTGCTCAATATTCGTTGAAGCTCTGTTGTAGAACCAACAAATAGATTATTATTTGTGACTCTCTTTGTACCTTCTTCGGCGTCAGCTTTTTTCTTATTCAGATCCATCAACTTATCATTAGTGTCAGTAACACTTCGTAGCATCTGGCCTAAAACCTCAATAGCTCTAGGATGCTCAGTTTCCTCAGCAATTCTCATTGCTAAGTCTAAGCTATCTTTTCCTTTTTCTATGAGTTCTCTTAAGTTGTCTCGTGTATACTCATAATCTACTTGTAAATTATCAGAATCACGATCCTGCAATTGCTTCGCCATCACTATCACTCGCTAATTTTATCACTTCATTAAATCCAAAGTCACTGTCACCTGTAACTAATGCTGTAGGTGTAATGGTTTGTCTTTCCAAAGGAAGATCTGAATCATTATTACCAACACCCATATTAAAGTATTTCATCTCTGCTTTTGTAATAATATCTTGATCTGCAACAGGACCATAAAAGAAAATGTGCATTTCAAAATCCATGCTATATTGTATCACTGTCCTTGATGCAAGATCGCCTTCATATTGATTTTCTAAACTTACTCCAGTTAAAATCAAAGGAACATCTTCTTTGATATCGCTGAAATTAGAAAACGGCTTTATTGTTATATTATATTGCGGTGCGAAATATGGAAGTATCTGTTCAACAATCTGCAATGCATCATCTTGTGTAGTAGCATAAGCAGACAAGTTAAAGTTCATGATGTAGGGAACAGATATGTTGAATTTTGTTCTTTTATCTGTAGCTTTACTTGTAGTTGTTTTTTGAAAAGCATTTACTTTAGGAAGCTGTCTCTGCGCATCATAATTTATTCCTGTGATTTCAAATGAAAGCCTAGGAAGTTTTATTGCAACCTTTGTGTCATTTTCTAATGATTGATTCTCTCTGATTCTTTCAAGATACTTTGACCTCGGCGCGTACGCGATAGGGACTTTCATGGTCTGTAATACAGTACCATCTGACTTTTTTCTTATGATGTAAATATCATTGAATATTCGTCCAAAGCTTGCAACAGCTTTTCTGATTCTTGCATGATAATAATGATTGCCAAACATATCTAGCCTCTATAAATCTTTTGTATGTGGTCTTCGAATGCTTCTACTTTTTCCAATCTATTTGGCCACTTAATATATTCTTTTTCAGGATTCAATTTTAAATTATTCAATAATGGCGTGATCGCATTATAAAGTTCATCTAATTTTTGTTGTGCACCTTTGGCTTCATTAGCCATGGTGTGCATAGTCTGAGTTACTTCTAACTCGTCTTCATTTACGGCTGTAAAGCCAAAGTCAAATATTTCTGCCATTACTCAGGATCTCCAAATGGGTTGTTCTCTGAAAAGTCAATGAATCCTGTTCCTTCGCTTGAGAAGAAATCATTCTGTTCATTTTCAGAAATCTTATTATCTTCTAAGAATACGCTTATGTCGCCTTCTGCATTAGTTGTCTCACCTCTAATTCTTCTAGCATTATCAGAAGATACAAAGAACTTATGTAACTTACCATCGCTTGTACCAATCCTGTTAACCGTTATCTTATTAGTGTCTGTATTATAATTTATAATCTCTCCTGTTATCTCTACACCAGATGAAGTTGTTTGCTTGACAATCTCACCTACTTGGAAATCTAGGGTTGATGGTTTAGTAATATTGGCCAGAGTAAGAACAACCTGATATGTGTCATCCAATTCGAGCTGATCAATAGAAGCAATACCAGTATCGAGATCTTGGCCAGAATATTCAAATAAGTTACATCTCATCTTGAATACAGGAAGATTTGCTAATTGATAAAAAGGTTGTTCGTGTTCTACATGTCCAATTTCAAAAAGTGATTTAGTTAAAGGTAAATAAATCAAATCTCCCGGCTTTGGATTTTCTTCTGTTTCGACTCTTGGTATCCTAATAGTTGTAGCAGCCAGCTGGCCTACAACCGATCTCCATCTTCGACGTGAAACTACAAAAGTCGCCTCATCTCTTATCTCAACTCCAAACTTTGTAAATAGATCTCCTTCTCCTTCAAACCCATCAGCATTTTCGATATACATCTCAATCTTATGAGAGCTTCCAAATCTCGATTCAATATCTTCACCAAGAATAGAGTCCTCGCTCACGACTTCTCGTGGCAAGTAATACACATCCTGTCCATACATCTTAAGAGATTCTATGACAATGTTCTCATACAATCTTTGTTCTGATGTTACTGCATCGCTGAAATAGAGATTCTTAGCCATTATTAGTAAACTTTCGTTTTGCTCGTATCCACATATCTGGGTTGACAATATGCAGTTGCTTTATTTTCTTGAGGCACGTTCGAATAACCCGTATAGTTTCCGTACCTCTTAACCAATTGTGATGCAAAGTAATTGCATCTTTCAATATCATAGAACATCATATCCTTTGATACCGTTTGACCGCCGACGATCAATATGAGCAAGAAAACATGTGTCAACCTACAAAGAAATCAGGCGGTAGTTCTTGTTCTAGCCTAATTCTCTCCATTAACCGTTCAATGTCTTGTGCTGCATCATCATATAATTGTCTTCCATTCAATGTCACTCCTCCCGGAAGTTGCATTCCTTCAAACTTAATTAAGTTAGATCCCCATTGTTGTTTGATTATAGCTGTAGCATATTCTTTCAACCACATATCATTATACACCGATGTATGCGTATCAGGGTTTATTGTTTGATACACCTCAGCCACAATATATTCATTTTCCAGTATATCACCATCATTCATATCACCAAATATATACAGTCTGTTCTGATGACGAGAAAAGTTAACTAATGGATGACCATTAAGCTTGACGTCTAGTAGAGATAGATATTGTTGCATCTGTTCATAATATGCCAAATCTCCTGCAAAATTCTGCATATCAGCAATATCATTTAACATCATTTGATATTTTATGTCAAAGAAGTTTCTTGATGCATTGAATGAAGAGCTCAATTGAAATAACCTCGACACAAATACTATATCTGAAGATATAGATATATACTTATTAGATATGTCGGAGGCAGTAACCTGATGTTTTAGATACGTTTTAACCGTAGAATCAGAATGAAACTCTTGGTATACCTGTAAGGCATCATCTATTCTTTCTTCTAGCTGATCGTTGTCTACGTTAATCTCAATCACAGGGGCACCTAGCCTTCGAAGGCAATAATCAATTAAAGTCTGTCTAGAAGATGGAGCAGCCATAATTTTTTCCTGTACAAATGTTGAATTCTATGGTACTATTTATAATAAAACGAAAGTGAGGAAATGTGTGATAACAGTTTTTACTAACGGATGCTTTGATATCATCCACGCTGGCCATATTGATTATCTTGAAGAATCAAAAAGAATATGTCAAGGTGGCAAGCTTATTGTAGGTTTAAATTCAGATGCCTCTATGGAACGAATAAAAAGAAAGCCGTTTCATACGCAGGACAATAGAAAAAGAGTTTTAGAAGCATTAAAATGCGTAGATGAGGTTATCATCTTTGAAGAAGACACACCTCTTGAGCTCATAAAGAAGATAAGACCGACATATATAACTAAAGGTGGTGACTATGAACCAGAATTTGTAGTAGGTAGAGAATATGCTATGCTCAAGATACTGGACTTATATCCATCTGAATCGTCAAGCAAAATATTGGAGTTTATAAATGGCAAGACATGAAGGTAGAGTGAAAAAAGGTTGGGGTGAAGAAGTTATCTTTGCAACAAACGATTTGTATTGTGGAAAGCTTCTTAAAATGAAGCCGGGTAAAGAAATGTCAATGCATTTTCACTTGAAAAAACATGAAACGTGGTATGTATTAGGAGGAGAATTCTTACTCAAAAAGATAAATACAGAAGTAGGGGAAGGTATGGCTAAAACCATTCAAAAGGGAGCAGTCATAGTAAACGAACCCGGTGAACCACATAGGTTACACTGCTTAAAGGAAGGCACTATTATAGAAGTCTCAACACCTGATTCAGTTGAAGATAATTACAGAGTGCAGAAGGGAGATTCTCAAAAGTGATAATTTGGGGAATGTCTGGCAAAGGGCATGACGCAAGTATAACCGTATGGGATAGCGGAACACTATATCATGAATCTTACTCGCGCGAGTCGCGACATAATCAAGATGAGATATATGGTTTGCTAAAATACGGTGATCCTGAACTTGTAGTGTGGTATGAAAACCCATATACCAAAGCGATTAGGCAATGGTATGCTGGACAGCCTAACCCTGTAAAAAGAAACAACGTAACATCATATTTAAAATCATTAGGAATCAATTGTAAATGGACATATGTCCAGCACCATGAAGCACATGCTGCTCACTACTATGATCAAGACACGTTTGATGAGGCGATTGTGGTTGTGATAGATTCCATTGGTGAATGGGATTGCACGTCTGTGTGGCATGCTAAAGATAAGAAGCTTGTTAAATTAGGTCAGCAGAGATATCCAGATAGTGTAGGTTTATTTTATAGCTCAATGGTCAAAGAAGCAGGAATGACACCTCAAAAAGATGAAGCAACATTCGAATCTTTAGCAAGCATAGGTATGGTAAATGACAGGTTGCTTTCAGACATGAAACATGATTTACTTATTGCGCATCCATGGAGACCGGTTTTTGCAAGAAGTATGCATAGAGGATTAGGAGGATTATATGAACAATATAATCAAATTGAGATTGCTTCAACTGCACAACACTTATTTGAAGAAATAGTAATGAATACAGTAAAATACTGGACGAAACATCTTAAATGCAAGAACGTAATATTGTCTGGTGGCTGTGCATTCAATAAAGGAATACGATCAAGAATTAAAGAAAACGGGTACAGACTGTGGGTACCAAACAATCCTGGTGATGGAGGATCAGCTAAGTCTTGCGTCTTAGCTTACCTCAGGAAAAAGACAAGTTTCGATGTACCTGCGAACCAAGGCGGGCTCAACACCTAAACTTTCCATCACTCTTGGAGTATGTGGATTTTGCTTTTGCATTTTACAGTAAAAGTTATGTTTGTCTTTGATATACTCCTCATCACTAGAATTGTCACTTAAGTTATGACCAACGTTATCAAGAAAGTAGGTAAGATTTGACAACACTACATCCAGAAGTTTATCGAGCTCTTCATCAGACTTTATATTCCCTGCGGCGACCATACTCCCGCTAAAGATTGCTTTTGCCCAATCAGGCAACTCACGTCTTTTTGATGGAATAAAGTCCTTTACATTTTGTCTAAAATGGTTTATAATAAAATGGTTAGGGTAAACAGGTGAAAAATCGTGAAAGGCTCCAGTTATTTTTTTCGGACCTGATATAACATCCCATCCAAATATTGGAGAAGGATCGTTAAAATGAGGATACACACATACGTGCATCATCCAGAGCTTTTTGGTTTCTCTCATATCGAGAATATCAACATCTGCTTTTCTCCACGTTTTTCCTGTAAACGTCATTGCTGGCCATGGGAAATCATGCCAATCAACAGATGTCGAATGTTCTTCTATCATATCCTTTATCTTTTCAGAAAACGGAAGAAGTTTATCGAACATCAAAATGATTCTCCAAATCTGTAAAAAGGTTTATTGCACTTTGAAAAACATATTCACATTCTTCAAGCATTGCATCGGTAAGTTTAGATCTCACTGTAGTTATAAGCTTTGCTCGATTTTCAAAATGATAAAGCATTACGCCGGGTTCAGGCCATGGAGACGGTGGCATCTTTTCCATCCATGGCTTTGCTTTAGGAAGTTTAGCCTTGATCATTTGTCCACCAAACATGTCACCAAAATGTCTGACATATACATGAGCCCAGATCTGTTCTTCTTGTATAGTAGCAACATACTTCTCATATTCAAGAGTAGTTCTAAATTTTTTCTGAACACAAGGGTAGTAATTAAGATCGTCTTGAATATAGTGCATCCTTCTCAATCCCTTAGCAGTTTCTATGTCAAAAATGTTCTTTTCAAGCGCGCGGTTTTCTAATGCAGAATATATGCCTAATTGATTCCATAAATAAGTTCCATACTGGATTGGTTCCATATCGCCACTCACTAGCAGCTTTGCCCATGGTTTCTGCTCAGCCTTTCTGTGTATATCGTTAGTAAGTTGTTTTAAGTTATTCATAATCACCTCGGAGGATTTAATTGATACATGTAGTTGGAGATATTATAATCGATGAATATTTATTCGGGCATTGTAAGAGGCTAAGCCCTGAAGGGCCTGTGCCTATAGTAAATCTCGAAGATAGAAAACTATCTTTAGGAGGAGCAGGAAATACATACATGAATATTCGCGCCGCTACTAAAGAAGTTATGCTTCATGGTTATAAATCATCTATCCATAACTATATATTCAAAGAGATGAGGGCAGAAGGAAACATACTTGAAGCTCCCGTCATACCTCTTAAAACAAGAATCATGGTTGATAACTATATCATGGCAAGAGTAGATGAAGAAGAATACATTGAGAACAATGAAGTTGAAGAATCATTTTCTTCATTTATAGAGAATGAATATGATATAGTTGTTCTTTCAGATTATAATAAAGGAACAATTAAGAGACCACAAGTAATTATAGAAACTTCAAAAAGATGTATAGTAGATCCTAAAGTAAATCTTAGCAATTACAAAGGTGCTTGGGTATTGAAGCCAAACAAAAGTGAGTTTGAAGAATGGGCTGGAAGATCTTTAAATGCAAAGGAAATTCTTGTAGAAGCTCGAAGAGCGAGAGATGAATTGAATATCGAACATTTTTTAGTTACACTAGGAGCAGAAGGAGTTGTATATGTAGGAGACGAGATAGAGCATTATCCTGCAGTTACTGAAGAAGTATTTGATGTGACAGGAGCAGGAGATACATTCACTGCAGCTTTAGCATTGTGTTGTTCATTAGACATGCCGATGTACAAATGCATTACGGTTGCAAACGCAATGGCTGGAGTTTCAGTAAGAAATCGTGGAACAACCACGTTAGATTACGACGAACTAGACGAACAAATCAAAAGGGTAATGAAATGAATATTCTAATCACTGGACATAAGGGTTTTATTGGACAGAATATGATGAAGTTCATGAAATCAAAGGGACACACCGTCACAGGTTTTGAATACTACGACAACGCCGAACACTTTCCTGACTTAAAGGGAATCCACACTGTCATACACTTAGGCGCAGAAACTGATACTACCTGTGGCAATATTCACTATGTCTTAGAAAAGAACTACGATTTTAGTAAGAAGCTATATGATGAGTGTCAGCGTAGACATATCATGTTGCAATATGCATCATCAGCTTCGGTGTATGGACACAACAGAAAGACAGCAGAATATGAATTTAAAGAACCACTGAACTACTATGCAACAAGCAAATATCTTTTCGATAGATATGTTGAAACACAAACGCCAGTAAGTAGAGTCCAAGGGTTTCGCTACTTCAACGTTTATGGTCCACATGAAGAGCATAAGAAAGATCAAGCTTCACCTATAAGCAAATTTTTTCATGAAGCAACTTGGAAGCATGAGATTGATATCTTCGAAGGATCTGAAAACTTCAAAAGAGACTTTGTGTTTGTAGGAGATATTTGTGAATTGCACTACAGAATGTTAGATGTAAACGAAAGTGGTATCTGGAATGCTGGTACCGGAGTGGCCACATCATTTGAGGAGATTGCTATTATGATTGCTGAAAAGTATGAAAGCAATGTGAATAGAATCCCTATGCCTGAAGAACTAAAACACCAATATCAAGAGTACACTTGTGCAAATCTTCACAAACTAAACAGCACCGTAAAGATGAATTGGTTTCCAGTAGAGGATTATATCAACTATGAGCTATAACATGTGGGGATCTGCGAAAGCAGATCCTCCTCAACAACAAGAATCAGAAGATCAGAATCTGACACACGAGCAACGAATGGCTAAGTATCCTAAGCCTATGGTTGCATTTGATAGAGATGGCGTATTGTTTGAAACGGACGGTACGCCTATTAAAAGAGAAGATGCAGTTCCAATTGTGGACGCATTCAAAGCAATTGCTATGATAAGACGTAAAGGATATAAGATTGCTATGATATGCGATCAGCCTGGGTTGAATGCAAACTTAATAACTCATGAAGAGGTTGAACTTGGAAACGCGTATGTGATAGAGTTACTTGGTCAATATGGCTGCCCAAGCATTGATTGCATATTATACAATGAAGGAAATGAAAAGCATAATATGTATGCTAAGCCGAATACCGGCATGTTAAAAAGAATGAGAGATGAGTTTAGAGTTCCGTACAAAGGAGGCTACTACATAGGTGATCAAGTAGTAGATGCTAAAATGGCCATGAAAGCCGGATTGTCTCCGATTTTGGTTCGTACAGGAATTCAGGATCATTCCAAGTTGAACAGCTTTGCAAACAAGCAATTAAAAAGACGAACAAAAATATTCGACTCGCTTTTAGACTTCGCTGACTTGCTTTAAACAAAGTTGGGGCCTTTTGCCCAACCAACCAAAGATTTTCTTACACCTCTTGTAACAGGATTGACCTTATGTGTTACAACTGAATTGAAGAAGAGTACTTGATTCTTTTCTAGCTTAAAGGATGTAGAATACTTCCCAGGCGCACCTACAACCAACTCACCACCTTCATACTCATTAGGATCATTTAGACCAATGCTAAATGATATCTTTCTAGTAAGACCATGCTGTCCTTTATGCATAGCATCAATATGCCAATCATAATGACCAGTTGGAGCGTTGTACACTGAATGTTGCAAAGTTTCAATTAGTGAAATATTATAGTTGAAGAATTGATTGTTAGCATTCTCAACCAATTTTCCTATATTAAAATATAGTTCTCTTGTTTCTTCAGTCTCACTGCTTATCCATGTTATATCAGTATCACGAATTTCATCTTCTGTAAATCCACTTTCCTTTACTTGTGAGTTGATAATCTCAGCCTTTGAGCTAGGATTCTTTTCAACATACCGTTCTAAGCAGCTCCATCCTTCTTTTGTCAAAGCATTGTTATGACCCCAGTTGTAAGAACCAACTTCCTCTGGATTTATTAACCACATCATAGTAAGTCACCGCTTTCTTCCTTTTCATTTGGAATGTTAACCATGAGCTTCAATTCAGGAAGGTACAAATACTCAAGATCTGAATTTTCAAGAGTTCTCATAGCATCTTCAAGTGTTTCTACAAGAGGTTCACCACCAAGATTAAAACTAGTATTGAAAACTATTGGGCATCCAGTCTTTTCTTTGAACTTACTAATAAGTTGATGATAATTAGGATTCTCTTCTTTACTCACTGTCTGTATTCTACACGTTCCATCAATATGAATAATACTTGGAATCTTTTCTTCAATCCCAGGTTGACAATCAACCGCATACATCATGAAAGGAGACTTATCCATTCCTCTTAGATCAAACCATTCATGCACATCTTCTTCTAAGATACTTCCTGCGAAAGGTCTAAAGTACTCACGTTTCTTAACAGCGTTGACATAGTCCTTACCATCTTCAAATCTAGGATCAAAAAGAATACTTCTGTTTCCTAATGCTCTTGGACCTGCTTCTGATTTTCCTTGAAAGATACATACAATGTTTTTATTTGTCATGAGTTCCACAACTTCATCATCATCTGCATCTACAACAACAGCGTTTTCTGGTAAAAGATCTTGAACCATTTTAGGATCAATATTATAATCAAATCCTAAGTAAAGCGTCTTTCCATAGTCACTAGCTTCCTTAGTGTTAGTTAGTGCATGGTATTGGAAAAGCGCACCACCAATTGCTGTCCCAGCATCACTCGATACAGGCTCAACATAGATGCTAATACCTTCATCTTTAAGTGCATCAAGATACTCATAATTAGCAACACAGTTAAGAGCGTATCCACCAGAAATAACAACGTTAGTACGTCCTGTCATTTCTACTGCATTTCTAATTAGTTTTATCATTTCAGCTTGTGTTTCTTTTTGACACTTATAAGCTAATCGTCTTCCAATATCTAATTTAGTAGCATCTCCACCTGCAGCTTCTGCTTCTGCTTCTGTAGGATTCAATTGATCATAAAATTGTACATTTACAAATGCAGCGTTAGGTGTGTTTGGTGTAAACATGTTTCTATTGAATGACCCAGGCATAGCAGCATTCTCATCAAAGAAAGGTGGTAGGCTAGGATCTTCAATACCATAAGGGAAGAGACCCATTGTTTTTCCGGCCTCAATAGGTTGCCACCCTAAGTATTGTGTGACAGCTTCATACACTTTTGTGATTCCACCTCTATCATCATTCATGATAGAAATTGAACTCCCAGGTTCTCCAACAAACTCGCCATCAACATCAGGATCAAATCTTGGCATGATAACATCCGGACTACCAACATGCTTATACTTAGTTTTGAACACCGCTGGATAATTACACTCCATCACAGTTTCATATTCCCACACAGTAGTGTTTCCTCTTATTGCATCTTGATAAGCCAGTTGTGATCCTGCTCCATCTGCAATAACTGCTACAGCCTCTTCAAACCCTGATCTATAAAAAGCACATGCTGCATGCATCTTATGATGTTTATCTGAAATCTCAATGACTTGAGGATGATCACCTTGCCACGCATGACTATCATCAATCAACTTCATTTTTCTTGCCCAGCCTTCATATACATTTTCGCCGGTGAATTCCAGTGCACCACCTACTCTTAAATCTTGCGTATGAACTAAGACAAGATAGTCAAGCTTTTTAGTATATTCCAAAATTTTATTCATGGCCGCTAGTGGAGCACCATCATACTTTCTACGAGAAAGTCGTTCCTCTTCAATAGCAAATAAAATTTCACCATTCTTCATAAGACATACACTTCCGTTATGTCCTCTTGAAATACCTGCGATCCAAAGATCTCTCTGTGGCACTTCAATATCAGGATTCATATCAATTTCTTCAGTCATTTATTTTCCTCTAAGATTGTTGGATACAATAGTATCTATCTCTTTACAAATTTCATTTATTGCAGCATCATTTAAAGCCATGATGCCATCATTCACACGCATTTTTTCATCTTCCATTGATATACGAATCGGATCATATACTCTCTTATCTCCGGCTACGTCCATCACTTGAAACTTTTTGCTGTCAGGATAACTAATATTTTCTTGGTATGTGGCACCAATACAGACTACAGCAGGTGTTCCCATCGCATGAGCAATGTGCTGCCCTACACTATCACATCCTAAAAACACATCAGCTTCATTAATGATTCCACCCCAAATTCTAAGAGGTGCACCTTCAGGTTGTGCAACTGGATCAGGACAACCCATCTTTTGGAAATCTGCAGGATGTTCTGTCATCATTACAACACCATATTTTTGTTGCAATTTCTTGACAATCTTTACAACATCATTGCTTCGAAATGATCTTCCACCTGGGTCAATCAGCGCATCACCAATTTTATTAGCGCTTCTGCCGTAGGGCTGTATGACTATAACTCTTTGCTTAGAACTTTTTTCTCTAACTTCTTTTACTACTTCTTTTCCTTCAGCATATTCTATTGAACTTAGATACATCTTAGGATCTTCGAGTTTTCTTACACCTTTATTTGACATTTGAATATCAAATGCTTGTGTAATAGAAGCTTTTTGATTATAGTACTCCCATACTCTATACGGTTCAAGAGTTACACAAGTTCTATCTTTGATGAATCCATCAAACAAACCCTTATGCCAATTATCGAATGCTCTCTTATGTAGAGTTGGATGACCAGCAAACATCTCCATACCGCCTTCGCAAACGATAATGAAGTCGTCATCTGGATTTTCTTTTTCGTAAATTTCGAATGCTGGTATAGAGCTAAGTACTCTTCCTGCCCCACCATTCATAAAAAATGCTGAAGATCTTTTTTCCACTGTATTGCACCTCACGTGTGAATTGTATATTAATATTATACAACATTTCTATTATGTTGTAAACTGTAAAATTATATATAAGCTATTTTAAAAACTAGTTGGATTGCCAATCGAGTCATGAGTTGGCTTTTCAGGATCATATATATCATCTCTGACACCCGGAGGATCTTTGATGACTACGTGATGAGCTTTAAGGCCTGCAGCCTTGTAGTTCTTTTCACAATTTGCCATATCGCTATCCCAATCAGCCCATTCTTTTTTAGCCGATGTTGATAATTTATTCCACTCTGCGCTATCAGCCATTTTTTCTTCATACAGCTTTCGAGAGCTTTTGATCCATCCTTGTAATCCATCCCAATTCATAAATGGCTTAAACCATGGAAATGGTTCTCTCCATTTTCCTGCAGCAACATCATATGATATTGTTTCTGCATCATATGTATGATTAGGCGCTGTTGGTTGTGGTCTCTTATACACTTCCCCATTAGGAGTAGGTATTGAGATATGAGGAAACACTGACGAATCAGACATATCTGAATCAGGATTTCCTTGAAATATTGTAGCTAGCAAAGCTCCTTTTACACTCGCAGCATCTACTACAAATTCTGCAGCAATGTCAGGATCATTAATTCTAGAAGTTAAGTTATCTGGATCTGAAATAGGTTCAAAAGTGTCAACTCTTTCATTCATGCTAATATAACAACCGTACCATCTCGGTCCTTTATATGTCCATGATCCAGAAGAATCCGCTTCACTAGTTTGAAGCGTGTAATCATCAGGAAGTTTATATGTAAATGTCTTTGTAGTTTTTTCCATCAGTTACTCCCAAGTTACTCTTACGGCACCAAAGCCACCCTGTGATCCACAACAGCACGGTCCGCCCTGAACCATCGCAGACGTTCCTCCTTCACCCGGCATTCTTGAATACCAGCCTCCTCCTACATTACTATGAGCAGATCTTCCAGAACATCCGTCATGAAGATCATAATAACATTGACACCCGTATGATAATCCTTTGTGAACAACTCCACCTCTCATGGCTCGTCCAAACATGAACGCTCCACCTGGGAAAGGAATTCCTGTTTTAAATCCGCAGATATGTGCATCTGATCCGTAGTCAGATCCACAACAACTCGTTTGAGCCCACCCGTACACGCCTCTTGTTCCGTGATTTGTTCCGTAGAAACATGCTCTGTTATAGTAGTCGTTATCTGAATCGCCGATTGATCGTGCTAGAAGATCACACATGTACATATATTCATTGTGTCTGTATGAACTAAAGAACCAACAACACGTTGCTCCTGGGTTACCACCTTCTGCACAGAAGTTATTTAAGTTATTACCGATCACATATGTCTTACCACCTCTTTGTGATCTGTTATGATTTGATTCTGTATAGTAACAGCAGTGAACTGCAATGCATGTGCAGAATACGTACGTATCACCCGGTGTTACTTTAATTGTTTTACGAGCATACGCACCTGAACCTCCCGGTATACCTTGTTGGCAACATCTTGCTCCACCGCCGTTTCCGCCGCCGCCCCAAATCTCAAAGGTTGCAATTCTTGATCCTGTAGGTACAGCCCAATTCATTCTATCGATTCCACCAACAGTGTATACATTACACTTTTGATTTGAACCAGGGTTATATCCTTCAGGCCCGGGTTTCCAGAATAGTGACTGACCACGATAGCGTCCAACGGCCATGTCAGTTACTGGTAATATGGTTCTTAAATTTTTAGCCATTTTAATCCTCTATGATCTATTTATACAAAAAACATTATCTAGTTATCGATATCTTATCATTACTGCGCCGGGTCCTCCCCAACCGCCACAACAGCATGGACCGCCACACACAGCAGTTGGATATCCGCCCTGTCCTACAAAACGAAGATTGTCTTGGCAATTTCCGTCTAAACCCCAATGACATCTTCTCCATTGCGATCTGTTCCATCCTCCACATGTGTTTTCAGAGTTAATGAATGGAGCAACTTCCCAAGCAGCTCCAGTAACCTTTGTGCCCATGCCTCCGCTAAAGCTTCCAGTTCTTCCACCCGCACCAGCCACGATCTTGACACCACAGTTCTCTCCGATACATCCGGCAAAACACTCTCTTGCAGTCCAGCCGTATGCGCCTTGTCTATGTTCATATGATGTTGGTGTATGAGTTCTTTTTTGGCATTGACCAGCAGCTCCACAGTGCTCTCCCATTATGCTTTCTACAAATCCACCTCTTGACATTTTGGTCTTATGCTGCTCACATACAGACCCTAAAGGAATATGATTTCCTCCAGTAAAGTCTGCGTTGTTAGATATCCACGGCATTCTTCCGTGTCCGTATGGCGTATTGTTAGCACATCTGTAACAGTTACCTATATTGTTCTGACAAGATCTATAGTATATAGTATGAATCTGCGCGCCTCTGGCTATATGATAACCTTCACCCGCAGGAACATCTGATGGTGCAGCATATTTTGGATTTTGAGAGCCATCAGAACACGTGTTACCAGTACACCAGAAACTATTTGATCCGCTAAATGCTTGATCTACGCAGCA
>MDSZ01109820.1_pt1 | contig 15609 bp, 25 predicted proteins | sample 811201 | NCBI WGS metagenome assembly MDSZ01 (sample SAMN05326647, study PRJNA326480) | marine metagenome | isolation source: seawater | place: Indian Ocean: North | collected 2010
GATGCCTTAAATGTTCATGTAGATATGAGATCTCAAAATACTGCTGTAGTATTACAGATGGATATATATTTGCATGCTAGATTACAAAGGCATATACAACATGAATTAAATACGAGATTTGACGATGACCTTCGACTTGGAAAGTTCAGCTACCACATGGTCTCAGCCCACGTCTACGAACGTGATTTCGACTATGTCAATACTTGGTCCTAAGTTAATAGTACCAATATATTCTATGCGGTCGTATGAGACCGGGAAATACTCTATCCTGAAGGATGGTAATTTCAAACTACAAATTAATAGAATGAATTGGGACTATGATCTATTAGTTGTACCTAGTAATATTGCTGATCTAGATGAATTTCTAGATTTAGGTATTCTTCCTATGTCTCAAATCATATCCGCAGAATACGGAGAAAACGCGTATGAAACACGTAAAATATTTTGGAATAAAAATCAAGCTGACCTCGATGTTCTTGGTTTGCCTATCGTTACTGATATTACTGGCTATACTGGTGATAACGAACTAATCAATAACTTTAATATAACTAAAGATCCAGAAGTATCTAGACCTTATATAGATGAGTTTATATACTCTGATGTAAATTCTATTAGGCGTGCTGAAATGACTTACGTCTTGAATGAAGGACAAAAAGAATACTTGCACTCTATAGATCCAGACTTATCGATTACAGTAAGTCAAAAAGTTATTACTAAAAAGTATTTTGATAGAGTTGGTGTCGAACACCCTTGGCCTATACCTGAGTTTGATATATTCTTTCCTTTTAGGCTTACAGATAGAGCTTATAAGTTCGAAGAAACTGTAGCTAAACATGCTGATCAAACAATTCTTATTACGGATCCTAATGATACTTACGACGGATTCGGAGATGGATTTTCTAATGTCATTAAAAAAAGGTTTACAAAGCGCCAATACTATGGTATAATAGATACTAAACCGAAAATAATTTATAATGAAAACCCGAACAAAGTATTCCATCCTGGCCTTGCTGATTTTATTTATTTTGGCTGTGATATCGAATGCCCATATACTATACCTACTTTAGAGGATGTTTTAATTGAAGACAAAGATAATTTTTATTGATGGAGCCGACGGCTCAGGCAAAACCAGTTTAATCAAAAGATTAATTTCTGGTTTCGATGGTTTACCTAATAGGTATGCTAATTGTCTTATTGAACTTAAGTTTAATAAAGCTACTGGTGGCCTATTAAGAATTAACGATGAAACTCATTTTGAAATAATGAAAGCATTGTTAGTTCATTTGCCTAAAGATAAAGTCTGGATTATCGATAGATGTTATTTGTCTAATATGGTATACGATAAAGTTCTTCGCGAAGATGATGCATTACCTTCTTTAGAATTTCGTGATTGGTGTAAAGACAATCTAGATTCGATCGAAATAGTCTTAGATCGTGATGAAGTCACCGAAGATTATGAAGATGATCTTATTGCCATGAATAAAGAAGTAATGAACTGGGTAATTAAAGAATATAGACAATATACTGAAATGCCTAAGTATCTTAATCGTAAAGATGGCAGAATCCTAGTTAATGACGATGTATATAAAGAAGTATATGATATGGCTAGGGAAATGATTTCTGAAATGTGGAATGAAAATCGTGGACAACAACATAACTGGAGTTATGGAGCTGACGGAGATTATCAATGATGATTAAAGAATATCTAGATTATCTCTCACTACAATTGAGGTGGTATTATGGGATTTAGAGACGAAAGATATTTAGATCTAGCTAGGTATTTTTCTACTTGGTCGAAAGACCCTTCGCGTGGCGTAGGCGCGTGTGCGATAGGCGAGCACGGGCAGGTACTCGCGCAAGGATATAACGGATTCCCTAGAGGAGTCAAAGACGATATCGAAAGATATGAAAATAAAGATTTTAAATATAGGTACGTAGTTCACGCAGAACTTAACGTAATCTATAATGCAAGTTTAAATGGAGTTTCATTAAAAGGTTCAACTCTATATGTGTACGGATTACCAGTTTGTAATGAATGCGCTAAAGGTATTATTCAAGCTGGAATCATTAGAGTTGTAGGACCTAAAAACGGATTTGCAGATGCGTCTGAAAAATGGAAAGTTCATTCGTTAGATACACAAGCAATGTTCAAAGAAGCCGGAGTAATATATGACTTCATTTGATCCAAAAGAACTAAAGAATTCTAAACGAATATTTAAATCGGCAACTCCAAAATATACCTTTGATTGGTATCTTAAATGGGTTGCTTCAGTATTTGTATTAGCCGCAATGTCAATTAGAGGAGTAGATGGATTAGCTATATACGACTTAGGTCTATCTCTTATTGGTGTTGCAATGTGGCTAGTAGTAAGTATTCTATGGAATGATAGAGCGTTAATTATATTGAATGGAGCTGGATTATTGTTTTTACTATCTAACTTAATTCAATCAATTTTAAATTAATGGTTTACTTTTTACTAAAAGTGTGGTATAATATACTACAGTATAAATAAATATGGAGAAATTTATGTTAGGTGTAAATGAAAAGTTTCCAGAGTTTGAACTGACAACAGTCGAACCAAACGGAAACGCTATGGAAAGTATTACCGATCTAGATCTTGAAGGATCTTGGTCAGTCATATACTTTTATCCCAAGGACTTTACGTTTATTTGTCCTACTGAAATCGCAGCAATGGATAAGATTCTTGAAGAAGATGACGTTACTGTTTTAGGTATTTCAGGAGACAATGAATTCTGTAAAGCTGCTTGGAAAGAAACTAATGGATTGATTAGAAATATCCAACATCCATTAGCCGCAGATTGTGGTCTAGTACTAGCTAACGATTGTGGTATCATCGATTTTGATGCAAATGCCGCACTAAGAGCTACGTTTATTCTAGATCCAGATAATGTAGTTCAATCAGTAACTGTTAACGCATTAGATACTGGTAGAAATGCAGATGAAATTTTGAGAACGGTTCAAGCTTTAAAAGCTGGCGGTCTCACAGGATGTAGTTGGACACCTGGGGAGGAGTTTGTTGCCTAGTGTCGATCTAAGACCTCGTAAGAGGCATCCGCGTGATAAAAGACCAGCAAAGCCTATGCCTTTTGATGTCGCAATGCGTAGATTCAAAAAGAAAGTAGAGCGTGCTGGTATTATTCAAGAGGTTAGACGTAGACAATACTACGAAAAACCATGCCAAAAAAGAAATAGAAAAAAAGCTGAAGGTATTGCTAGATGGCGTAAAAAAGAAGCAAGCCAAGCATTAGGTTCTAGGAGGTATTACTAATGAGCATAATGGATAAACTTAAAAAGAACTCTAAGATTAAATCTACAGAGGTTCTTGATAAATCAGTATTCTTCAAAGAGCAAGATGTATGTACAACTTCTGTACCTATGATCAATGTAGCATTATCCGGTGATGTGGATGGAGGCTTATCTTCTGGTCTTACAGTTTTAGCAGGACCAAGTAAGCATTTTAAAACTTCATTTGCTTTACTTATGGCTAGCGATTATCTACAAAAGCACGATGATGCTGTACTGTTATTTTATGATTCAGAATTCGGTTCTCCTCAATCGTACTTCGAGTCATTTAATATCGATACATCTAGAGTATTACATACTCCAATCACAGATGTAGAACAACTCAAGTTCGATTTAGTTAATCAACTAGACGGACTAGAAAGGGATGATAAAGTAGTTATCATCATAGACTCTATCGGTAATTTAGCATCTAAGAAAGAATTAGAAGATGCTTTATCAGAGAAATCTGTTGCTGATATGTCTAGAGCAAAGGCGTTAAAAGGATTGTTTAGAATGGTTACGCCATATCTAACTATGAAAACTATTCCCCTTTTAGCAGTTAATCATACCTATCAAGAGATGGGATTGTTCCCTAAAGCTGTAGTTTCAGGTGGTACTGGAATATACTACTCTGCCGATAACATATGGATTATTGGAAGACAACAACAGAAACAAGGAACTCAAGTATCAGGATATAATTTTGTCATTAATGTCGAAAAGTCAAGATTTGTTAGAGAAAAGTCTAAAGTACCTATTGGTGTTTCTTGGGAAGGTGGTATTGAGCGTTTCAGTGGTTTGCTGGATGTCGCTCTTGCTGGTAACTATGTTGCTAAGCCTAGTAACGGTTGGTATTGTCGAGTTGATAAGACTACTGGAGAGCTCATCGACCCTAAATGCCGTGAAAAAGATACTCTTAACGAGGAATTTTGGACACCGATCTTTGAAGGAACAGACTTCAAAAAATTTATCAAAGGCCACTACCAAATTGGACACAAGCCTCTTTTAGAAGTTGAATTAGATATAGAGGAAGAATAATGGAAATCACACTTGATGATTATTCTTTCGTCGAATCTAATGACGTTGAATTCTATGGAGTTAAGCTCCTTACAGGTAAGTGGAAAGATGTGTTATACATATATGGTAAGGTCTCAATAAAAGAGTCGCCTGAAATAGATCAAGCTACTTTAGGCTTTACCTATAACATACAAGATCCAGGTCCTTTTGAAGAGGATGAATTAATTAACGATCCATCATTTAAAGATTATTTGGGTGCAGTACTGCAACATATAATTACAGATTCTTTGGATTATGCAAAAGAAAATAATATAGCGAGTATCGGAATTGGACATAACGAATCAAATACCAACACACATTCTGAATCATCTTCTTAACGATGAGGATTATTGCCGTAGAGTAATACCATATCTTAAGAAAGATTATTTTGAAGGTACGCATAAGGTCGTATTCGATCTTATTGTAGATTTCGTAGCACAACATAATAAATTACCAACGGGTAAAGTATTAGAATTAGAACTTAAGAAAGTAAGTGCTCCGGAAGATGTATTAACTCAAGCTAATAATCTTATTGGTGAGATTAAAGCAAAGTCTGATATTGATATTGATTATTTAATTAAAGAATCCGAGAAGTGGTGTAAAGAAAGGGCTGTCTATAATGCTATAATGGAATCAATTCAAATTATAGACGGTAAAGATAAAGATAAAGGTGAAGGAGCTATTCCAGAAATATTGTCTAATGCTCTAGGTGTTAACTTTGATCCTAATATCGGACACGATTACATAGACAACTCGGATGAAAGATTCGAATTCTATAATACTAAAGAATCTAGAATACCTTGGGATCTAGATTACTTCAACAAAATTACGAAGGGTGGTTTGCCGAATAAAACGTTGAATATTGCCATGGCAGGTACCGGTGTAGGTAAATCACTCTTCATGACGCATTGTGCCGCAGCAAATATTTCTATCGGAAAAAATGTTCTTTATATTACTATGGAAATGGCCGAAGAAAGAATTGCTGAAAGAATCGATGCAAACTTAATGGATTACCCTATTCAATCAATCAACACTTTGCCTAAAAATGTATTTGACGGTAAAATAGAAAAGATAGCTCAAGCTTCTATTGGTAAACTTATAGTAAAAGAATACCCTACCGGAGCTGCGCATACAGGTCATTTTAGAGCTTTATTAAACGAGCTTAAATTGAAAAAGAACTTTATGCCAGATATTATCTACATAGATTATCTGAATATTTGTGCTTCTAGTAGAGTCCGTGGGCTCGGAGGAAGTATAAATACTTACTCATATGTTAAGTCTATTGCTGAAGAGCTAAGAGGTTTAGCAGTTGAGTTTAATGTCCCGATCGTGAGTGCAACGCAAACGACTAGATCTGGTTATAGTAATACTGATGTAGGATTAGAGGACACTTCGGAATCATTTGGTTTGCCAGCGACGGCTGATCTCATGTTTGCTCTGATAACAACAGAGGAACTTGAAGATCTTGGTCAGTTGCTAGTAAAACAATTGAAAAATCGTTATAACGATCCAACCAAATATAAGCGTTTTGTAATTGGTATAGATCGTTCCCGCATGAAGTTATACGATGTAGAAGAATCAGCGCAAGAAAACTTAATGAGTGATATTGCGCCTGATAAACCAATAAATAAATTTGGCGAAGGAGAGCAAAGCGATCCTTATGCTGAATTTAAAATATAGAGGAAAAATATATGTTAGTAAAAGCAAAAGATTGGATTATGGCGAGAGTCAGTGAAAGAACCAGTCTCGACGGCTTGCTATTAATAGCAGCTGGAGGTTCTGTAATTCTTTTCGGTGGCCTAGCTAAAATCGCGGCTTGGATAGCTGTTCTATGGGGAATATATACCCTAGTAAGGGCAGAGGGATAAGCATGAAAAAACTATTTGCAACTGCAGCATTAATTGCAGCATTTATCATATCTCCGATGGCGTCAGCCGGCGTTAGTGGATCTGTTGGACTTGAGTCTGATAGATTCTGGAGAGGAATGAATATGTCAGATGGAACATCTTTAGAATTAGATCTTATGGTCGATTATGAAGGATGGTTCGCTGGCGGTAAAGTAATGAAAGGTGCTAGTTCACTCGGTCATGAAATGAGCGACGAACTGAACACTATGGTATACGCAGGATACGGACTATCCTTAACAGACGATTGGTCAGTTAGAGCTGGAATCGTTAGTTATGATTGGGATATGCTCCCAGAAAGTTTTGAAGAAGCTGTTGTCGGAGGTTCCTATAAAGGTCTAGATTTAGATTATTATATGAACGTCGATAATTCAGATTCTACATATCTTGAATTGGGATATACCTTACCGTATATTTCTGTAGTTGACCTTGAATTAAATTACGGAAGATTTGATGACGGCGAAGACGTAGTTGGATTAACTATTTCTAAGGATGTAGGTCAATGGGGATTCTCATTGATGGTTCTTGAAGAAGCCAGACACGGCGAATTCATGGATTCAGCATCACTAGGATTTCACTATAACTTTTAACGGATAAGTTTTTTATTATGATGAATGTGAAAATTATATCATATTCTCAGCCAGCTGTGGATATAGATCTATCAAATGATCTTCTGCAGCTGGTTGCTTTTTCAGCCAGAGTTTCTAATCCTGATAATCAATATAATCAGGAAACAGCAGAAAAGCTAGTTAAGTATCTCATTAAAAACCAACATTGGTCACCATTAGAAATGGTTAATCTTTGCTTGGAGATTAATACTACTAGAGATATTGCTAGACAAATACTCAGGCATAGATCATTTACATTTCAAGAATTCTCGCAAAGATACGCAGATCCTACAAAGGAACTGGAGTTTGTTACGCGTGAGGCGCGTATGCAGGATCCTAAGAATAGACAAAATTCTATTCCTTTAGATAAAGATGATACTATCAATTACATCTGGGAATCATATCAAGAAGTCGTTATTGAAAGATGTCTTCAAGCATATGAATGGGCTATTGAAGCAGGTATAGCTAAAGAGCAGGCGCGGGCTGTATTGCCCGAAGGGCTGACCTTAAGCAGATTATATGTCAATGGTACACTCCGCTCCTGGATCCACTATATAGAGCTCAGAAGAGCACACGGAACACAAGAAGAACATTCGCTTATAGCAAAAGAATGTGCTAAAGTTATATCTGAAATATTCCCTTATAACGATATATTATAAAGATATAACAAAATAATTGAAAAAAAGTGAAAAAAACTGTTTACTTTTCCTAAATACTGTGGTATAATAGTAGTATACAAAATAAGATAAGGAGAAATAAATGGAAAAAGCACTAAATGAACTACTAGACAGAATAGTAGCGGACTATAGAAAATGGTCTGAAGCTTCTAAAGCAGCTAGTGGTTATACTTTTGACTTAGATGAAAAAGTCGAAGAATTCAAAAATAAATTAGTTATTAAAGAAGGTTCCAAATATATTAAAATTATATCTGGAACTTCAGTATGGGGATTTGTCAATAAAGGCAATCCAAAGTTTGAAGAAGGAGATCTTCTCAAGGCTGCAAATTGGAGAGCTCCGGCTACCAACAGACCTAGAGGAAATATCTTCGGTAAATATACAGTTGCTTGGACCGGCCCACATTATATAGCTGGTTATAGCGCTGGTGGTAAAAGAGGTGTTGATCCTCAAGGACTATTAAGGAGGTAGTTATGAACCATTATGAAACATTAGCGAAAGCAAGCGGAGGTAGATATACCGCTGAGGAAGTAAGAAACCTCGAAATCTACGGAGTTGCAAACGCAAGAGATATGGAAGTCGAAAGCACAGACGAATGTATGTGTGGTAAAAATATCGACGAATGCCCGGATGCGTACACCCATATGTCACAAGGATATTAAAAAAAGCGTCACCGATCGGACGGACTAAAGCGAAACGGAGGTAGTGACTGAACACTCATGGGAGGAATGAAAAAGCCTCCCTCCGGGGTAGAGGAATATATTATGATGAATAGAAAAGGTATAATTGTAGATATAGATGGTACTGTAGCTACTCATTATGATGTTCAAGGAAACCAACTTAGAGAACATCATGATTATAAGTTAGTAAGCACTGATCTTCCTATACAACCTATTATAGATCTTGTACAGATGTACGAAGCCAAAGGGTTTCATATAATCTTTGTTTCAGGTAGAATGGATCATTGCAGACAAGATACAATACAATGGTTGTTAGATCATAATGTTCCTTTTGACGAGTTATTCATGAGAAGGTTCAAAGATTTTAGAGCCGATGATATTGTCAAAGAAGAGATATATAAAAATCATATTGAACCTCAATATGATATTGAATTAGTTCTTGACGACAGGAATAGAGTTGTTGAGATGTGGAGACGAATCGGCTTGAGAGTATTACAAGTCGCAGATGGAGATTTTTAAGTTTCTGGGGATAGGGACAAAGTCATACGATTGCAAAGAGAACACTTTATTATTGCTCATAAGCAACAAATGACCCCCTATCCTTGGTTCATTTAACTAAACCAACCTATAAGGATATAACTATGGACAATGTCGTCGAAATTAAAAAGCAAACTCGTGAACAACGTCAACGAGAAAAAATTGAAGAGCAGATGCAGGAGATTGAAAAGCAAAATGCTATGATCGCCCAAATGCTTTATGACGAGGAAGAAAATGGTTAATGACTATATGGCAATAGAAGTTTTAGATTGGGAATCGGATCTTGTCCATCGAATGAGGGACATATCAGATGTTCTTCGCAAGACCCACCCCGATAAAGTAGTTGAGTTTACCTCTCGTCCATTAGATGATGGTAAATGGGAGTTGCAGTACACCATTAGTGAAACTGCACAATTACTCAATGAATGAACTTCAAATCATTGTTATGATCTTAGTTGGTCTCGGTTTCGGTTATCATATGTACAAAACAGGCATAAGAACCGGAGCCGAGATGACTTTAGATCAACTTCATGCAAAGAAAATTATACGTTACGATCATAAAGGTGATATAAAACCAAATCAATTCTTTCAAGAAGAAGATTAAAAACGTATAAATAGAACTGTATTATAATTATATGGGAATCTGTTTTTATGCGTTTTAAGCAATTTAGTATACTCAACGAGCTAGTAAAGTTAACTCCAAGCGAATTGGAGAAAGATAATTCTAAGACTAACGAAGCTCGGATCGATATACTCATAAGATTAATCAAAGACAAAAAGCCACTCGAACTAGCCAAGGGTGGTACGTTCGTTGTAGGTGATGATTATATCGATGATGCATTATCTCATTGCGCAAACTTCAAAAAGAATCCTGACCATTATGGTAAAACAGGATTTCCACTTATAGATAAAGACGGAAAAGAAATCAAGTCAAATGATCTTGGTAAGTCTGAAGTCATGGGTGGAGGTGGAGGATCCGGTTCAGGATCTAAAGATACTGCTAGAAACGAAGCTCATAATGCTTGTATGATGAAAGCTATGGTCGATGATGGTTATAACCATGATCTAGAGTATTTCGATAAAGAACGTATCGCAAAAGCATTTAAAGATAATGGTTCTAAATATATTGATATTAATACAGATCAAATTCTAACAGCACCCGATGTTTGGGTATTAAGCTCGTATAATATAACTAAATGGCTAGCCCAAGAAGGATATATTAATAAAAATCAAATCTTCGATCGTGGTGGCCCTATCATGACGATGGTATATGCTCTAAAAAACGAAGCGTATAAGAATAATGGCTTTAAACCTTTAAAGGATGACAAATGGAATCCTGGAGATGTATGGGCCATGGAGAAAGGATTTGATCTTAAAAAAGAATTAGATACTTCATCAGTAGGGGCATTTAATAAAGATATAATGGAACACTTTAATTCTAGAAGATTAGTTGCTATATCTCTAAAAGGCCCTATCAAAAAATTCCCACCGTACAATAAAGAATTCAATAATGTTATTCCACCAGACACAGATACACATAAGTATTTAAAAGTCGAACTTCAAGCTACTAAATCTGGCCGTGGATCTTTCTGGTCAGCTAAAGGATCTAAAATAATTTACGATGACGGCTCTATGACTGTTAGAGACGGTTCACCGGGTGGAGCTAATAAAGCTGAAATAGACGGTAAGGATGCTAGAGGTGGAGGCGTTGGCTGGGAAATAATGGGTGACTTTGTAAAAAGAGAACTCGGTAAAACTTTCCCTAAACATTCAGGTGGTGTTAAAAAACAAGCTATGGATATTAAAAAGAAATTATCTAAGCAAAAGCCCGGTAAAAAAGCCAAGCCAATCGGAGAGATAAAACATTTTTGGAAAATGTATAACCATTTTTATCCTAATGAATCTTGGGATAGTTTCTTAGAAGGAATGAATAGTATTTATAAAAGAGAACGAAAACCTGAAAATTGGTATTCAGCTAAATTAGCTTCTCTATATGTTTGTTATTTTATTGATAAAGCTGGTGGAAAAAAAGCAAACGCTATAGTAACGCACTTTGTTAATTATGCTGGATCTAAATTATCGGATTCAAGTACATATGTAAAGGTAGGAAAATGAAAACTTTTAAACAAATGCATTTTGGATTATATGAAGGCAAACAAGTACCATTGGAATCTCCTATGGTTGAAGAAGCCGATCCAGAATTAAATAAACCTAAAAGAGGTGGACCTAAGAAATACTACGTATTTGTAAAGGATCCTAAATCTGGTAATATTAAAAAAGTGACCTTTGGAGATCCTAGTGGTGATCTTCAAGTTAAGATAAACGATCCGAAAGCTAGAAAGGCTTATGCGGATAGACATAATTGCGATATGCAGAAAGATAAAACAAAGGCTGGTTATTGGTCTTGTAATCTTCCTAGATATGCTAAACAATTAGGATTGAAAGGCGGTGGAAACTATTACTGGTAAACCTTACATAGATTGTTGGGTTAATCAATCCGGAGTAGGGGTTCATTATAGAACTTTTTACGCCGATAAACCTGATTCAGAATTTGTATGGCATAGAGACCACAATGATCGCGAACTGGAAATTTTAGAAGGTGAAGGATGGCAAATACAATTTGAAGGATCTTTGCCTTATTTACTAAATGATATTAAAGAAGTTTTTATACCTGCAGGGGTTTACCATCGCTTAATAAAAGGGTATAATAACTTAAAGGTAAAAATAAATGAAGTCATTTAAAACATATAACGTACCGTTAACGGAAGAGAAAAATACTCATATGACACATATTGAGGATCTCATTCTTGACGGTGGAGTCAAGGGAGCCAGACAAGCAATATTAGCGCTCAGATCACTAAGAGACATGCTTGCAGGTAATTCACCCACAGCGGTCGACGTCACCGTGAAGTGGGACGGTGCTCCCGCCGTTTTCGCAGGAGTTGACCCTAGTGATGGTCAATTCTTTGTAGCTAAGAAAGGTATCTTTGCTAAATCACCTAAAATCTATAAATCACACGATGATATAGATGATGATACTTCAGGTGATTTGTCCAAGAAACTTAAATTAGCATTTGATAACTTGAAAGATCTAGGTATAACCGATGTTATACAAGGAGATTTCATGTATGATTCTTCTGATCTAGGTTCAGAAAAAATAGATGGACAGAAATATATTACCTTTCATCCTAATACTATTATGTACGCAATTCCTGTAGGAACACCTTTAGCCAAGCAAATAAGTAAATCTAAAATAGGTATTGTATGGCATACAAAATATAAAGGTGCAAGTTTTGAAACAATGAAAGCAGATTATACAGCAGAGATAACATCCAAGTTAAAAAAATCTAGTAAAGTCTGGATGCAAGATGCAACATTACCTGCAGTTGAAGGTGCAATAATGAATTCAAAAGAAACTAAAGAAGTGACTAAACACTTATCTAATGCAGGAAAAATATTTAAAAAGATTTCATCAACCACTTTAAAAGAAATAGAAAGTGATAAAGAATTAAATTTACTACTCAATACTTTTAACAATACAAAAGTTAGAGCTAACACAAGAATAACAAATACTAAAAAGCACGTACAAGAATTAATCGCCTGGGTTAATGATAGATATTATAAACAGGCAGAAAAATTGAAAAGTCCTAAAGGAAAAGCTGGAGTTGAAGCAAAAAAAGAAAGAATTATGAAGTTTTTTTCTAAAAGAAATCAAAAAAACTTACAAAATGTCTTTGATTTACAAAATTCCGTTACAGATGCAAAGTTAATTATTATAAATAAACTTAATAGTCTAAATAATATAGGGACTTTTTTAAAAACGAAATCCGGATTTAGAGTGACCAACCCTGAAGGTTTTGTCGCAATAGATCGTATGGAAGGTGGAGCGGTTAAACTAGTAGATAGATTAGAATTTTCTACTTCTAACTTTAGCCCTGATATAATAAAAGGTTGGGATAATCCTAACTAATGGGAACCGAGGATATAAATGCAGTCATTCAAAGAATTCATTGACGAGGCCATGACGGCCAAGACTCGTATGAAAATGCGAGCCGCTGCTAGAAAGAATAAAGCTAAGATTGCTTTAGGTAGAAAAAAGGCCGCAAAGAAAATCGCTTCCCCAGAAAAAATTAAAGCACGCGCTGAGAAACAAGCTCGTAATGTTTTTATTAAGAAGATTCTTAAAGGTAAAAACAAAAATGATCTTGGATTTGCAGCACGTAATGAATTAGAAAATAAATTGAAAAAGAAGAAAGGCGCTATTCAAAGGCTAGCTAAAAAGTTAAGACCTATAGTTAAAGCACAAGATAGAGCTAAGCTTAAACAGGATTCAGGCGAATGAAAGAATTTAAATCATTTAGAAATTATATAAACGAAGATAAAAATAGTGTTACGTTTTCATTTGGAAGGTTTAATCCTCCAACTATAGGACACGAAAAACTAATTGAAGCTGTCAAGAAGATAGCTAGAGGTGGAACATATAGAATATATCCATCTCAATCACAGGATAAGAAAAAGAATCCCTTAGATTTTAAAACTAAGGTTAAGTTTATGAGAAAAATGTTTCCTAAACATGCTAGGAACATTATGGCTGATAAAGGAATGAGAACTACCTTTGATGTTATTACTGCTTTATATGATCAAGGCTTTAGACAAGTCACTATGGTTGTAGGATCAGATAGAGTAGCTGAGTTTGATAAAGTATTAAATAAATATAATGGTGTAAAAGGAAGACACGGATTTTACCAGTTTGAAGGTGGTATTGTAATTAAATCTGCTGGAGAAAGAGATCCAGATGCAGAAGGTGCAAGCGGAATGAGCGCATCTAAGATGAGAGCTGCAGCTGCCGCAGGTGATTTACAAACATTCTCAATGGGAGTTCCAGAAGTTCCTGGAGATTCTCAAATAGGATTATATAATGCTGTACGTAAAGGCATGGGCCTTAAAGCTGAAAGTACAAATAACTTAAGAAAGCACGTACAGTTAGAAAAGGTTTCAGACCTAAGAGAAGATTATGTTAAAGGTAATCTATTCTCTATAGGTGACGAGGTAGTACTTAAAGAAACAAATGATGTAGGTACTATTAAGGTTTGTGGATCCAACTACGTATTAGTAGAATTTGGAGACACTAAAAAGCGTTGTTGGCTTGATTCAGTAGAAAAGTTGGATGAAGAACACGGTGCAGGCGATATGGGTACTGATGAATTGGTTGATCAATATCAGAAAGATACTCCAGGCCAAGATAAAATATTAGACTTTAGACAGTTTGTCGAAAAGGGTGATTTTAAATTAACACCTGAACTTAAACAGGAACTAGAAAAGATAGCAAAAAAACTTGACGATAAAGACTTTGAAGATAAAGGACATAAGATCGCAACTGCTATGAACATACTTAAACGTAAGTACGGATATATTAAATAGAGGGCAAAATGGAAAAACAAACTATAACTAAAATGAAAAATGTAATTCAAGAGAATTATACTAAAAACTTCGAGAGTTTATGTAAATCTCTGAAGCTAAATAAGATTCAACAAAAGATCTTGGACGACTTTATCCATAAAGGAAGAATTAGAGATCAATACGTAGGAAGAGTAGCTGGAACTAAGAAAGAAAAAAGAATATATGCAGCTAAGAAAAAATTTACAGGATCTATCGATAATAGAACTGAAGCATTAATGAAAGCCCTCAAAGTTAATGACAAGCAAAGATCTATTCTTGATGCGTACCTTAAAACCGGAAACGTTATCGGTAAGTATACTGGTTCTATAGCAGGTTCTACTAAAACTACTAAATCATATTCTGGATTTAGAGGATTCAAAGAGCATTTCGAAACTAGCCCAGGCACCTGGCAATTAGACGAAGGCTTTGTAGCTTTACTTGATCTTAAAGCTTCAGATTATAAAAAGTTTGAAAAAGAAATGAAGAAACTTAAAGACGGCCAAAGAGTAAAAGGTGGTGGTCCTAGAGTTAAAGCTTATAAAGATCCAGATTACGGTGGCATGGAATGGGATGGAGTTTCTAACTCTAAACAATTTAAAGCCGAAATAGATAAGATTCTTAAAAAGCTTAGAATAGGATATGAAGCTGCTAGAGTTTTAGAAAGCAGAATTGTTAAAGAAGAAAAAGAGATTACTAGAAAGGATGGATCTAAATCTAAACCTGGCATTTGGGATGCAATACGTAAAAGACGTGATGAAGGCAAACCAAAGCTTAAGCCGGGAGATAAAGGTTATCCTAAATCTCTAAAAGGACATGAGAAAAAAGAAGAAGTCGAAGAAGGTACATTCAAAAGTAAATTCCCTGATGAACTTATATTCCAAGCTATTCAAATAGCTCTTAGCATGGGTGGTAATATGACCGGTGCATATAAGAAAATTGAAAAGCTAAAAAGAGGATTAGGTGATCAACCTCATGTTGCTAAAGCTTTAAGAGTAGCTAATGAATCTGTTGTTAATGAATTATCTAAGGCAAAACGCCTAGAGTTAATTAAAAAAGCAGCTGAAAAGATTAAAGCTAGAAATGATGCTAGAGCAAAGAAAGATGCTATGAAGATGATGAAACAACTTGGTATATTCGATGAAGAGGTAAATGAACGTAGCAAATACGGTAAGAGTATGAATCGAAAAGATCTTATGCGTAAACACGGAAGAGAACTTAAACAAGCTGTTAGTAAAGGTTCATTAGACTTATCTAAAAAAGCAGAAGAAGATTTACTTCAACATATACTAGATAATTATCCAGAAGAAATTAGAACAGACGATGATGACGATTGGGTAGAATGGTTAGATAATAACCTAGAAGACTTTGTGAAAGGAAAGGGATACAAGTGAAAGATTTTACAGACATAC
>MDSZ01191294.1_pt1 | contig 15609 bp, 13 predicted proteins | sample 811201 | NCBI WGS metagenome assembly MDSZ01 (sample SAMN05326647, study PRJNA326480) | marine metagenome | isolation source: seawater | place: Indian Ocean: North | collected 2010
TCTCTCTCTCTCTCTCTCTCTCTCTCTCTCCCTCCCCTCTCCTTTTTTCTTCTCTTACGAACACTAGTATTGATTGAGCGACGTGGTACAATTAGACACCAAGAAATCGACCGTGTAAGGGACGACGATTCTTTTTTCGAGGAGAAGGAGAAGGAGGAAAAAGAAGAGAAGAGAAGGAGGAAAAAAGAAGAGGAAGAACAGAGCGGGTGGTCGTTATGATGCACAGCATTGAGTTCGAGAGACATAATACGTATCACATAGCGTGGGTTTGAATGAATTGGAATTTGAAAATAAAATGACACGTGTGCAAGTGACCAAAGATATTTTTGAGAAAAAGGCGGGGGAAAAAAGCCAATATTCCTCTTTCGAATTAAATGCCACACAATTATATTCACTAACTGTATTTAACACACACACACAAAACTCCCCGACACGCACGCGGTCAATCTCTTTTGTTCTACGGCACACGCACGAATCATGTTCTCCTTGACGACGTCTTCCACTCTCCTCGCCAAAAGCCCGGCGATGGCGAAGCGAAAAACAACGGTTTCGCGCGCGCATCGTTTTGCGATCAATAATAATTCGAGCGCAATTCAACACATCGCCCCCGTGGCACCGAAACACGCTGAAGTCCGCGAGGTGGCTCAAATCGCCGCGAAAGCTGCGCCGCCGCCACCACCGGCGAAGGTCATCACGAATGCGCAGTACATAACCGCGTGCTCGGCTGTTTTTGGCATCTACGCGTTACAAATGTTGTTGGTCCCAGCTAAGATGATAACCGATCATTTCAACGCGAGTGCTGATCAAATGACCCAGTTTTGGATCAGAGGATCTGCATGTGGCTTTGCCTTGGCAATCTGGGCCATGAGACAATTGCCAGTCGCCACTGGGGTGCAAATGGGCTTCTATTTGGCACTCTCATGCGGTATCTTGTACCCGTGGAACGCGAAGTTTAATTTGTTCAAGAACAACTTGCCTGTCAAGTATCCGATGCATTACGTTCCGGAGGTATTGATGGCTCTGCTTTCCGCCGCCGGCGCTTACCTCATCTACATGTAAAAGATTCGAACGCGAGTCGATTACTCCTTCGCGAGTAAAAAAGAGTTGACGACGACGCCGTCTATTTTTTACGACGCGTTGTTTTGAGCACTCTAATAAGAAGATATTATTATTATTATTATTATCAAAGTCGTTTGCGATGCGTTTATTTTGGTTGTTATATATATATATATGTAACTCACGAACGCATAAAGCATCGAATCGTATCGTCATCACTTTTCTCACCCAAAACAAAGAATAATAATACTAATTGCTTCTGTGTAGCGTTTCCACGCGTCCCGAAACGACGACTCTCTCTCGAAGGAAATCAATCAATCAATCAATCCAATCCCCTCTTTTTTTATCTCCCTCTTTTTGTGAGCGCTTTTTTTCCAAAAGTCTCTCCCACTCTCTCTCTTTCTCTCTCTCTCTCTGTCTCGCGTCGCCACTTCGACGAACGCGTCGTCGAACGTCTCTCTCTCTCTCTCATTCTCGTTGGACAAACCAACGCGCATCAACACCAAAAACGCGCATCGACGACAAAAAAAATGGGCGGCTCGAGAGACAGCGGGAAAAGAATAACATCCAAACGCAAAGGGGGAGGTGGGAAGAAAACGAATGGTGGCGATGGTTTAGGCGCGTCGCTCGCGAAAGCGGCGGAGAAGAACGCGCACGCGTCGAACGTCAAGGGCCAGCGCCCGGGCGGGAACATCAATTACGCCACGCGGACGACGAATACGAATACGAAAACGACAGAGAAAGGAGGAATGGTGTCGGTGCTCGAGCGAGACGATTTGACGGAGATGATGGCGATGGCGGCGCTGTCGAACAGAGCGTTCGAGGCGGAACGCGTGCGATACGGAGGCCCGGTGGTGGTGTCTCTGAACCACGCCAACAACAGCACCAGGACGACGACTGAGAAAGAGGGAGAAGAGGAGAAGGACAACAACAACGACGACGACGACGACGCGATGACGAATATGAATGTGATGATGGAAGCGACGACGACGACGAAAGCGGAAGTGGAACGCGCTGCAACGACGCACGCGAAAGCAACGCGGATTCCGCGACGACCGGCGTGGACGACGACGACACCGGTGGACGCACTCGATCGAAGCGAAAAGGAAGCATTTTTGGAATGGCGAAGAGCACTCGCGGAAGTGGAAGAGACGGAGAAGGTACGGTTAACCCCGTTCGAGAAGAACCTGGAGATTTGGAAACAACTGTGGAGGACGTGCGAGTTGGCGGATTGCGTGGCGCAAATAGTGGACGCGAGAGATCCGATGTTTTATAGGTGCGAAGATTTAGAGAGGTACGTGAAAGAATTAGACAAAGAGAAGGAGTGCGTGATGGTGCTGAATAAAGCGGATTTGTTGCACGAGGAGTTGAGATCAGCGTGGGCGGATACATTCGACGAGATGGGAGTGAAGTATCTGTTTTGGAGCGCGAAAGCGGCGACGGAGAAGATTGAACAGGACGCGATTTTGGAGAAGAGGAGGAAGGCGTTGGCGAGGTTAGAAGCTGAAGAGAAGGCGAGGATGAGAGAGTACGAGAACGCCTCCTCGAGTACCGACTGTGATGATGAAGGAGATACCGATGACGACGCGCGGGGAAAAGATGATAAAGAAGATGCGAGTTCTCTTGCAGCGGCGGAACAACACGTAACGAAATCAAAAGAAGAAAACAGCAGCAGCAACAGCAGCAGCAATACTAACAGTACTAATAATAATAGCAGTAGTAAAGACCCCCGCGCGCGAGTGCTCAATCGCGACGAACTTCTTGCCGAATTGGAGAGGTTGGCGGTGAAGTCAGCAAGAGTCACTCGAAACGATCCGACGTTGTACGCGGACGAACAGCTCGATTTCCCAGAGCACCGACGCGATCGCGTCGTCGTCGGTTTCGTCGGATATCCGAACGTAGGCAAATCCTCGACGGTGAACTCGTTGATTGGAGCAAAGAAAACGGGGGTATCTTCGACGCCTGGGAAAACGAAGAGATATCAAACGCTCGACCTCGGGCCTCGATTGACACTCGCTGATGCGCCCGGTTTAGTTTTCCCTTCCTTCGCGGCTTCGCGAGCAGATTTAGTGTGTGCGGGTGTGTTACCGGTCGATCGATTAACGGATGTGCGCGTACCAGTGGCAAAAATTTGTGAACGTATACCGCGTAAATCGTTAGAAGTTGCGTTGAACGTGACGTTACCGAAACCGGCGTTACACGAAGACCAAAATCGACAACCAACCGCGGGAGAACTCTTGCGCGCACTTTGCGCTGCAAGAGGTTGGGCGCTTGTCCATGGTCGACCTGACGACACTAAAGCCGGTCGGCACTTGTTAAAAATGTACGCCGAAGGTCGTCTGTTGCATTGCGAAAAGCCATTCGAGTCGTATGGTGGTAAAATGGGCGACGGCATCGGTGCTGGCGCAATCACCGAAGACTCCCAGAAGGCGCTCATAAAATTGCAGCAACAATCTGCGAGTGCCGATGCCACTTCCAAAACGCAAGATTTAGACGACATCGATCTCGCTGATTTAGTCGCCGATTTTCACGCGCGATTAAACGACGATGACCCGAAAAAAGTATCCCGACGCGTTCGTCCGGAACACAAGTTCCATAAAAAACGTAAAGAGAAACGGCGGATTAAGCACAAAGGCGCTGGCGAAAACACAGAAGTTGGCGGCCAAGGCTTTTTGATGGGCAAAAGAGGCGGGATGATACCGGCGCACATACAAGCAAACGTGAGAAGTGCAATTGGAGACGAGCAGTAGTCGTCACATGAACGCGTCGTGTATTGGATAATTGTTGTTGTACTACTACCATACCATACCTAAACTACACATAGTTCATTCAATTCACGATGGACACGCACTCGTCGCTTTCGATTTCTTTTTTCTCGTTGACTATTTTTGCAGCGTACTCGGCGATTATCTTCCCCATTTTTTCGTACGAATTCACGGTGACGCCTCCGACGTGCGGCGTGACGAAGATGTTCGATGCCCGTTTCCCGTTCTCATCCGGGCCTAACAAGTCGCCGTCCACATCCACGGGTTCTTCGAAACACACGTCCGTCGCGTAATACAAAACTTTGCCACTGTCACACGCCATTCGCATGGCTCGTTCATCCACCAACGCGCCTCGAGCGACGTTTACGACTATTCCGGGTACTCTTTTCTCTCCAAACTTTAACTGTTCTATAAAATGGTCGTTGACCATCTTCCTATTCTCTCGCGTACACGTGCACGCCACGACGACGACGTTGTTCCCTTCACTCGGAAACCTCCCCACAAAATCTACGTTTGAGATATCGCCTTCAAACGTGTCCTCGAGCAACCCTTTGTCCCCTTCCTCTTCTTCCTCCTCCTCGTTGTCTTCTTCTCTCTTTCCTTCTCCTCCTTTTTTTCGTCTCACCAGCGCGAATATTTTACACCCGAAACCGCGCTTCATCATCCTCGCTTGGGCTTTCGCCACTCTCCCAAAACCGATGAAAAGCACGTGCGCCCCGAACAAAGAGTCTCCCATTGGTGCCCCGAGAGTTCTTCGGAGCACCGACGTTCGGCACTCGTTCGCTCTTTTCAGCGCCGCGAGCGTTAAAAACACGCCCATTTCCGCCGTCGACTGCGCGTTCGGCGTTTTATCCGACCGGATGCGTCCGACTTTCACGTCGCGTCTCGTCGCCGCGTCGATCGAGACGCCCTCTAACCCGACGCCGAATTGGAGCACCAGTTTCAGCTTTCCTCCTCCTCCTCCTCCTTTTTTGTCTCCTTCTAAAACGTCCTCGTCGACGCGCGTCATCAGCGGGACCGCGACGTCGTATCGCTGAATCCACCGTTTCACTTCGTCTCGAGGACAGTTATGAATCGCGATGCCGAAAGGCATCGCGTGGCGTTTGCAGCTCTCGAAGCCCGACGGGAACTCTTCGCCGCAAAAGAGCACGTGGCCACCACCACCACCACGACCACCACGACCTTTGTCTTCTTCTTCTTCTTCGTCGTCGTCATCGCGTGTGTGCGCGTCGTCGTCCTCAAAGTCGTTGACGTCAGAGGGCATCATCCTTTAATGAGTGCGTAATGTCTTTCTCCCTTTCCCTAGTTCTTAAATTACCTAAATATGATACCCTATACTAGTGTGTTTTATAGTTTAGGGTATTATAATTTAGGGTATCATATTTAGCGAATTTAAGAACTGGTCTAAACAGAAGGGACAACAAAAAAAAGAAGGGGAAAATCCTCTCGACTTTTCTGTGTTTACATAAGAGAGAAGACGAGACATCTCTCTCAAAGAGGCTTTGGAAGAGGCGGCTTTGAGACACCGAAGAAGGAGAGAGAAAAGGAGAGAACGACAAAACGACACACGCATAATAAAAAGAGCTCAGAACACCAGAGCATGATGGACAAAATCGTCGCGTTTTTCAAGCCTCCCGATCCGAAAACGCTGGCCAAACAATGGCAATCTCAAATCAGAAAGGAGCAGAGGCAATTGGACGCGCAAGTCCGCGACATCGAACGAGAACTCGCGAAAACGCGCCGAGAAATTAAAGCGTGCCTGAAAAGAAAAGACCAAAAGTCCGCGAAAGTGTTGGCGATGCACACGTGCAAAGCGAGAAAGACGATCGAGGCTTTATACGAAACCAAAGCGAATTACGATTCGATTAGCATGCGATTAGGGGAGTCCGTGGGACGACTGACACAAGTCGGGAGCGTAGGAAAATCGAGCGAGATATTGAAGGTACGACTTTGACGCGTCGCGCAACAACGGGCGGCGATTCTTTTTTTTTTGTTGTGCTCTGCTCTGCGTGTCCACACGCCGCCGCCGCCGCCGCTTTGTGATTTTTGTACTGACCTCGTTTCTTCGTCGCGCGCCGTCTCGCATCAATCCTTCTCGCACACAACACCAACAGTCGATGAACGCCATCGCGAACGTCGGTCGAGCGTCGAAAGACGTCGTCGCCATGAGCAAAGAGATGTTCAAAATGGGCATCATAGAGGACGTTTTAGAGGACACGTTAGCAACGAGCACACACTTTTCGAACACCGAAGAAGACGAGGAGACGGATGCAGAGGTGGACGCGATTTTGAAAGAGATCGCCGGGGAAGTGCGCGTGACGTTGCCGGAACCGTCGGTCGCGGAAGCGAAGACGTCGAAGGCAACGGTCGAGGCGGACGCGACGTCCTCCTCTTTCGACGCCGCCGCGAAAGAGAATAATGCTCAACCAGCAAAAGTCCTCCCGGAAGGAGGAAACGACCCCGGGAGCATCATCGACGAGAATACTACTCGCGACATGCAAAGTCGGTTAGACGCTTTGAGGGAGTGACATTTATATATATATGTAGTTCAAGTTGTCTGATTTTTGTCTGAAAGTTGTCTCTGTGCCAGAATATATTTTGACTTAAAAAAAATTTGAGAGTACTGCCTTCGTACTGCCTTAGTACTAAGGTGGTACTCCCATACCTTAAACCCCACACAACCCCTAAACACTTTTGTTGAAACATTTTTGTGCCAGTTTTTTTTGGTTTGTCGTCCTTCTTCTTTTTGTCGTGTGCCGAGAGACCAATCGAATCTTTAAATAACCTCACTTTTAAAACGCGGAAGACGACTCTTCAAAACAAGTACTCGTACCCAAACGCGGTAGAAAGAAGTATTAACAGTTCCTCTGCCCCGTTAATCATCTTAATCGACGAAAGTCGCCTTCGGCAACGCTCGTAAGTAAAGAAAAAATAAACATTCTCGATCGCGTTTTTTTCCGCAAAGTTCGTTGTTTTTCCCGAAGTCGCGGAAGTTACTGTGGTCACGGAGGTTGGGGGGATTGTTGGGAGAGAAGTACAGCCGTGTGGAGGAGAGGATTTGTTTTGAGTGCGGGGGATTGTTGAGCGTACGTATTATACAATGTACATATCTGCCTCATTTTAAAATATTACTTCTAAGAATACCAGTCAACTGCAGAGAATCGCACGTTCACATGCATGTAATCAGCTACACCTTTAACTGTCACGACAGCGTTCTTCGTCGCTTCGACCAGCGTTTTTGGCCCACACGCGGCCACTACTAAATCAGCCCGAATACCTTCCCTCGCCTGCAGTGCCGCTGCCGCTGCGCGCACCAATTCATCAACATCTGGTCGACCGATCTGCACATTATGCAAACAGGAGGGGGGGTGTACTTCATTCAATCGTATCATCTCACAGTCACCGTCGTCATCACCATTTTTTTCACAATTACTCAACCTCATATACGATGTCCCTCTCATGGCCGACTGACACCACCACCACAGCTTATTGCAATTGCGTACTACTGAAGGAGTTATTGCAATATATATATAGCTGACTGCCTTCATAGACACCACCATGGATCCGAGTACAAGTGCGATAGGTAGGACTCGGTGAACTATAGCCAAACCGATTATAGTCTGGGGAGAACCCAAAAGGTTGTTGCGAACGAGCCATCCACTCCAAATAACGTGCTGTGCAAATAATCCAATATTCGCCACAGCACTTGAAATGAGTGGTGAAGTTCTAACAGTATCGTTCAAAGAGTAATTAGTGATATCTCTGCCAGAGTCCAAGTTGTTGTCCATAACCGTTATTGAAGAATCCACGCTTTCCTCCCTGTACTTTCTTGTCACAGAATCTAACAATTCAGAAGGTAAAGACATATGTGTGGCATCGGATACATTCTTCATGTCGTGACCCGTGATGTAGACGGTGATTTTGAAGGCTTTATCTGACGTAGTCATGGTATTAGTCCCCATATTACTTCCTCTCATTTTGTATGGACTCGGGAGGCATGGCAGCAGTCGGGCAAGAGCAAGATAGTCCCCCTTGGTCTTTACGCACCATACCAAATGACATGACCCATACCTAGAGTTGAAGTCATTGGCGCTAGCCTTTAAAGCTGGAAGCCATCCCGTTATTCCAGTTCCACCTGCGATTAGAAGCAACGCAGAATTTCCATTCGTGCACTCGACACTTTTTTCTTCTGGAAAATCCCTCAACTCTGACCCAGGAAGAGACCAATGGCCTCCTCCACATGGATATGGACCACTTACTTCAGCCTGAAAACTCGCTGTATGATCACTCTCCTTTGCGCAAAGAGTAGCAAGCGCCTCTGACCAGTCTCCAGCTTTTGCAGATACAAACATGGAAAGCTCTGCTCGGCAGCGAGCCTTCTTGCCACCATCTTTGCTTGTGCTCCATTTTAGAGATATTGATGCGACAGAGAGGGGATGAGACTCTCTTCCAAGTGGTATTAATCCCATTGATACCCACTGTCCTCTTGGTGGCAAGCTATTTAGAGCTGCTGAGGTGATCTCACCGTAGTCGACTGTGAGCTCAACCCATGGGCCCGACGTTTCACTGAGCAATCTAGCTTTGCAAGGCAATCGCTTCTGAGTCAAATCACCACGGTATCCGTGATACCAGTCCGCTAGCCCGGGTATTCCAAAGAGAAGAATAGGTAAATCATGAAGCGCGCAACATATAATGAACATCATCGCGACTGAAAGATGTAGCCGCTGAAAGATATGATAGCGAAGGTGGCGGACAGAGGGCATTGCAGATAGCCCAAGCACTAGACAGAAGAGACATGCAAGGAGGCCAAACATATTTACGAGCCCAAGTCTATTTAATTTTCCCGATAAAGGCACCGGGAAGCAGTTCCTCCACAACGTCCGCCATCCAGCCTCTTGAATATAAAACAGGATGTAGGCAACTGCATGGAGTGCAGATTGCCCAGCGCACCACCAACCAGCTACACGATGTATTGGAATTGCCTCTGTAAATCCAAGCGTACCACCAGTCATTTCGAACAGCCAGGCAGATTCCCCGCGTGTTACAAAAAGAAGACATAAACCGAGGTTTAATCGGGCTAGCCGGGCAGTCACGAGACCAATCGTATCAAAGAGGATGCTCAAGTATTGACAGTTGTTTTCAGGGGGAAGCGAGCAGCTAGAAGACATGGGAAACCAGTGTGTTGCGACTACTGCCGCCGTAATTGGGACAGTGTTCATGGCGGTAAACAGCGACAATAATGATGTATTAGAGTTACTCTCTCCGCTAAAATAGCCGATTCGGCAGCCTACTCTACCAAGCAGCAGTGGAAGGCACGAGAGAAATGAAAGCAGAATAACCTGCTGCCTTTGCCAGTCATGCAAAACCCGTAATTTTCCCTTCCTTGAGACCCCTAAAGGTAACAGCTCACCCACACAAAGATATACGAAGATAAACATGGTCGCTGCTTGTAAAGAACGCTTTGTACATCGCGATATCATCGTGCAGGCGTGCCACGGACCCTAAAACTTTGTGCTATACTCGCACTACAGAATTTCCTTCCATTTCCAATTTATTTACAGGAGGCACTTGATAAGTGCTCTGATTCGATAGTTATCGACTTTGTCAAACTGCCCCATGCAGAATCAAAATGAATTCACGGAATGTGAAGAAAATACCCACAAAGAGACGGCCAGTTGAATAACGTGTATACCAAGTTTGTGAAATTGACTTATGTTTTTCAGATCTCGACACAGTTTTTTTGGATCTCGGCACAAGCCGAAAACTCCCGGCACATCCCGGCACACGCCCCGGCACACGCCATAAAACTCTCCATTTTTACCCATTTTTCCACACAAAAAGCACGGGTATATCGCACCATAGAGGAACTGAGGCCGATAAATATGCGCCAGACTACCGAGATCAGAAATGTTACCCTGATCTTCAAGGCCATTCTCCTCCTTTTTGTCCTCACAGCATACGCAGCAGTGGGATCTGCTAGCCATGAACGTTTCGATAATTGCAAGCCAATGGAACTCGACTTCATTATCCTTGAGGGTGATGCCACGTTGAGATCAATCGAACAACACATTGTTTCAGATCTTGAGAGAGTTGGTATCACTGTCAATACCCGCGCTCTTAATAGGGATGACTTGAACGCGGCCATGGTGAATGGCTCATTCAACCTGGCATTTTCGGAGTCTTGGGGTGCACCTTATGATCCACAGGCATTTGCTGCTTCTTGGTCGACGCGCGATGAGGCATACTACGCTGCCCTACAAGGGCTTCCAGAACCGAACACTCACACTGTACTTCACCAAAAGATTGAGGCCGCATTGCTGGAGGAGACCGACTTCGGTCGCGAGCAAGCGTGGACAGAAATCTTGTCCATCATGCACGGGCAGGCCACCGAATTACCGTTCTCGGGTAGGCGCGTTCCGGCACTGATCAACAAGAGACTTCATGGATATACCCCAGGGCACCAGCAATTTGATTATCCCATACACAATATTCGTGTGGCGAGTGGATTAAAAACACTCACTCTAGCACCAGGCACTCAGCAGGGGCTTTTCAGTAATGTGAGCGGTGTTGGTCGACTTGATCCTCATACTTACCGCCCAAATGAATTCTTCAGCAACAACTGGGTCTACGATGGCCTCGTCGAATATGGCCCCGGAGGTACAATCCTTCCTGCTCTTGCGGTATCTTGGGATGTCACGGATAGAACCGGAGGTGGCCAAATATACACCTTCAACTTACGTCAGAACGTCACGTTCCATGATGGCGCGTCCTGGAACTGCGATGTTGCAAAGCTTAATTTTGACCATGTGCTAGCAGAGCCACTTCGCACAGGGGACTACCACGGGTGGTATGGCTTACCTAGGCATATTTCGGAGTGGAGCTGTACCAATGACTATGTATTCGTCGTCACGACTGATGAGAACTATTATCCTTTTCTGCAGGAACTCTCTTTCATTCGTCCCTTAAGGATGATGTCCCCAAATATGTTTGTAGGAGGTGCTGCAAGTGATCCCCTAACACAAAATTCGTGCCATACAGGCTGGGGTACCATCACAGAATCGGGCGTGACTGTCCAATGTGCTGGAATGGTAGGCGGTGGAGTCTCGAGTGGTGGTGATGTCAGCGGTACAGGGAGATGGAAATATGTCAAGACAGTGGAAGACAGCAGTGGCGGTATAAGTGAGATCCATTTTGCCATCAACCCGAATCATTGGGATGTGCCGCCGGATGGGATCACAGACGTGATTTTAAAGCACTATCCGACAACAGATTCAGTAAGGGATGCTCTAATGGATGGTTCTTTGGACGCTGTCATAGGTGGTGGCGTTTTGAGTGAGGCAGACATAGCGCTGTTCAAGTATAATAATTCAGCCAGTGTATCTGTTTCCTTGACAGAGTCAATCCAGAATCGCATCATTGTCTTTAACACTAATAGGACGCCCACTGACGACTTACAGAATCGGAAGGTGATTATTCACGCTATTGACAAGGCAACAATTATTGACGAAGAGTTTGCGGGACTAGCTGATGTCGCCGAATCTCTGTTCCCAAAGAACGCGCCATACTGTGGCGCCGATCTAACACCGAAACCAGATTTCGACATTGAGAAGGCGCAACTGCTGAATTGTCCCGCTGAACCTGAAATCTTGGAGATCTCCACGGAAGGCAAAAAGACAGAACTATCGAAGGCTGTCATTGCTGTTATTGCCATTCTTTGTGTCGCCTTCATCACGGTTGGTGTTGTGCTGGCCTTCATGTACACACGAGAGAAGGCAGGTAATCCCCTTTTCCAGCCCCTGAACCCCAGTGCCAGAAGCGACGAACCTGATATGGAATCCAATTCGTACGAAGTGAAAATGTAAAAATTTGAGCTATTACGAAGTAGTCCTAAGGCAGGCTTTTATCTTTTTTGAATACGTATGTTAAAAATACGACAGATCTTTACACTCATGAATTATTTATTATTACCAATGGTTAAACGAAAATTATTAAAAAAATAAGTACATACATTATGACTACGAAAACATCAGAGAAACTTACTTCTTTTTAAGAAACCTCTCATTCCGAAATATTTCGATGTGAAACTATTAGCGTGCATTTCAAAAGTGCATCACACGTACTCACGTTTCGGCAAAACCCTTTTACTCTTCTGCTCTTCTATTTATTGCTTTTTTGTCTCGGGTTGGTGCGTACCGTACCATCAGTTTGCTCTCAACAATAAATTTAAACTTAGCAGGTCTCCCCACATGCACCCTTGCAGCATGTAAAATCATCTAAAAACATGTTTACGCCTCGACAGACCTCGACTGCCTCGGTAGTGTCGTAGCCTAGCCCACGAGCGATGGAGTCCGCTACAACGCCGAAGCGCTGTCGAAACTTGTACACGAAGCAAAATACAAGATCATCGTGCCGAACAGCGGGGCCTACAAGGAAGAGCCCTGGCGTCAGGGTGCTTTCATCGAATTCATTGAGGAGTGGCGCACCTGCCATGCAACCTTCCCCTGTATCATCCCACTCAAACAAATCCTTTGCGATGCCCAAGGCAGCGGATCCTACAAAACCAGTACAAAGTACAGGTGGTTGTCCCGTATGAAATTTAATCTTTTTTCCCTTTCTCCCGGTTTCAATGGCATCAGGCAGTTGAGCCCGATGCTTGCCGCCGGGGTGCTTAATGGATGCCTCCCAACGCGCATGCACAACGTAACCTTTACTATCGTGTTCCCCTTTCTCCACTTTGAAGACGCGAAGCGGAGCGAGCATGCGCGGAGGCGTGGACATAGTGAAAGCCTGCCGGATTCGCTCCATTGTATACGGAGAGAGCTCCGTGGAGGGGTCATCAGTAGTCACGCGCCAGTAGGCTGTCGAGGAGATGAGAGTACAATGTTTCCCGCTCGACACGAGGTTGGATACGGCGTCCATACCGCTCTCGTAACCACCGATTATAACAAAATCATCTCCCGGAAGCATCTTCCAGCTTTCAATGCTTGAATTGTGGCGACAGAGCTCAGATCCTGGAAACAGCGGGGCGCTTGCTTTAGGGTACTGAAACTCCCCCGCAGCCCATATAACGTAACGGCTGCGTAAAATTGTCACCGTCGGTTGAGTTGATCCACGCACATCACCTACTATAACTGGGACAACCTCAACTGTGAAGCCGCCCCGACGTCGTGGCCGCAGGGCGGTCACTTCTGTGCGTACCCGGACATTGAGTTCCCCTTGATGAGACAACTCGTGTAGGTAAGAAGCATATTCCTCCCCTGTCGGATGCTCTGTCTGCAACGTATATGCTGGCGAAGTCCCATAGGCAACCGAGTTGAGATCAAAGGAGTCTGTCCAACCCTGGTTGTTGAAAGATGGTGAGATGAAGCGCATTTCGCGCGGCCAGCGGCGGAAGGACTCGCCTACTTTCTCCCCGCGCTCGATGAGTAGCACACGTTGTGGGTCAAGGTTGAAAACTTTCGTCAGCATGAGCCCCATCCCAACTCCGGACGCACCAGCGCCCACTATAATGACATCGTATGGATCATCATGGTTGGGAGTTGGCCGTGGCTCTTCCTCCGGTACCTCAAGGACATCTCGCATTTTTTCCAGCTCCTCCTCAGCCTCGGTGTTTTCCGGTTCGAGATCAATTGCCAGCTCGAACATGTCTATGGGCTTCTTGAACTGCGCCTTATGCGGGTCGTTCCGGCCCCCATCCTTAATCTGCTCGAGTAAGGGCGTCATTAAGGCCCGGCCGTGGTCCAGAACTTTTTGCGAGAGAACGGCCCGTCGCTCAAAAAGGACCTCGCTTTCCGCTTTGAGCACATTGGCCTCCGCTTCAATGTCAGCTGTCCGAGCCGAGATTGACGACAGTGCGTCAAAACTCTTTCTCTTCGTGGACCTCCTTTGCGCCATTTGCGCCGTTTTTGTTAAGTAACGACGTCGACGGGAAAGATGGCGTGGGCAAGCAAATTGACCCTCACACGCAAAAAGGGCGTGTGCCGGGAGTTTTAGAAACCCTAAATTTAAAAAAAAGAAGGAGAAAAATGTGGAAGAACTTTACTTCACAAAGATGGCAAACGATTGCGCTGCAAAGATCTCTCTCGTGATGCAGTTTATCGCGAGCTTTTGCTGGGCTGTTGGGGCGATCCTTGCGGGACCGATGAACTCCGCTGATTTTCTCCAATTATCAGCCGCCATGGCATGGTGCGTCGCGAACTTTGCCTCGGCTTGGTCGATGAAAGGCGGTGGATGTAGAGGGGAAAAGGTGGCAGCACCGGTGTTTTGCGACGGCATTGACGACGACTTGGCAAGTACACCGCCGAGTTGCTCACGTACATCGAGATTAAAACTTTAAGTTCAAAGAGAGAATAGCACCGATAGAAATCAAACCGAAATCAGGAGAGACATGCAAGGATACCAAACACGTTTACGAGCCTAGGTCTATTTATTTTTCCCGATAATGTACTTGTACTAACCAAAATCATTTGTTTTTAAAATTTCATTTTTATCCCATTTTCATCAGTATTTTGACGCACGAACCCTTATTTTTGGAATTCATTTCACCTAAAATCATAAAGTCACAAAAAAACGTGCTAAAAAGTGAAGCATATTCACGAAAATATTTTTGACCCCGAAAGTATGCCTCCTTCAGCCGGTCATCAATTTTTCAGGTTGCTTTAACATGGAAGTGCGAATATTTAAAAATGCCTACAAATGGAATCCCTCTATGCTATGGTTTTGTTGCATATTTTCCATATTTATCTTACTTTTCTCAACAACTGGTGATGCTCAGCTTTCCCTATATCTTTTCTTATCCCTGTCACTACTAAGTGTTTTGGCTTTCCTGATATCCGTTCTTATCATTATCGTTACGAAGTGGTTCAGGCATATTGTCGGTGTGAGCCATATCCGCGCTGACGAGGAACGGTTTTGCTAGGCATCGTTCTATAACATCACTATCTCCCTCACTACTAGCACTACTGTTTCCTTTACTGCTAAGTGTCACGCGTTTGATGGCTTCAAACATAACCATACCGCCACCGACGCTCATTGATACGGATCCAACTTCTTCGTTATCGAGTAAGGCTATGGCGCGCGCGCCTTTGTGTTTCATTAAAAAAGAATCCTTTGAAGCGTCTATGAGCGCTTTCAGAGCGCAAAAGGAAGAATACAAGTTATCGAGTCTACCGCTAAAGATGAATTCATTCGTCGCTCCACCAATTTGAGAATTCTGCGTATCACAAACGTTGAGTTCAAAATCAACGATATCGTCCTGTTCGCACTTTAACTCCGCGAGAATAATGGGATGATGCATAGTTTCACCTCCTCCGCTAGAAACGTTGTTAATATCATTACCATTGCTCTTATTATTGAAATCCTCCAACTCGGCTTTAATCGCCGTTGCCAAGATAGGTGCAAAGTTCGTCTCCAAGTTCGGTTTAAAAACGAACCACCACGAAACGAACCACGTGTGCCACAATCCTCCTTCGTATGGTTACGCGCTGATGCCACTGCACCCGGTACATTCTTTTCGCTTGGGCACGGGCCATGTTTCATAAAGTTTCCACATTCTCGTGTGTAAGAGCATAAATATTCAACAGCCTTTTCTCGAACTTCCAAGTGTATATTCTCAACGTTCAATAAATGACATGCTTTAGCTCGAAACTGACAGTCACCATCACCCAAAACCTATTAAAAGGCATTTTCACTCACGGTTTTATCCCAGGGACATCCTTCGTCGTGTAAATATTTCAAACACTCGAGGTGACCACCATCAGCAGCAGAAAGACAAGCCATTTCATCCCAA
>MDSZ01016062.1_pt1 | contig 15604 bp, 11 predicted proteins | sample 811201 | NCBI WGS metagenome assembly MDSZ01 (sample SAMN05326647, study PRJNA326480) | marine metagenome | isolation source: seawater | place: Indian Ocean: North | collected 2010
ATTAGGAGTTCTTCTTTGAGATCTTCTTTTATTAATAGATCTCCTTTTTCTATTAGGAGTTCTTCTTTGCGCTCTCCGTTTTCTATGAGTCCTCTTTTTACTACCACCACCCCGACGTTCAGCAATTCTAGAATAAAAATCGGAATAGCTTTCTCCCGGATTTCTAGACAATCTATTTGGAGAAGTTTGAAAGCGTGATCTTCTAGTAGATTCTTCTGGATTTAATGGTCTAAAAAAATCAACATCAGAATAAAGTGGAACACCATCTCTCATACCAGTTTGTTTTAATCCCGATAATAAACCATACATATCTTTAGTTTTGTAATCTAATGGTGAAACCCTTACATCTCTACTATAATCGATCAATGGATTTCTATATGGATCTAATTCAGGTTGTCCATTTGAATACAATTGCATTTTATATTCTTGAGGAGTATAATCGACATAAGCTGATAAATCCATTTGATTATTTCTAGAGAGATTACCGTAATCTATTATCTTATTAAATATACGGACAGACTCTTTATAAAGTTGTTCTCCATCGTAATAGAGTGAAAATCTGGATAAATTACTTATTCTATTATTGATATCTTTACCCCTCCAGTGCTCAAAAGGCCCTACTTTACGATACATATCATTTAAGAAATCTATTATCCCTTCTAAATCTTCATCTTGAACTTTTTCATATAAAATGCGTTCGCCTTCTTTATTTGCTTCAGCTATGTTAAATAGATTCAAGCGTTCATCATAAAGCTCCCTTACTTCATCGCTACCCTCAAATTCTTTGTCTTCTAAACGATCAATGATTTTTTCAATGAATAATCTTTTCTTTTCATTTCTTCTCTCTTCAGATAATTCTGATGAATTTGCATCTCCATTATCAAATAATTCTGGATTTGAATCCATAAGTTCCATCTCAAGGTCCTCATCAAAATAATCTGCAAAGTTACTAATGACATCATATGGAACCTGTGTTAATTTATCTTTTAAATCTTCTAATAAAGGGGCTTCAGCTTTAAAAACACCTGATTTTAGTTTACGATTATCTCTTAATCTACGTGGGATCATAGTAGGTTTACGAAGCATACCACCATAATCCTTAGTTACTTGATCATATGATTTTCTTATTTTTCTAGCATTCTCAATATTTTCGGGGTCTCCTCTAGGTATTCTCCTTCTAGATAAATCTTTAATATCATATAATAATTTAGCTTTTTGAATACCATCGGTTAATCCCCTTTGTGCTGTCATCCAATCTTTTTTACCTTTATCTTTAACATCTTGTTGTTGAATAGCAAAGATATCCCTTGATTTCAATACCGGAAGATATTCTTGACCGGTCGCAGTATCTTTTTTAAAGAATCTTTGTGTTCTTAATTTTTGTTTCGCATCCATTTTATTTACTTTTGGTTTAAATCTAAGTATATCACTTGCTATGGGGTCATCTCTTATAAAATCGTAATCATATGGATCTTGTTCAACTCCAAAGTTTGGATGGACATAACCTAAACGACCCTGTCTTACTGATTTACGATATTCCCTTCTTTCAGGCCATAATTCATCAAACATACTTTCATCAACTAATTCATTTCCTTTTGGATGATCTGGATTTAAAACTCTATATGATATTTTTGCATCATCTGTAATACCATTTAACATCTGATTGACAAGATTACTAACCTGATACATTTTAAGAACTTCTTCTTTTTCATAATCTTTACCATCAATTTTTATGAAGTCAGGATAATCATCAAAATTATAAGCGAGGGCAAGTTCAATGTAATCACCTGTTAATAAGTCATATAATCTACTTGCTTCTTTTTGAATTTCATCTTCTAATGTATTTTTCTTAGAAAAGATACCTTTTAATTGAGTACGTGAAATATAATCTACAAAATATGGATTTAGTGAAGTAGTTAAAACGATTAATAAATCATCAATCAATTCATCTACATCTTCTTTAGGGATAGGGGTCCCTGATTCTATACTATCTTCGAGTTTTCTTTCAACCGTTTGAATGTCATGCGGGAATGGACTTTTATGAATACCCTCAGTGAAAAGTAATTCTTTTCCTTTATCTACGAGAGCACGAATATCTTTTTTCTTTCTCGCAATATTTAAATATTGCCATTGTTTATCTTTAGAAAGTTCCTTTTCTAACTTTAAATTAAGACTGATTAATTCTTGAATCATAGGTAATATTTGTCTTGTTTCTACACTAATACGGTAACCGTGTATATTAGCATAAGTATACATCGCCAAACGATGATCTGGTCTATTTTCTCCTAAAAGGTGTGGTATAATACATAGTGGAGGGTTTCTGTAGGTAGGGTGCAGTTGTTCACGTAATATTTCAGCATGTGCGAATAGTTCCATAAAAACTTGTCTTCCAGTTACATGTATAGGTAAAGAATCATTCCATTCAAAAGTTTGAAAATTATCATAGAGGAAGTTTTCATAGATTCCTAATTCAATTACTTTCATCATTTGAAACCAATATTTATCTGTATCAAGTAATTTGTCTCTCAACTGTGAAACTATTTCATCCAACATATCAGTATAATCTGAAAATTCACCACCAATGTAAGCCTTTATAATAACTCTTCTTTCAATAAAATATTGCATGAGTAAATCATCCATTTCAGATATTACTTTATTCAATAATTCATAGAGGGATTTTCTATTAGTTATATCATTTTGTGAGTCAAATCTATATAGACGCATCAAATCTTCTAATGCTGATTTTACATTTTCGGTATATGCTTGTGTAGTAACATTTAAATCTTGTAATATCTTTAATGATACATGATAGTCTCCTAATAAATTATCGGTTGAAAAGGTATCTGGACTGAATGGTGTTACCTTGGGGTCTTCTCTATGTTTTTTATATTTACTCTTAAGGTCCATTAAAATACCATCTACATTATTATCTAATTCCTCCATAGCTTCTTGATCAACACCATACATATCAAGACCCTTTTTTAAACGCAAAAACTTAACTTTTTGTTTTACTTTTTCATATTCAAGAGTTTTTTGATCTAAATAACCATATTTACCTATATCTATTTCAATAACAAACTTTTGGAGTGTTAAGATAGCATATGTTAATAAATCAAATCTTTTAATTTTGCGAATTATAGTAGATATATCAGGATTTCTTGAATCAACAACATATTTTTTAAATTGTTCCATTTTAGTTTTATAATCTCTAACTTTCAAACCATAACCTTTGCTTTTTAAATGTAATTGTTCTTGTACTAAATCATCAACTTGTCTTTCAACAGCCTCGGGGTCACCCCTTAAGAACTCTCTTACTCCTGCTGCCGTTTCAGAGATTTTTTTTGCTATATCCTTATCTACACGCATACCAACATCGGTCGGTTTTTGAGACATTCTTCCAACTAAGTTGACATCAAGGGGGTTATAATTGGGATTTTTTGAATAATTAAATACATCTCTCTGTGCTTTCTGAAATGTATCATTTTCTTGCCATATCTGTCTACCGTCATCTAATTTATATGGCCTCCATCTAGAATTAGCATCAAATAATTGTTTATCTCCTAAAAAAGATTGATCATCTAACTGACCCCTTTGTAGGTTTATTCGTGGATCATCAGTATTTAATTTTTCAGTATATTCTGTTAATTTAGACAAGAAATCTACAAAAAATCTTCTATCAATATTTCCATCACGACCTTTAGGAAAATATAAACGAGTTTCTGCTGCGAACCTTTCAATAAAGTCTTCATTTGCTTCATCTGAATCTGTATTAGTATCATCATCTGTTTCTTTCATTTGCATGTAGACGATAGCTAAAAGACATGTTAAATCTATTAATAAAGAGTTTTCATATGGATTAGCACCTAATTCTTGTAATTGATATGATAAATGATTGAACCAATCATTACCTTTGAAGATATCATAATTATCTTCAAAATATTTAGAAAATTCCACATAAAAACTATCTGGTGGAGCCCCTCCTTCCATTTCTTATAATTATTATCAATATTTTTTTATTATTAATATATTATTAATATATATATATATATTAATAATGTTAATGATATATTCAAAGATAATACAGTATCTTCCTTATATTTGTATTATCGGCTCTATAATATCTTCTATTGTTATTGCATTAGCTGGAAAAAAAATAAAATGCGCATGGAAAAATTATTCGGTTTTAGGTAACCTTTTATCTATGTTTGGGGATGATAAAGATAAAAAAGATGATGAATGTAAATAATTAAATATATATATAATATTATATATATGGGAGAGAAAACAGAAGTTCCTGAAAATATAGAAAAAATGAGTATTAATGTTAATATTCGTAGTCCAGTATTTATAGGTGGTGTAGCAATACTTTTAATTTGCTTAATATTTATGCTTGTATACGTTTTTTCAGATGATGAAGAAACTAGTAAAGGTATTTTAATTATAGGAACTCCAGCACCTGATCCAGATCCTGAACCAGAACTTAATCAAGTAACTGGACCAAGACTAGAACAAATTCAAACGGATGATAAACAATGTACAACTGTTTCTGATTGTGTTGGGAAAAATAAAGCTCAAGAAATATACACAAAATCTGGATTAAGTATAAGCAACGAAGAATTAGATTGTTTAAATACAGAAGAACCTTATTGTCTATTGAATACATGTATATACCCTTATAAGTATGTTGGTGAAAGGTGTGGGACAGGTAAAGAATGTAATAGTAATCTTGAATGTACTACTATAACAAGTGTAGACACAACTAATTGCGAAGGAGATGCTGAAATATTTATACCTTTTCATGAATGGGTTAATATTATAACCGAATCTCCAGGTCAATATTCCGCTGGGGATTCTATATCTGGTGTATTCAATCGACAAATTGATCTTATAGCTGGATATGAGTTAGAACATTATGGACAAGATATAACTAATCTAGAACAATTAAGAACTGATTCAGATGAAGTTAAACATGGTCAAATAGCATTAGCGAGATACATGTTAAAAGATATAAAGGGTATTAGTAATACAGAAATATCAACTACTATAACGGGTGGATGGGATGGTTACAATGATTTATTAGATTCATCAGAAATTGGATTTAACGATGATTCAACAACAATAACTAAAATTGCTGTAGATTATTGTTCTGAAGTCCCTATCAAAAATAATGTAAGGGATTCTTTACCACTATATGATTTAGTTTCTTCAAGATTTAATAGTGAACAACTAGATTATATTGATGAAATGTATCAATGTAATAATAAAATAATAGATGTGTATGATTCTAGTAGAGCAACAACATGCACAGATGGAGAAGATTTAACAGAAGGCATTACGTGTCAATATGACTCAGAAAATGATTATTGTATACCTACTACTGAGACACCTAATTTTGAACAAACTGAAATAAGTGGTGATAGTTTACAAAGTTTTGATCATTGTAAAGCTTATTATTCAAGAGATGGCTATGATTGCATACGAGATGATAATAATTTCTATAGTTTCGGTGGTTTATTTAGTATTTGTAAAAATGCCGATAGGTGTGCTTAAATTTGATTTTAAATTATTCTTTTAATAAAACAAATAGAATGAAGATTTTCGAAATTGCAAAAAAGTATAATATACAATCAAGCGATATTAAAAAATATCCTTTCTATATAATAAGAGAAGAAGAAAAATGCTTGGCGAGATTATGGGATAAAGGTGATTATGGAAATACTCAATGTCAAAACTCAAAGTTCAAATCATGTTTATGTAAAAAGCATTATAATGCTTCTTTAAGAATGGATGGAATGTGGTGGTTGGGTTTGATAAATGAAGAAAGACCAGAAAATCCGAAACATCCAATTAGTGGAACACATAAATGGACGAAAGATAAGGATGGTAATGATTATGTTATAGAAGAAGTAGAAGAGAAAGATGTAATTCAAAATAAAGAAATAAAAGAAAAAAGAAAAAGAGGACGACCTAAAGGATCAAAGAATAAAAAATAAAAAACTATTATCTAATCTAATCTATTCTACCTAAGCTACCTGGAATTGTTTACAAGTTCTCTGCCTTTGCTTCGTGCTTGCGTTCTTCATCATCGTTATCCCACTCAATACCCCCCTCAGTTGGAACACCTACCTTTGAGTATTCTTCTGGTTCAAGGATAATCCATACTTTCTCATCTTCATCCCAGTGTTTGATGTATTCAACACCATCCACTATATACTCTGAATCCTCGTATTCCTCTTCATCTGAGCTGTCTTTTGATTCATCAACATCAAGTGGTGGTCGGTCCGTGACAGCCTCTTTTTGTTCTCCATCATCTTCCTCAACCTTCTCTTGAACCTCAACCACAACTTCATCTACATCTACAACTTCATTTTTTTGTTCATTTTTCTTCTTTGCTTCCTTCCAAGCAAGGAACTCAGCCTGTTCCTTTTCTTCTACGCTATTTGGCTGAGGAGGTTCTACCTCAACCTTCTCCTCAACCTTCTCCTCAACCTTCTTTTTCTTAGAGCAGCCCCTGCGAGAAGATTTCTTCTCAACCTTTTCACCATTTTCATCAAACATCCACTGATGTGGCTTGTATTCCTCAGTGTATCCCTTCTTGATACTACCACTGGGAAGCATAGGTTCTTCAGGACGCTTCTCATTGACCTTACCTAGCCAGTAGCCTTTTGGCATCATAAAGTCTTGAGACATATGCTTCTTGCAGTAAGTCCCCTCGTAGCTCTCAAGGAACTTGTCAACCTCTTCTTCGTTTGGAGTGGGTTCCAAAGCAAGGAGAAGCTTCTTTGCCTCTTCAGCGGTCACCATATTCTTAGAGTTGCATTGGATGTTGTCGAATCCAAGACCACCTTCAGCCTTCCAGATGCGTGCACAGCATCTGCAAGAGTCATACTCCTGAGAGTTACGGTCCGTATCAGATACTTTAGGTGCCTTAGCCCCGGAAGCCTTCTTGGGAGAAGATTTCTTAAGGGATAACTTCCCCATCTGAATGAGGAGATCTCGTAGGTCTTGATCAGCCAAGATACTCTCTACCGTAGGTACAGTAGAGGTAGCTGGGTCAATAACTTCATACTTCTTGAGGATGTAGGAGAGGAGTTCTTGAACCTTCGGCTGAGGACTCGGGAAATCCCGGGTCTCCTGTGAGAGAGTGTTCTGGGCGATAGTCAGGGCAGCCATCTTGATGTCTGTGAGCGAGCGAGTTAGCGATAAGAGCCTGTGAGCCTGTAGCGAGTTAGCGGTAAGAGTCTGTAAGCTTTCAATGTTGTTTGTTTGGTGTCTTCTCTTCTAGGAACTTTCAAATTTTGATTGTTCGGCGAGATTCTCCCTGAGAAGTTCTTCCTCTCACTAAAATTTGAAAGTTCTGTTGAAACTCTCTCAAACAACAAACATTGAAAGCTCACAGACGCTTACCGCTAACTCGCTCACAGACTCACTCGCTCACACACTCGCCCACAGATACCGCTCACAGGCTCACAGACACTCGCTTAAAGACAATGGCCCCTTTCACTGTCGGAGATCGCGCCCTCTACACCACGGGAGATCAAGGACCTAAGGTGGTCACAATCTCCAACATCAACTACAACGTCCCCTACGGAGAAGAACCGGAGATTTCCATTCAACTCGGACCCGATGGGAACATCCGGGAGACAGTCTTGAACCGGCTCTCGGTATACAAGACACCTGAGTTTCCGCCGGGGGTTAATTCTTCCCTGACACCGGAGACTCACTCCCAGATGGACGATATTGAAGACTACATGACGGACCATGGCCCCTTCATTTCCAATCAAGAGAAAAAGTTGCTCGCAGAGCTGAATCAAGAAGATTCTATAGCTATTGAAGCTGGAGAGGGGAGGGATTATGCCCTTCTTTCAATTGACCCTAAGGACATGGATGATTTTGAAGAGGCATGCAACATGCGTGAAGCACGGCACAGTGTTATTGCAAGTTCACCTCAGGGATGGAACGAAGGGACTAGCCCGGATGAGATCGATTGTATCATTGAGTACTTCAATCAAGGAAAGGTACGAAAGGCACGGGCTGAAGGTGACAAAGAACTAGACCAGAATAACCGTCTTCTGGTTGAGGCTACAATCCTCAACAAGGGGACAAAGCATGACAATGCTGTTACGAAGTTTGGCAAGGTTTACATCGACAAGAAGTTCACTCGATATGTTCCTGAGGTAGGGGGGAAGGTGAAGATGGTTATTGGAATGAAGGGTTGTGGTAAGACACATCCATGGAACTGTTACCGCATTGTTTAGAATAGAATAGATAGATTAGACAGAATAGAAAAAGAAATATAAAAGAAATAAAAAATAATAAAATTTTTTTATCTATGTTTTAAATATAAATGGCTCCGGTAAAGACACCTACTAGAAGAAGGCTAAGCGATGGACAATCGGGCGGAGGGAAGTTTAAGGCAGCGGCTTCAGCGGCGAAGTTAGTTAAGGGAAGCGCGGGAGCGACGAAGTTTGCTAAGGGAAGCGCGGGTTCTGCTAGGAGTATGCGACAGGCGCGAAGGCAAGCAAAGTCAAGTAGGTCTGCTTCAGGCTTGGGAAGCAAAGGAAAAGGAAAAGGGAAAGGGTGGGGCGCAGCTCAGAAAAATTTTAAATCCGGTAAATTGACGACGACAAAAAATCCTGTACCTCAACAACCACCACCACCAAAACAAGGGAATGCAGGACCCCGTAGACCAAAGAGAGGAACAGACCAGAAAAAGGGTGATTCACAGCCAGCATCCGATCGCGACCCGCAGCAACAGCAGTCCAAACCTAATTGGGATTCCCCTAGGGGAAAATGTAATAATACAAATGACCCAGCAAAATGCAAAACGCATAGGCAGCAGCAACAGCAGCAAGCGAAAGAGGCGAAACAGGCGAGGAAGCAGCAACAACGTGAATTATCGAAACAGAATCAACAACAGCAGCAACAACAGCAGCAACAACAGCAGCAGAGCGCTGCTCCAGAAGATGTTAATTTAGGTTTTGATGAAGGTGGTTATGAACAACAAGGTAGTGTATTTGATGCACAACCCGATGATGAATATATGACTGTCGGTTTTAATGATAAGGTTAATAAATCTGCGTTAAAAAGAGCCTTCAATGATAGATCATGGCTTGAATTTGCTGACCCATCTGATTTACAATATAAGTATCCAGGGAAATTAGGTAAGTTTATTTATGGATTTCATTTACTGTTACCAGCACTATTCTTTTTAATACCGTTTTTAATTCATAAAAGTATGCCAGATATAGCATTAGAAGTTGGAAGTGGTAACCGTAGCGAAGAAGATAGAGAAGATGTTAGAGATGATGAATTAAATGTAATACAAAAAATGTGGCAAAAATTCAGTGTAAGACAAAGAATGCTTCAAGTTGTTTTTTGCTTTCTTTTGATATTCTATGGAAGTAGATTCAGTGAAGAAGGAGCACAGGGTTGGAGATACTATTATTTTGCAGTAGGGGTTGTCATGGGAGTTACATACCTTATTTCAATATTCACGGATCAAGGAAGAGGTAATGCTTATATTTATTTGAGAGACCATGTATGGCCTGATAATAGAAATGGAGCACCAATTGAAGAAATGAAACAAACCTGTATAGAGTTTGGTTGTGGTTATCTCCCACATGAAAAAGTGCAGAGTGGTATTAAATGCGATGAAAAGAATCGTGGTGCGGATGTAACTGAGTATTAGTTAATAATATCATAAATTAGATTTCTCCAATCATTGCGGATGGATTCTGGACGAAGTTTATCTAGACACTTCCTTGCCATCTTTGAATTAAACTTACGAACTTCCGGTGGGGTCTCCCATACTTTTTGAAAAGCCTTACTAATATTTTCTATATCATTTTCATAGTTATCAACGTCTACTTCATAAGTATAAACATAATCTTTTACTTCATCAATAATTTCTTTAGGTCCGTCAATGTTAGAAACAATAACTGGCATTGAACGATCAATTGATTCACATATAGTATATCCAAATGGTTCATAGATACCTGTAATACAGTTGATACCAATACTTTTCCAATAATCTTCCTTAACTTTCTTATCTGTTGAAAAGGGAATGATTACAAGATTCTTTTCATATTCCTTTTCCATAATCTTCCAATATTCATTATCATATTTATCATAATCAACCCCCATATTATATACCTTTACATCATCTTTATTAAGAGAATTGATTGCCATAATCGGTAGTTCTGGTCTCTTTCTAGGGACATGACGACCTATGTAACCAGAGTCATTCGAACTATAATTAACTTCATTATCCTTATCATCAAATTGAGGTGTATAACTATTGTATATCACACGAGTTTTTGTATTAAGATTAGAATAACCTAGTTTATTGTAATAATTTTCTTCAGCTTTACTTATAAGGACTACATAATCGGAGTTTTGAAAAGTTACTTCCTGGTGATTAAAGTTATTTGTATAACACGAACCCATATTTGTGATATTTTCCATCCTTATAAGAGAATGACAAACTGTTACTATGTTCATTGATGGAAATAGTTCTTTGATTTGATTAATTGTATCTTCTGCGATCCATAGATTATTAACACATACATCAATATCGCTGAATGCTTCCTTGACTTCGTTTGGATTATTTATGACCTTGAGATTCTTATATTTTTGAAAACATTCTTCTGGTAGTTTATCATTGTAAGCAAGGAATATAGGAATTATTTCAAAGTCTTCGTCTCCTTCAAACATCTTTATAAAATTAACTATCCATGTTGCTACACCACCGTATACAACAGGAGGTATTTCATTAGTGAGAAGTCCAACTCTAATCTTATCCTTAAAGGTTACATCTCTAACTTGTTTTTCTTCATTTTCTTTCGAAAGTTCGGAGATACTTCTCATTATGTTATTGAAAATTGAAGAAGCTATTTCAGTATTAACTTCATATGTAAATGTGAACCTTTCAAGAATCGCCATAAAGACTTGAAAGATTTGATACATAAATCCATAGATGAAGAGTGTGAGTCTCATCTTTTATTATTTATTCTGTATATAGTATGTGTTATCGTCTTAAATAGATTATCAAATTTATTTTAATTTTTCTATGAGCCAGTATAATTCTGAATAATTCCAAGTTAATTTCCTCGCTGAGTGATATTCCGATGTTTTAGGATTAAATTGTTCTGGTAAAATAAAATCAACATCTAATGATAATATTTTTTCTAATATTTCATTTGAAACAATATAAAGATCATTATTTGGATTTGATTTAGCTCTATCCATAGAAGAACGTTTAATAGTCTTATTTCTTCTTTTATATATTTCTAAATAAACTTGTGCCATTGCCAATGAACATATAATCCATATATGCCCATCATAATATTTATCATCTTTATATCTTCCAATTAAATTTAATTCAGTATCATTATATTTATTTCTAAAGTAATCTAATAGATTATCTGAAGTTTGTAATATACTTTCCAATCCAAAAATATCTATTATTTCATCATCAAAATCTATATGTGTTAAGGCTAAAATATTAGCTGAATCTTCATATTTAATAATTTCACCATCCTTATCAAAAGATGATATTATATAATTACCTTTTTCATTCTTACCTATATGATCATTAATACTCTTTCTAAGTTGTTCTTCGACTACCTTTATTCTATTTAATTTATTTTCTGAAAATTGAAATAGTTTTGATTCATCAATGATATCCCTTAAAAATTTTAATTGAACTAATCTTGTATAAAAATGCCAGCCGATTTTTTCTTCCCATATATCAAAACAAACTTTATCATAATTCTCTATTATGTAATCTAAATCTTTCAATAATACAGGAACAATTAGTTTATTAATTATAATATCATAATTATACTTAAAACATTTAACAATTTTTAACATCATGATACCCCTTAAAGCCGGTCCATCATTTTGTGGTCTACCCCATTCTCCATCAAAAGGAGTACAGTCAATATTTATTTTAGGTTCTCCTAAACCACTTTTAGTTTTTAGTTCTTGCACTTTTGTTTCATTTTCAATATAATTCATTATATATTCAAAATACTTAGACTCATTTGTTTTCTGATATTTATCAATAAATACTCTCATAACGAGAGCTGAATCTCTTATCCAATGGTATTTATATGGGGGTATAGTAGATGGAGATGCAACTATAATACCTTTATGGGTTGTGGTATTTGTATTCTCTATAATCCTCTCTAAAATTTTAGATAAATACGCCGACATTTTATATATATTATTTTATAAAAATTTAAGGAAAAAAATCTATTAACTATTATCTAAATGTTAGAATTATTTAATTATCTTAGTACATGGATACAGGTATTCCATACAGTATGGTTTATAATGTATAAATATAATTTTAAGGTAGCAAAATATTTAAATCCATATTATCTAAATATAATCCTTTTAGCTGGTTATATTTTATTTATGTATACAGAATTGATAGTAAAAAAAGAGGAATACGAATTATCATTTTACATAGTAAATAGTATTCTACATATTCTTCCACTATTAGTTATGTGTACCCTGAGAATGAGGAAGAAATATAGTATGTTTACAACTATTTTATTAGTATCAGTATATCTATTATATATAACTTTAAAGGAAAAAAGATTTTGTGATATTTATTTAATAGATACGACATATAAAAGTTGGAAAGATTTAAAAAAGTTACTTTAAGAAAAATTATTAATCATGTGTTTTGATAATTCTATATTTTTATTATTTATCGAATTAATGATATCTTCTTCATTATAAGTGTATCCATTGTTTATTAACAATATTAATAGATCATTTTCAATTCCATTTTCTATTGATAATCGTATGAGTGGTTTTTCTTTTGGTATTAAACGTTGGTGATTTTTTATTATATTTTCAATGAAATATTTATCATTTTTCTTTTTTTTAAACAATACTTGTGAAAAAATAGATGGATTTATATTTGAACCATTATCAAATAAAAAATTCAATATATTAATTGAATTAACTTCAACACATTTAATTATATAATCTTGATTATTATTTTTAACTTCATTTTTATAATTATTATAACAATGAATAAATAAATCATAATAATTTTTAGAGATAGTCCCTAATATAAATTTCCGTGTTATTTCTATTCTTTTGTTTTGTAATAGATGAAACATAATATCTTCTGATTTTTGAAAACGAAATAATATAGTTGTGGCGGTTGATTCAAGTTCTTTCTGTATTTTATCGGGATATTTATCTATTAAATAAGATAGTAATGTTTTATTAGTATATTTTATAGAAATATCTAGTAAACTTGGGATCATATTCAAAAATGGATTTCCATGATTACTAGATTCAAGTAATAGTTTTATTATCTCCAAACGGTTATATTCGGCTGCAATAATAATTGGGTTCATATTTTCTGTTATAGTAAAGATATCTGTATTTTTTGTATTATCGATGTAAAACCTGTTAAATAATAGGTCTAAGAATTCTTTATAGAAAAAACCAGATTTAATTACATCTATCCTGTTGTTAATAATAAGATTTTTAATATTTGATAATGAAAAAAAGATATTATTTTTCATCAACCATTTGAATGTTTCTGTAGATGTATTTTTTTTACATAATTCATCTAATTTTTCAGATCTCTCTTTTTTAATCTTTATCGTATTTGAAGTATGTGCTAAGAGTTTATTATATTGATTTGTTTTAAGTGATGAAATATTTTTATCAGGTATTAGTAGCCAACTATTTTCAAGTGATGAAATAATATCTCTGAATTGGCGGTTAATCCTTTTTAATAACAATATCTGATTAAAATCCATTTCAAAAAAAATATTATCTTTTAAATCAAAATCATTATCTTCTAGATTTTTAACTATATTTATTATTATTTCTTCTGGAAATATGTCAAACATATAATATTTACAATATAAATTTGACATATAAGTTTAAGTATTATCAAATATAAAATGAACGATATCGTTCACCTAATACGTATGCAAAATATGTGTCTCCTTAAATACATCGCATTTAAAGAAAATTGGAATTACATTGAATTATGTAAAAAATATCTAAACTAAAGAAGAAGAACGACATAAAGGACAGGATGTATCTTTATTTATCCATTCAATAATACAATCCATGTGATAAATATGTTTACAATCTAAAATTAAATTTTCTTTTTCAGAAGAAAAATCTTCTAAACAAATCGAGCATGTTTTATCATTATCATTTATATCATCTGAAGATATTTTGTTTTTTTTTATTTTTTCAATTGTTTCTTTTTTAATTTTATTGTTTTCATTTTCCACAAGTCTTTCATTTAAATCTGTATTTCTTCTGAAACTAACCCTTTTATAGCAAACACTCACATAAAATAACATAAAGATACCAAAATAAATCCATTTATGTGGAAAATTGACATAATCTATTTCATTTTCAGATCCATCATAATCTTCAGGTAAGTTATCTTCTGTCCCTGGATCATTGAAATAATATCTACCATGTATATCATAATATTCTGGTTTATCATCCATTATATATAATATATTAGATTAACTTTATGTGAAAAAAAAACTATCATTTTTATATCTTTTTTTGTTTTATGATTTATACATGTGGCTCTGGAGCAGGTGTCTTATCCATCCACCTTTCAATCCAATATGGTCTGAGTGGATTAACACCACTAGTTTTCCAGTGTATGTCATATTCACGGAAGTTCCTTTCTGTAGGGTACTTCAGATATTCTTCTTCGTGGATGTTGAATCGCGAAATATCCGAAACCCCTAGAATACTTTCTGCTTTCCCATTCCAAATATCATAAAGGTCAAAACCATGCTTATCCATAGACGGAGGCTTATCCACACATGGTTTGAAAGAAGTGTAATGCCATTCTTTCTCATTTGGAACGACATCACGTGCAAATCCACTGAGCTCACCATCAACAACTCCATAGACAAAGTCTCTGTTCCACCTCCATTCAAAGTTCAAATCATCATTATCCTTGTCAAAGAAGTATATCGCGGGACCATGGATTCCTTCTTCATTGATTTCGCCTGGAGGGACATAGTGGTAATCCCTTTCATATCCTTGAACTTCTGTGTCCATATAAGACCAGATGAGGTCCCACCTTTTCACTGGTGTAATCCAGTGTTCCGGAGGAACGAATACCTTACTCCTTTCTGACAGTGGTGTCCACAAAGTCCTCATGTGAAAATTGAGGATGTTCTTGGGTATTTCGCCGTGGTCTTTCATATCAACCAGTTCCTCAAAATCTTCACGTTGAACAGCTTCCTTTTCTTTTTGAACCTCTGTCTTTGGCTTTGCAGTGCGCTTGTTCTTTGATGGCTTTCTTCCCTTCGCCTGCTTGAATGTGTTAGGGGTAATCTTCATCTTGTTGAGGCGATTCAACCATTTTACATCATATGTTCCTTCATCTTCATCTGGAACTCCTTCAACGACGTCTCTGGAGTTTACCATGATAACGCCCCTTGGTCCTTGAACATCTTTCTCTTGTCCTTGGAGCGCCAAAATCTCGTCTTCATAAACGAATGTATTCTCAAGTGGAACACCATTGATAACCACATCCCTCCATTGAACCTTCTTCGCATAAAGATCTCCTTCCTTCTTC
>MDSZ01131475.1_pt1 | contig 15600 bp, 11 predicted proteins | sample 811201 | NCBI WGS metagenome assembly MDSZ01 (sample SAMN05326647, study PRJNA326480) | marine metagenome | isolation source: seawater | place: Indian Ocean: North | collected 2010
ACTCCTTATAAGTTTCTTTCTTCTAAAAATGACGATGCATCATCACCTGCGGCATTCGTCGTACCAGGAGGACAGGTCGTGCAGACATGGGACAAGACGTGCTCGTTAGCAGAACATGAAGTGGGGTCACATGTCGTGTCTGAACCCGACGACTGCAGCGACATCAATCACGACGACGACGACGACGACGACGACGAGAGGAACCCCGGCGTATTCCCAGCCATCTACTTCGAGTGTCAGCGCTACTAAGTATCATCGCGACTATTTGTGTCGACATCATCATCAACGACGACGACGACGACGACGACGACAACAACAACAACAAAGAGTTTGTGCTTCTTCTTCTTCTGATGAGGACGATATGAAAGTTTTGAAAATGAGGATGGAACAAGTGCGTTTGAGAGAAACGGAAACAATCCCGCTGAGAGTGTTGGTATTGGACGCATCTCTTCCCAAGCAAAAACTTGGGTTGAATTTTGGGACACAAAGCGATGCAAAAAGGAGTCTGAACTGTGGAACGAGCATAGGCGTGGGAAAAATTCCACTCGGAACGAAGTTTGCGATGTTAGGTATGAGCCCGACGAATAAAAAAGTCTTACCGTGCGGAGTAGAAGTAGAAGTGACCCAATTCGAAGTGAACGACGATGGGTCCACGTTCGTAGAGCTCACGGGTACGAAGCGATTCAAAATCGATGAACAAGGACCGTACTTGGATGAAGAAGAGATACCACATGTTCGGGTGCGATTTATCGATGACGACAAAGCGTGCGGGAGTCTAGATGATTACATACCGAAGCCAGGGACAGAATCTTTCGCGATGATGGAATCATTGAGAGAATTAGCCGATAACGAAGAAGCTTTGTTAGAACTTTCCTCTGATCTTGACGTCTTATTGGAAAAATGGGAGCGGTTAGTCATCGACGGTAAACGAGAACAACAACCGAATCATCTGGAATTAATACGTTCGCATCTCGGCGAGTTCCCGGATGTGAAAGCTTTCGCGAGAAGGGCGGTATGGGTTTGCGCGTATATCAACCCCATTCCATCTCTAGGAGTTGCCTACGAGATTCGACCGGCTCTTTTGATGGCCCCGACGGTAGGAGATATGTTGAGAATCGCTAAGGCTGGCTTAGAGCTGAGTATTACGAAAATGTCAAACGAAGATAATAACAACGGTCCTCAAATAGATTAGCTACTTAATAATGTCACCGACCCGAACGGGTCGAGTTTCGATATCGGTACGGCGAGTAACGTTTACATTAGCGATACGGGACTTAATAATGTAATTCATACTACGAGTACTTACAGGTAGTAGGCACAATTGAAACAAAGAAAACTATACAAACTAGTCTCTCTCAGAAATAGCGGTGAGGTGATCCTCAATAGCGCCTTCTGACAGCAATCTAAACTCTGGCGCATCCGCTGTTACTACCGCCACTTCTAACTCCTTCGCTTTTACGTCTTCCCCTAATACGTGTTGTAATGTCGAGATGGCCAATCTGCACGCCCCGTCGACGTCGTTCACGTTGCTTTCGCGTTTTATTTTCTTCTCTAAAAAGTTCACCGCTTCCACCTCTTTGTTCCCAGCTGCACACGCTTTGTATCCGGCGTAATACCCACTCGGATCGCATTTGTACAAACTCGCGCCTCTCTCCTCGTCAATTCCCATTAATATACACATCGTCGCTAAAGGTCTCATGTACGCGTGTTGCGTGTACACCTGAAACTCGTCTGCCATTTTATTCGCTAAAACGTCCACTGGGATTTCGTAGCCGTATTCAAACCGAAATTCTGCGGCTTGTTTTCTCGCTTTTTGTACTACGTTTCTAATATCGGGATCTTTCCCAGTCATGCACATCCCTAACGTTTTGGTCACTTTAAACATGTGCGTCATCGCCGATTGATCGATTAAAACGTCCGGACATTTCTTTTGCGTGACGGAAACGACGCAGTCTTTCCCTTTCACAGCGATGGAGTTGATCCCGACTGCTTTAATCGCTTTAAACGCGTATTCTACTTGGTACAAACGACCTTCCGGAGAGAAGATGGTTATGTGGCGATCGTATCCTCCGCTAGAGCCTCGAGACATGAGTGCGTGTTACGTGTGTTGGCGCGCGTAACGAGCGAGCGAGGAGCGTTTCGAAATCTGGCGATCTCAATAAATGTAAAAATAAGAGAGGGAAAGTATGTAGTGACTGGTGACTATGGGGAAATTTATTATAATTTGGACGAAAAAGTCCAAAAAAAAAGAGTGCCAAAGACGAAAGACGAAAGAGGAAATTTAAAAAAAAACGAGAAATCCTTTCCTACCTTCGTCAGTACAAATTCACCCTCTTCTTCTTCTCCCTCGCGTTCTTCTGCGGTAGGTAGGGAAATCATGACGCGCCGCACGAGCGCGGAGAAGAAGAGCGCCGCGACGCAAAGAGGAGGAGGAGGAGGAGGAGACGCAACGACGACGGGAACACAACGAAACGAAAAAGTAAATTTAAAACGAGAAGAAGACTACAACAACGTTTTCGAAGAGGAACAAGAAGAAGGTGTCGACGCGGAGATGTATTTACAAATGTGCGTCTCGAACGCGATGCATAAAATGGAATATCAAAACGCCATATTCATCGCAGAACGCTTATTTGCGGTGTCTAAAACCGAAGAGAACGCTTTGACGTTAGCGAGGTGTTATCGATTGAACAAACAACCGTATCGAACGTACGAGATTTTGAAAGACCGAAGGAGTCGAGATTCGAGATACTTCTTCGCAAGCGCGGCGTACGAGATTGGGAAATTATCAGACGCAGAAACAACATTAACGGAAGTCATAGACTACGAAGATCACTATTTCTCCTCGGACGAAGAAACAGACGACGACAACGACATCGGTTATCAAGGAGAAGAAAACAGAAATCCAAACGTCGATAAAGCGACAAAGAGAGAGATGCAAAAGAAAGCAATGCAAGAAGAAAATGCTACCATTCCGGGAGGTGCATACGGAGAACACTTACTCGGTAAGATTGCGAAAGACACCGGTAGACGACAATTAGCTATCGATTGCTTCAAACGCGCGTTAGAATTGGATCCGTTCATGTGGTCTGCGTTCAACGAGCTCTGTTCAATGGGCGCAGATGATATTACCGTCGCACACACGAAAAGAGTCGAGACGATGATGATGAAGAAGAGAACATCGTTCGATCGCGAGGAAGACGACGTCATTTTCTTTGGTGCCCCGAATTTCAACGCCGCCAATGTGTTTTCGCCAGAAGTTGTCTCAACCGGTGGCGGCAGCGGCGGGGGGAGTCGGTATACGCAAAGTAACATAAATAGTAGCATGTTTCTGCGGCGAAAACCAGCGATTTCATTCAATAGCGGATTTAGCAGGAGAGGGTTCCCCGGCAATGATCTTGCGACGGGTCCAACGGGTAAGGGTGCTGTGAGTGCGTTACCACCTTTTGATTTAGGCGACCACGACGGACACCAGCAGCAGCAGCAACAACAACAACAACAAAGAAATCCCACCGACAGCATGCGATATGTGACGCCGTCTCCTTTACACTTAGGCATACACGAAACCCCAGTGGTTCCACGTAAACCACCTCAACATGGAGGGAAGGTTCCCGCTTCGACTGCTTCGACTGCTTTTAATACAAACGATCCCGTCGTGTTAACGCAACAAGCGGCACCACTGGGCGGAGATGGTGTATCGAGCAACCCGTTTAACGACAGGCGGAAGTTTATGGACGAAGGAAAATTGAGAAAAGTTTCGGGACGATTATTCGGAGATGCACCCGAATCTGCAACTACGATGACTACGACTGCAACCACCACACACGCAGCGCCTATCGATGCTGCGGGGAATGCAGAAGGAGGTTTGCGGAGAAGCTCCCGTTTGGCGTCACAGGGAGCAGCTCCGGCTGCCCCAGCACCACCTGCTTCCAATCTTTTCACTTTAGGAACGCAAACCCCGTCGGTAGCTTCGACGCCTATGACTCCAGCGCAAATGTTCGATCAAACTACGACTGCATCGAAAAAGAATGTTGGCATGAACGCAAGTATCATGACCGAAGATGATCTCAACAAAACGAACCAGCATCTTCATTCTTTTTCTCAGTTTCAGCCGCAGCAACAAAATCAACAACATATTATAGCGATGCATAGAAATGCCGTTATGAGCACGCAGAACGTGGGCGAAGAAGCGAAAATTGTTGTCCCGAAAGGTTCGGTTGCGATGGTTGCGAGAATATTTCATCCCATCATGTCTGGCGCAAGGCACTTAGCAATGTTTCGATGCCACGAAGCCATAGCGGCTTTGAGAACGTGCAGCCCGGAACAATTCGAAACTGGTTATGTTTTGACTCAAATTGGCAAAGCGTATGCGGAAGCTGTAGAATATGCGGAATCAGCTAGGGCGTTTGAACGTGCTCGCGAAATTGCGCCGTATAATTTAGACGGTATAGATTGCTATTCGACCGTGCTTTGGCATTTAAAACGTGAGGTTGAACTCTCTCATTTGGCGAGAGAGGCGCAAGCGATTGATCGATTACATCCACACACGTGGTGTGCATTGGGAAATTGCTTTTCCTTACAAAGAGAACACGATTCTGCTTTGCGATTCTTCGCGAGAGCGATCCAGTTGAATCCGAGGTACGCGTATGGGTATACTCTTCGAGGGCACGAACACTTTGCAAATGAAGATTTTGAGAAAGCTACCGAGTGCTATCGAGCAGCTTTGAGTTTGGACCCGAGACATTACAACGCCTGGTACGGTTTAGGCACCGTGTATTTCAGACAGGAAAAGTATGAGATGTCCGAGCACCATTTCAAGCACTCCATCGAAATAAACCCGAAGAGCTCCGTTCTGTATTGCTATTTGGGGATGGCGCAACACGCGTTGCGAAAGACCGAGAAAGCGTACATATCTTTACAAAAGGCGATTCAACTGGACGAGCGCAATCCACTAGCGAAATATGAGAAAGCTTCCGTTTTGATGAGCGACGAAAGATATTCCGAGGCATTAGATGAGTTAGAACAGTTGCGAGAGGTGGCGCCAAGAGAGGCTTCGGTATACTTTCTGATGGGCCGGATTTTCAAAAAGTTGGAAATGCCAAACCGAGCGATGTTAAATTTTTCGCTCGCTTTAGATTTGAAGCCGTCCTCGGCAGATGTCAATTCAATTAAAGCGGCCATCGAGAAACTCCACGTTCCCGAGGAGGAAGAAGAAGAGGAGTTGTAACTAATACCAAGAGCTTTTTGTTTAGCCTATGTTGTAGAAGAAAACGAAGAAATTCACATCTTGATTTGCGTAGTAATACGAACAAACAAACGAATGAACAGCTTTAGCACGGAAAAATCGAATTCATGCGCCAGCATTGACTCAAAGAAAGGCACGAACTTCGCGAAACGAGCTACTAATACGGTCCGTGTTTAAGATTTTTTTGTATTTTACTTGTTTTTGTTGCAATTTAAAGTAATTTTACAAACGCGGGAATCCCTCAACACAGAAAGAATATCACTGCGTGGCGGCCACCTGCGGTCGATTCTCGAGTTGGTCATACGAAAGCATGAAGTTGTCCTTGCGAACACGCTCCCACGTTTGGACGTCAAACACCCAAAACGCACCGCGTTCACCGTAATCCGTTTTCGATGTTGGCTCCGTGCCTTGAACTCGCATCAACCACGCCTTAATTTCTTTATGGAACCCCCAGCCGCGATGAATCAGTTCATCAGCAGCATACAACTGCGCCTCCTCACCAGGCATGGAATAAAATATATAGAACAAAGTCTCGTGTTGGAACTTTGAAAACATTGCAGGATGTGCTCGACCGGCGGTGTGCTGATTATAACACGCCGGAATGAGCAACTCTAATTCGTGCTTTGGCGTGGCATCCGTCAGCCAAGGCGGCGAAAAATTCGTGTACAACGGTTCGGAGGAGTTCAAATTTAACCCAAGCATTGTCAAATCCGTTCCGAGAGCTAAAGTAGTCATGTTTGGATCCGTCATTCGAATGACGTTCAACAAACCCATGAGACCGTACCGATCGTTCGGATCCATATTTGCCGTTTGTTGCACGACAGAATTGGACGACTGACTAGAGCTTTGGCGCAACAGATCTTGACCATTATATCCACCCCGAGAGTTCCCCATTCCAAAGCCCCCACCAGCATCGAAGTTCGGTTGTCTTTGTTGTTGCATTCCAAGATCGTTATTCCCTTCTATTCCGCCGCCTTGCGCACCACCTGAAAATATTCTATTCACTCCCCCGATATTCCCAACTCCGCCACTCCCTATTTGCTGTTGTTGTTGCTGCTGCTGATGCTGTTGTTGCTGTTGCTGTCGCTGTTTTGCAACACCAGCTGCAACTGCAGCCGCTGCATCCGAAGGTTTCCGAGGACCACCACCTCCACCACCCATACCCCCTAGTGCTGGAAAATCTTCCTGCTCAATAGCAAACTCGGGCGGCGGCTTTGCATAGTAACCTCCCACGTGGCCATCTCCCCCAAAACCATCGTAACCACTTCCTTGTGGATACTGAGGAGGATACGCATCACCGTATGGTCCCTGACCTCCACCCCCTAACGAGGGAAAGTCTGACGCATCGAAGGAAGCCGTACGCGCAGGCGCTCCATACCCTTGTTGCGGTCCTCCTTGCTGAAACGAACTCCCACCTCCTAAACCGTTACCCCCACCTAAACCAGATAAGTTTTGTTGCTGTTGTTGAATTTGATCTATACCGAAACCCCCGTTCATTCTTGGAGCGGCGCTTGGGTTTGGTCTTCCACCACCACCACCCCCAAGAAGGTTTCCGATGTTTTGTTGTTGCTGAGCGTTTGCACCGCCGACGCCTCCAGAAGGAATCGGTGGAAACCGACCTCCTAAACCGGCAGGTGGCGGAGGAATCCCACCAGCATTGGTGTTATCTCTCCGATACCCGCTTTGTGAAGGAGACCCTCCGTATAATCCACTCATTTCTCACTCACTCACTCTCTCTCTCTCTCTCTTACACGCACCCACTTATATTTTATATCGTCCCTCTCGACTTTCTCCTCGATCCCGACCGCTCAATCACGAAAAACAAAACAAAACCACCAGCTTTATTTAATATATAACCTAAGCGCCTGCTCTCTCCCACCTTTCTTTAAATATAACAACGGTCCTTACGCGTCGCGATGATGTTCAGTTTCTTTTATGAGCGTATGTCTTATGCACAACCTTTCTTCTCTATTCTGTTTAATTAATAAGAGGGAAAAATTCGATGTTTGTGAGTTGATTCCGACGCAAAAAAAAGTATGTTTATAGGCAAATACATGCATCAAAAGACGATCGATGCACTTAAACACGCGCCGTGCCGCGTTACTGATGTTTCCTTTGGCCGAAAATCTCTTTCATACTTCTCGGAATATTCGAGTTCACGATCATTCAATCGCAGCGTAAAAGGACACTTCAACAACAAGAATCAACTTCAACAACAAGGGAAAAATTAAGCGCGCGAATTGCCCTTGAATCGATACCACGCGAACGTTTTCGTACCTATTGCGGTCGTTAATCGCGTAAAAATACTCTTTTCTGAAGCAGAATAGCGGTTGAAATGCACCGAGTGAAACACGAGCGCGTGTTTTGACGATATTTTCGACGCGCCTTTGAACAAAAATTCGCGCCTTCTTCCTTTTTCTTTTCAACGAGAGACCGACTCACACAAAAGAGAGACGGAGAGACGGGAGAGAGAGAAACTTCGGAAAAGAGAGAAAAAAAAAGCACAAAATTTTTTGTCTTGCCTCTTCACAAAACCACAACAAAAAGTACTTGTAAGTAGTAGTTAAAATCGACATTCATCATCATCATCATCATCATCATCATCTAAAGACACACACACACACACAGAGAGAGAGAGTATGTCTCCGATAGCGTTTCGAGTCGTTCGCGCGGATTCTACCAAGAAGTTGAGACTGAACGCGCTTCGCGTGATTCGTGCCGCCATACGAGCCGTCGCCCCCGAACTCTTTCCATCTTCTTCGGCAGCAGTCGAGACCAGCCCCGCGAAATCTTTCACTCCGCAAGAGTTGAAAGCCATCGCCACGTACGTGAAGATTGTTTCTGAACAGCCAAACCTAAACGTTGTCGTTGGCGTGGATGATTTCTCAGCCTTCGTGAAATATCGAAAAGGTTCTTTGACATACGTCGTGTGCGACGTGAAACCGAAACCAGTGAGAGTGCTGATTTACGAGTCGTTTAAACTCACCGCCATAGACGAGGAGGAGAATGCGAGGAAGAAAACAACTCCAGAGCGCGTCGCGGAAGCAGAGATGAAATTTTATGGAACGAACGAATCGGAGGATACGACAACGAAAAAGAAGAAGAGTAACGCGGCGAACAAGAAAGACGCGGCAGTCATAACCGTGGGAAGCGAAACCTTACCAAAGTGCGTGGAAGCTTTAGCTTTGGAAACGTTGAACGACAAATCTTACGAGAACACGGAGAAGAGAGCGACAGAATTGCGCAAGAAGCTTTCTGAGACCTTTGGAGATTATTGGCACGTCATTCACGACGATAACCCGTTCGTCGTGGCGTGCGATAAAACAACCTTTACAATCGTCAAGAACGATAACAATGATGAAGAGAAAAAAGAACATGGATTAGTAGAAAAAGAGTTATATTTCGTCGCGCAGAAAGGTCGAGCGGTGTATACAGTGTGGCATCATAACGCACCGGCAAAAGAAAAGTTCTTCGCGTGGTTTTGGAAAATGGAATCGGGCGAAAAGTTAAAACTGCTTCGGTATTTCTGTTTGTTCATCGCGACAGGTTTAGCGGTTATATCTAGAGCAATTTGTGGTTTCGGAGAAGGCGGAATCCAAAATACGAAAAGCTTGTTTTGTCGAGCAGGTCCGACATTTACGCCGATATTAATTGGTGTCTTCCTCTGCATCGCGTTTAGTACTTCGGTGTTTTCAAAGATTCGAAAGAATAAAGAGAGACGCTTAGCGAACACTTTATCAGCAGCAGTAGCGGTAACTTCTCCTTCCAAGCGTAGATAGTAGCATACATAGTACAATGGTGGTAATAGCTGTTTATTTATTATCGCATTAAAAAGGGGTAAATAGTTTGTTCAATCCATTGGCACTCATTCGTCCTCATTTTCCTCGATTTCGTCGTCGTCGTCGTCCGCATCGGGTGGTTTCATCTCGCTCAGAAAAGTCATGACTTCTTTCTCAACGTCTTGATCCATTTCTTCTTCTGCATTCGTTCTTGTTTTCCCCGTCGTTTGCTTCTCCACAACAGATGCATTTGTCGAGAGTGGAGGCGCAGCTTCCATCATCGCCCGAAGTTCCTTGTCGCCTTCAAGATTATTTCCGTCGAAGAAGAACAAATCGTCGTTTGCCGCTTTTTCAGGATTCAAATGCGCCGTGGTTAAAAACTTCTTCGCCGAAACCCAAGCTATGAAGATAGATTCGAACTTTTCATCGGAAATTGCGGCGAGCTCTATAGTGGCGGACGATGGATCTATAGCTCTGATCATGCCTTTCGGCAACTTTGCAAGTAGAAGCGTCGGGGCGGGCGTGTTTCCAGAGCACCGCATCAGAGCGTCTGCTTTGTTACGACTAATGGTTGCTCTCTTCCCTCTAAGAACGGCGATATAGCGGCGCAAAACACGTAAATAGTCAAAATAAGCACGAACTTCACCGATAGTTCCGCTCGCCGTATCATTCTCATCTCCTACATCTATTTTATTTTTCCCTTCGTCGGAGTCGGCATTCTTATATCCTTCCTGTTCTTCTCTCGGCACTTCGAGCTGTTCTTCTTTGTAATATTTTGACTCGTCAATTTTCATATCTGGATCATTAGCTGGTGAATCATCGTCGTCAGTGTCAGTCGCTTCACCGCTACCGTCTCCTTTTTCTCCGTTTATATGGAGAGAAGACATGTTTATCTCCACTTCTTCACTAAAATTCGACTGCATGTCTTCAAAGGCTTGCATGTCGAGATTCCAGCGTTGCAACATTGGACGTCGTACGAGCTCAGGACCAACACCCGCGTTTAGACCGACATTCTTGCTCGATACTAACTTCAAGCCAAGCATGCGCGACGCTTGTTTTTCCCACTCCTCGTCAAAGTCACCCAAACCCAACGCGGCTTCAAATATTTCGTCGTCTTCTTCTAAAACGTTCGGCAACAAATCTACAAGAAACTTTGACGTAGGAAACATTGCGTTTGCGTCACTATTATTCTCGAGTCCTCCTTGACTCGAGAACATAGAGTCCATAGAGTCTGCTAAAAAGTGAATGATATCACCGCGATAATTTCGACACAAAACAGCAGCATCGTGCATGGCTGTTATCTCGCGATCTCTGCGCTGTTCTTTTATAGCGCTCTTACTTTTTTTCCCATCCACAGATTTTTCGTTCGTTTGAGTCGCTTCCACCGACGATATGAGTCGACGCATGTGCTTTCGGAACGCATATTTGAAAAATACTAAACGGGCGATGTAACGCTGTAAATCTGGCGGACATTGTAAGACGCATCCCGTGGCGCGACGTAAACTCGTAATCTCAGTAATCTTGCCCAATATTTCCGATAAGCCTCTCGCATCATCTTTATTCAACTGAGTATTCTTGCTACTATTGTTATCATTGTTGCTGTCATCAAATGACATCGACAAAAAGTACTTTACGCATCGCTCGACGCAATCAATACACGTTTTCGTAGAGTTCACACGTTTTGCTTCAGCCATGGCGATAGACTTCGGCTCCGCGCCGCATTCTCTCCACACCCAACCCGGGATGTCGAAAGATGCCCGTTTCATCGCATAGTCCGCTTGGATGAGCAACTCTCCGAAATTCAGCTTGGACCAATCCTTAGGAATGTCTTGTTTTAACGCGTGCCAGGCGTTATCCGGATCTTCGATCTCAGTTTTCAATTTGTGCAACTCTGGATCCATTTCTGCGAGCGGTTTACAATCCTTCTCTCTAAAGACTCTTTGGACTAACAACTCCGAATATAAGTCTAATTTCTCTTGAATTTTCTTCTTCGCTTTCGACTTTTTCGGCAGCGCGGCGACGGATTCTGTGAAGGCCATTTTCACGGTATTTTCGTTCCAGTCTTCGTTTTGCTGGACGCCCTCGCGTAGAAACTCGGCAACTTTGGAAACAAACTTCTCAGCCTCTTCTTTGGACGCATCTGCAGCACTTGGGATGTTAGTCGAGGCAGTCATTTTCTATGATCACAAAATCAAACAATCTATTCCTTAAAATGATATCAACGGCTTCCTCCTGAAACCTTGCCTTTTCGTTTGGATTTCTTCAACCTTTTGGCTTTGGCGAGATTTTTCTTGAAATCTGGGTTCGCTTCGTTTCGTTTGCCTCTGCCGCCTTTTCTGTTGGCAAGTTTCAATGCAACTTTTGCCTTCTTCCCCAGCGCTTGTTTCGTCGCTTTGCTCCGATCTTTTTGCACTTTCTTCGAAGCTTGTTTCAAATTCAATATCTGGTGCGGCTTTAAATTCTGAGGGACGTAATACTTTTGTTTGTGACAGTCGTATCGTTTGCCCATCTATATAGTTCTTTGGACAATTTGCTTGCTTTTTTCGGTTTGTTATTCTGTGTAGTAAGGATGTAAAAAACTCTCTCTCCCTCTCTCTCTCTTATTAAACTCACGACGACGACGACGACGACGACGACGACGACGACGACGACGGCAACAGCGAGTTCAATCGACCAATTAACTCTAAATAGCAGGGAAGAGCAGATAACACTTCCTTAAATTATTTCCTTTAAAGAAAATGCGGCTGCTTTATTTTGGAGAAGAAAGAAAAACGAACGTCGAAGGCAAATTTTATATGGAACGAAATGTGGAACGGTAGTTATTAATATTAGTATATTGATTATTATCACAACTCCATTATATGTAACCCCTCTTGCAGTAGTTTACATACCAAAAAGAAAAAACAAAATCTCGCCGTTTTTACATACCAAAGACGGAACCACCTCTGGAACCAGCAAAGCTGCCTTCCGAGGCGCAGATCTTGCCAGATTTGGTTCCTTCGCATTCTAATTTGATGTCGTCAGTCAAAAATTTGACGTTGCCAAACTCGGCGGCGTTTTCGCAACCCAACAAGTTCTCCGGGAACTTGCAAGAGCCATCCGTGACCGTTCTGGATCGCGCAAAGTTGGCAGAAGAGGTCAACGCGCGCTTCTTGTCGTTCATTTCTTTGTTCGCTTCAGAAGAGGCTAACAAGTCTTCGGTCAAGCTGGCGTGCGCTTGCATAACCGGGTTGGACAAAGTAACGACAACAGCCGCGGCCAAAGCGGCGGAGTTGTTGAAAGAGACCTTCTTTTGCGCGGAGGCAGTCGGCTTCGCGGCAGCCTGCGATTATGTTGTCATTTGAAGTGAAAGAAGGGAGATGAATGATATCGTCAGTATCTTTAAACAATCAACCGTAGGAATTTTTTTATATTTTCTACAACGCGGCGTTTTTTGTTTGTGTGGGAGTGACCAACCACCAACCAAAAGAGAGAAGAGAAGGAAAATAGAGGAGAGAGAAGGAAGGTGATCGTCCCAAAATGAAAGAACAAAAATCTCTCTCTCTCTCTCTCTCTCTCTCTCTCCCCTGTCGCCGATGTTTACTCGAGTTCAAGCGCGCATAACCCGGTCACAAGCGCACTATTCACCAACTCGATCGAGCCGGCGCGAAGAATGCACGAAAATCGATGAATATACGAGCGTCTTTTTAAGGACAATTTTCTCGTTTATCTCGCTCCCCCAAAGAAAGAAGCGAGAGGGCCCACTCCACTATATTGGGTATGTAAAAAATTTAGGAGAGAAAACCGAGACGACGATGACAACGCGCGGGTAGGTAAAAGAGAACGTACCGGCGCGACAGTTTTCATGGACATGGTGGTAAACATGTTGACGGGATTCGGTATGTGTGTTGTATGTGTGAGGAAATATGCGTGTGTGTGTGTTTTTACGTTTTTGGGTTTATTGGGAGACCATTGGTGTCTTTTTCCGTATCTTTCCAAAGGTGGACAAAGTCGATTTGGCACGTTCGTCTCAAAATCGTGGTTTAAGGTTTGAGATACAAATGTACGTTTTGGCTGAAAAAAGAGCAAAAAATTTCAAATTCAAAAAGCGAAAGAACAGCCTCCTCCTTCTTTTGTGAGCAATCTTCTTACTTTTCGTACCCTCTCTGAGCGTGGACGGTAGTATACTCGCGCTGATACACACGGCGCAATACTCGCTCGGTGAACACGGAAAAGACATCCTTCCGCGGGACTTTATTTAACATCTTCTTCTTGTCGATTATCTTTCACTCGGAGAATAATAAAATACAGAGAATAACAATAAAAAATGAGCGCAGCTACTTTAGATTTTGAAGACGTTCGAGTGCTCGAGGAGAAGGAAACCTTCGAGCTCATCAACGCGAACGAAGCTTCGACCACACCGAAACAACCGCCAAAAATGTTGACGGCGAGCACGTGTGATGGTGTCGTTACCATGAATAATATTGATGTGCCCTCCAACAACAACAACAACAACAACAACAACAACAACAACAAGTTGAAAGGCAACAAAAACAACAACAGGAACAACGGCAAATTGCTTCTGAATTTTGAATCTTCCAAGCGCAAGGCGAACGCGTCGCCGGCGTTCAAGTCGAACCGACGAAAATCTGCCAACGGTTCCAGAAGTTCCGATATTGGAAGGATTGCGAAGGAAGTGTGCAACCAATTGAGCGAGCCGAAAGTGAGTCTGATGCGAAGAACGGTCGATATCGTTGGGTGCGAAATGGTGTCCAATTTGGCCATCGAAGTCCAAAATATCGAAAGTAAAGGAGGGATGCAAACGGCCGATGGGAGCCGACGACGCACGCCGGGGGGCGTCTTTTGGGCGTTATTCAAACAGCGCGTCGCACAAGACGTATACGAGGACGTTTTCGCCGAAGAAAAGGAAAAGGCGAGAGAGCGCCAAAGAAAAAGAAAGTCTGTTCAAAAAGCAAAGGTGCCGAGAGGAGAAGATATGGACACGTCCATGTCGCCGCCAAGCACGGTTGAGAAAGAGGTGGCGCCATCGTCATCACCGTCATGGGCGGCGGTCGCCAAGACACCAGCCACGATAAAGGCTAAAGCAGCATCTTCGATGAACAATGTCGAAGAAGATTTGACGGAGGAGCTTCCATCGTACGAAGAGATGGTTTCTGATAACGAGACGCCAAAAGCGCCGGCGGCAGAAACGATGGCGACGAGGCTTTTCAAGAGCAACAACAATAGTGGCTTTTTCAAGCCGGGTAAAGAGAAGCAAGATTGTATGTTTAGCGGGAAGGAGAAACAGGACGCACCGACGGCGGCGGGTTCGTCCTTCGAGGAGAAGTTGGATATGGTCACGCCGAAAGCGTCTTTGAACACCAAAAGAATGTGGGCGGATGAAGACGAAGACATGTTTGCCGCCGAAGACGAAGAGTTGTTGAACGCGCCGGTGAAAAAGGCCACGGACAAAGAGCAAGTTCAAAAATGGAAGGGTGCATCTTTCGCCTCCGTCATTGCAAAATAGATGATAACGAAATCAGCCCATCGTTTACGAGTGTTAGAAGAAGAAAGAAAAGGAAGAAGGGAGGAAGTACGAAAATGGTACGATAGTAGAAGAAGATATACATACGAGGCAGCGAAAGACTGTTGTAATAATTAATCAATTAATTAATCAATCAAGAAGATAACGGTACATACACATATAATGATAACAAATTCACCAATTACTCGCCGGAAACTTGGATACCAACCGTACGTTCTCTCTCCCCGTCCAACTCGACGAACAAAATACTTTGCCAAGTTCCAAGCGTCATCTTGCCGTCACAGATGGGAACCGTCACGGACTGTCCCAACAGCATTGCAATTAAATGACTGTGTGCGTTTAACGGTTCTTGCGCTCTCCACTCCTCGACCGTACCTTTCCATCGATCGTCGTCGGGAGGAAATCTGACGTGCAAATCGTTGTGTAAATACGGATATAAAGGAGGAACCAACTTCAGCAAAAACTGTCTCGCATCGTCCACTAACCTTTCTTCGTATTCGTTTATTGTAACTGCCGTCGTAGTGTGACGGGAGTGAACTATTATCTGACCATTCTTAATCCCGCGTTTCGAAATCATCTCATTACAAATGTTGTTCAAATCGGTAAAAGCGATGCCGTTCTGCGTTTTTCCCAACTCGACGGTCTCGTAAAAGCAGTTTTGGTGACACCGAATGATGGGGGGTGTCGCCGACGATGCTTTTTTGTTGGTGTTGGTGTTCTTCTTCTTCTTCTTCTTACTATGGTGATGATGATATTTTGGCGGTCGTCTCGCAGAGTTGCGCAGAGCGGTAGTTCGCGTGGAAGGTACGAACAGAGAAGAGGCGCGAGAAGAGGTCGAGGAAGAGGCGTGCATCATCATCATCATCATTAATAATAGTGAAGATGTGTTTCTTTTTATTTGCTTGTTTTTCTGCGTCCACGAAAAACAAAAGTGAAAAGGGAACACGCACAATAAGTCGCGCGATACAAAAAAGAAGCTTCGTGGTGTTCCAGCATCGAAATGCAGACGACGAGAACAACAGCAAGGATAGACCTAGATGCGTTCGCAAGAAGTG
>MDSZ01197071.1_pt1 | contig 15599 bp, 14 predicted proteins | sample 811201 | NCBI WGS metagenome assembly MDSZ01 (sample SAMN05326647, study PRJNA326480) | marine metagenome | isolation source: seawater | place: Indian Ocean: North | collected 2010
CGTATACGCCTTGCCCGAAATTTGAAGGAATTTCCTTTTCCTGGTAAAGCTGAAGAAGGACAAAGAAGGGCTGTTCTTTCGAAGTGTATGGATGCGATGAATGACATGGACACTCTGAAGGAAAGTACCTCCCTTGAGGTAGATGACCTTAGTGAGCTGGATCGTCAAATTTTAGTTGAGAAGCACTTGATAAGTCCGGAACTTTCCCAAGTGGACGAAGGCTCTGGCATTGTACTATCCAGTGATAGGAATTGTTGCGTAATGATCAATGAGGAGGATCATCTCAGGATACAAGTACTACAACCCGGTTTGGAATTTGAAAAGGTCTGGAAGCGGGCTGATGAATTAGATTCGAAAATTGAATCACAGGTTAATTACGCCTACGATTGTGAATTAGGTTTCCTGACTGCATGTCCAACTAATCTTGGCACGGGCTTGAGGGCTTCTGCAATGATGCACCTACCCGGTTTAGTAATGTCCAAAAATATGGACAAGGTAATTAATGCGGTCAATCAACTCGGTATCGCAGTGAGGGGACTATTCGGTGAAGGTTCTGATGCCAGTGGAAGTATTTTCCAAATATCCAATCAGCAAACTTTGGGAGAGTCGGAGGGTGCGATTATTGACCGCCTGAATGAAACTCTAAAGAACATTGTAACACAGGAAAATTTTGCCAGAGAGAAATTAATGCAAGACGATGGACTCAGACTTACAGACAAAATCAGTAGAGCGGTAGGTATCTTGAAATCCTGTCACTTGATCCAAAGCTCTGAGTCCATGGATCTTCTTTCTCTTATACGATTAGCTACTGATTTTAATATGTTACCCGAGCGTTTTCGTTCGCTCACGGATCGTATGTTTATTGAAATTCAACCCGGTCATGTCCAGTTTTCAGCTGGAAAACCTGTTGAGCCTTCGGACCGCGATCGTCTACGTGCCGAATTACTCCGGAAAGAATTTGGTCGTACCCCTCAACTGAATCTTGAGGGAGCAAGTTGACTTAAGCATTATCGGGTGGTAGAAATTTATTTATGTCTGAACCTATGAGTAACTTCACTCCTCGTGCCCAGCAAGTTTTAGCTTTGGCTCGCAAGGAAGCCGATCGATTTCACCACAACTATGTGGGGACTGAACATTTACTCCTCGGTCTGATTAATCTGGGACAAGGTGTGGCGGTCAATGTTTTACAGAAAATGGGCCTCGACCTTGATTCCGTTAGGCAGGCAGTGGATGAGCAGGTTGGCCTTGGACCTGAAGCCAAGCCGTCCGGTAATGTTCCTTATACTCCACGCGTCAAAAAAGTTTTGGCACTGGCCGGAAAGGAAGCAAAGGGCTTAAACCATAGTTATGTGGGTACTGAGCATATACTACTCGGGTTACTTCGTGAAGGTGAAGGTGTGGCAGCTAGAGTGTTGAAGTCTCTTGATGTGGATGTCGAGCGTTGCCGTAACGAGATTCTTTCTGAACTCGATCCGAATTTCTCATCGACTGAGGAAGAGGAAGCCTCAGTTGTTGGAGGTGGTGAAACCGAAGAAAAGGGCAAGGATGTTAAAACACCTGCACTAAAAGCTTTTGGTCGCGACCTTACTGAAATTGCCCGCAAGGGTGAAATGGATCCCGTTGTTGGTCGTGAAAAAGAAATTCGTCGTATGACTCAAGTATTGTGTCGGCGGACTAAAAATAATCCAGTCCTTATTGGAGAAGCAGGTGTCGGCAAGACTGCAATAGTTGAAGGTCTTGCTCAGCAGATTGCTTCAGGGATGGTTCCTGAGAATTTAATTGATAAAAAAGTGGTGACACTGGATCTGGCCTTAATGGTAGCAGGAACCAAGTACCGTGGTCAGTTTGAAGAGCGTATTAAAGCGGTCATGGATGAGCTCAAGAAATCCAAGAATATAATCATTTTTATTGATGAACTTCATACAATTGTTGGGGCAGGTGCTGCTGAAGGTGCAATGGATGCATCTAACATATTTAAACCAGCCCTTTCTCGTGGTGAACTCCAATGTATAGGAGCAACCACTCTGGCAGAATACCGCAAATTTATTGAAAAAGATTCAGCTCTCGATCGTCGTTTTCAGTCAGTCAAAGTGGAAGCACCATCAGTTGAGGATACGATTCTTATATTGAAAGGCATTCGCCCAAAATATGAAGAGCATCACAATGTAAATTTTTCAGACAAGGCACTTGAAGCAGCTGCCAAGCTAACTGACCGTTATGTGACGGGCAGATTCTTACCAGATAAAGCGATCGACGCAGTCGATGAAGCAGGAGCTCGCTCGCGCATGGAAACCATGCAACGTCCTCCCGAGATTGAACAACTCTCAGACGAAATTAAAGAGGTCTGTGCACTGAAAGAATCTGCAATTTCTGACCAAAATTTTGAAGAAGCAGCCGATGCGAGGGACAAGGAAAAGAAACTTCGTGCTAAGCGTGAAAGAGTTTTGGAAAAGTGGAAAAAATCCCGTGAGGAAGAGCGTGCCACTGTTGACGAAGATGACATGCTTCAGGTCGTTGCCGATTGGACTGGTATTCCACTAAACCGCATGGAAGCCAAGGAATCCAAAAAGCTCCTCAAGTTAGAAGAGGATCTAAGAGAGCATATTATAGGACAGGATTTTGCGACACAAGTAGTCGCGAAAGCATTACGCCGTTCCCGTGCTGATCTTAAAGATCCTAAAAGACCGATTGGTTCTTTTATGTTTCTCGGACCAACTGGAGTTGGAAAAACTCACCTTGCCAAAATCTTAGCTGAAAGAATTTTCGGAGATCAGGACTCGCTCATACAAATTGATATGTCCGAGTATATGGAGAAGCATGCCGTTTCCCGTATGATCGGATCTCCTCCCGGATATGTCGGGTATGAAGAAGGTGGCCAGTTAACCGAAGCGATTCGCCGCAAACCTTATGCGGTGATTCTTTTCGATGAAATTGAAAAAGCTCATCCGGATGTTGCACAGATACTCTTGCAAATCCTTGAAGATGGGAGACTTACGGATAGTTTGGGGCGGAAAGTTGATTTCCGCAACACTATTTTAATCATGACATCAAATGTTGGGGCTCACATTCTTCAACGTAACACTTCGATGGGGTTTGCGGTTGGGGACGCTGATCAAGATTTTGAGAAGACTAAGGATAAAATTATGGATGAAGCGAAGAAGAGCTTCAAACCCGAGTTTTTGAACCGTCTTACTGAAATTGTTATTTTCCGCTCACTTGCCAAAGAAAGTATGAGTTCAATCGTCGACCTTGAACTCGATAAAGTGTCTCAACGTCTCAAAGACAAGAAACTTAAAATCGAAGTTTCTGATGAAGCCAAAGAATTTCTCATTGAGAAAGGATACGATGAGAAACTCGGAGCACGCCCTTTACGCAGGGCTGTCGAGAAATATCTGGAAGATACTCTTGCGGAGGAATTGCTCTCCGGGAATTTGCGCAAAAACAAACCTATCACCGTTGTACTTTCAAAAGACGAAGATAAAGGTTTATGTTTCGAGCAGAAGAAAAGCGTTAAGGATAAAGTATCTGTTTCAAGCACTTCTTCGGAAGACGAGTCTGAAGAGGAAAAATCCTAACTCACCCTGTAATCGTGATTCCTCTTTCTTTTTAGGGAATTTATATTTATGCAAAGAACCCTCATACTCCTCAAACCAGATTGTTTGGAAAACAAAGTCGCGGGCCAAGTAATTGGACGCTTTGAAAATCAAGGCTATGAAATTAAAGCCAGTAAAATGTTACAGCTTGATGATGCCCTTTTGCGTGAGCACTATGCTCATGTCGCGGATTTGCCCTTTTTTCCTGAAATTGCAGCTTTTATGAGCTCCCGTCCCGTTCTTGCTCTAATTTTAGAGGGAGATGCAGTAATTCAAGGAGTACGCGACCTTCTCGGACCCACGGATTCAAATGCTGCACCAAAAGGCACGATTCGTGGAGATTTAGGAACTGATCGGATGAAGAATGTTGTTCACGCATCAGACGGCGAAGATTCGGCCACTGCTGAAATCGCACGTTTCTTCAAACCTGAAGAAATCCCTGCCTGAAACAATTTTTTATTCTCCTTAATCGGAGAATCTTGTTACTAAGCAAACGGCATGTGCTGCAATTCCTTCAGCACGCCCTAATGATCCAATGTTTTCATGGGTTGTCGCTTTCATCCCGACGGATGAAGGATCAATATTAAGTATCTTTCCAAGGTTTTCTTTCATTTCTGAAATATACGGTGCCAACTTTGGTTTTTGTGCAACGATCGTTATGTCCACATTGGAACAAATATAACCAAGTTTTTCTATTTCACTGACTGCCCTCATTAAGATCATGGATGAGTCCATATCTTTATTTGTTGGGTCGTCATCCGGGAAGAGATTGCCAATGTCTGGAAGTGCCATAGCCCCAAGCAGTGAGTCTGCAAGGGCATGAATCACACAATCCGCATCGGAATGACCTAATAATCCGCGTTCATAAGGAATTTTGACACCTCCGAGGATTAGTTCGCGATCATCCGCAAAAACATGAAGGTCAAAACCGTGACCAATGCGAAATTGAGGTTTATTCATGATTCAATGAGGGCAGATATATAATTAAGATCGTAACTGTGGGTAATCTTTGGGTTGGGATAGACCGGGTTAAGAAGAAGCATTTTTTTGGAAAGTAGTTCGATTGTGTGCATATCATCGGTAATCGAAATACCCATTTCTTTGGCTTTGGCATATCCTTCCCGAAACCATGCTAATGGTGCTGACTGAGGAGTTTCCATCTCCCAAAGTTGGCTCCTATCGAGCGTTTTAGTATGAACATGAGTGGATCCTGAGATTTTCTTTCGAATAGTATTAGTTGCCGGTCTTGCCACCGCAATCGGTATGTTTTTTTCGACCTCATCAATCATTTTAGCAATGGTTTCTGTACGGATAAGAGGTCTTGCACAATCGTGAATGTGTGCAAATTTACAAGATGGAGGAAGAGCATCCAGTCCATTTCTGACAGAATCTCTCCTCTCCTCACCACCTTGGACGAAGAAAAATGATGCTTTGCTAGAAGTTGCAAATTGATTGATTTCAGATTCCAATCTTTCCTTTTGCTTTTGGTCACGAAATACAATCACAACATTGGAAATTTGTTGAATTTTGACAAAAGCAAGTAAGCACATTCTGAAAGCATTGCTGTTTCCAATCTTTTCAAGGATCTTATCATTAGTTTGATTTCCCATTCTAGAGCCGGAACCGGCTGCCAATAAAATTGCTCCATGCATAGATGATTTAGCTTTGCATTTCTTCCAATATCGAATCAAGAGCGAGTGCAGGGTTTTCTGCAGCGAGAATGGGCCGTCCAATGACTAAATAATCAGCACCTGCGTGCTTAGCTTGGACAGGTGTCATAATCCTTTTTTGATCCCCCACTGCACTTCCTGCTGGACGGATTCCAGGTGTCACCATTTTGGTTTCACTAGGAAGGCATGCCCGTAGGTGCTTGAGCTCATGGGGGGAGCATACAATTCCACCTATTCCAGATTGGGTTGCGACTCTGGCCAATCTTTCTACCTGTTCGATGACAGGTGATTGCACACCTATCGAACTTAATGCGTTCTGGTCCATGGAGGTAAGAACTGTAACCGCTAGAAGAAGAGTTTTTGGAAGGATCTCTTTTCCCGTTTGAGCACAACTAATAAGTGCTTCTTCTCCGGCATGAGCATGAAGGGTTAGCATGCCTATTGGTAGCGTGGATAAACTCTCCATCGCTTTTGCCATGGTGTTTGGGATATCATGGAGCTTAAGGTCGAGAAAAACCTTCTTTCCCGTATCTGCAATCGTTTTCACTAAATCAGGCCCATCGCGTAGATAGCTCTGTAGTCCGACTTTAACCCACTCAAGCTTATTCCCTGTAGCTTGTAGTATTTTTTCTGCCTGCTCTCGGTTGTCCACATCAAGAGCGAGAATGATTTCTGGAGTTCTATGAGTCACACGATTTATCATGCTAGCCTGCTCGTCTGAGCCAATTCAATTCTTTGGCATCGCTCATTTCTTTTAAAATCTCCATACTTTAAGAATGTCTCTATTGAGTGGAATTTGTAAGGTTTGTGTGCCTGCACCTGCTAAAATTAATCTTTTTCTTTCCGTCGGAGGAAAAAGATCTGACGGTTTTCATGAAATAAGATCGGTTTTAGCTAAAGTCCAACTTTATGACTTGGTAACGATCAGGAAAACGGAAGAGAAGGGAAAAACCACCATTTCATGTCCGGGTAATGTGGAAATTGCAAATAATCAAAACTTAGCTGTCCAAATGGTGGATAACTGGCGTTCGGCTACTGGTTTCGAAGGTGGAATTGACATTTCGATTGATAAGAAAATTCCAATACAGGCAGGATTGGGGGGAGGTAGTTCTGATGCGGTATCTACCCTGATAGGATTAAACCTCTTTTCGCAGAAGAAACTTAATTTCGAAGAGTTGCACGAATTGAGTTCTAGAGTGGGCTCGGATTGTCCAAGTTTCTTGCTTGGAGCTGCTTGTGTTGCCAGTGGGCGGGGTGAGCAAATTGGGGAGGTGAAATCTGATGCAAGTAAAGGAATTTCGTGTAAACGGGTATTGCTGTTCAAACCATCCTGTGGTTTTTCAACAGCAGATATATACGGCCGTTATCGGGTGGGAGATAGTTTGTTTTCAGATACAAATCAAATGGACGAGCGAATAGAGCATTGGGAATCGGGGCAATTGTCTCTCATCGATCTCATGTATAACGATTTAAGTAGACCGGTGTTGGAAAAATTTATTTTCATTACAGTCCTGTTCGAAGAACTTAGGGAAAGATTTAAGCTCAATCCGATGGTTTCAGGAAGCGGTTCCTGTTGTTTCTTTATTATTCCCGAAGGATGTGATCTCGAACCGATTAAACAGTTAATTCGTGATTCCTGGGGTGAAGATATTTTTCTTACTGAAGCCAAGCTTATCTGATAAGTTCAATAAATAGGGTTTCAAGTTCCAGGTAATCCTGCATAATGTCGATTATCTATTATTATGGACGATGATTTAGAACCTTCAATTAAGGATGAGATCACTCTCTTTGGTATACCTGCTTCTCCTGGCGTAGCTCATGGGCAGGTATTTCGTTTCTTACACGAAGAACTAGAGGTTTTAAATTACGAGGTAAAAGAGGAAGATCACCCCAAGGAAATTGCCCGTTTCAAAGAGGCTCTGCGGATAACCTATGATCAGATCAAAGAAGTTCGCGAGGGAGTCGCCAAAAATCTTGGGGAGAAAGAGGCAGGTATTTTTGATGCCCATCTGATGGTGTTGGAAGACAAAGCTCTAATTGACGATGTGGAAAAAGAGATTCGTTCAACCGGAGACAATGTGGAACAGTGTCTTTATCGGGTGACTCAAAAATATTACGACTATTTTAATCAGCTCGAGGATGTTTATTTAAGGGAAAGAGCATCTGACTTAAAAGATATTTCGCGTAGGCTTATTCGAAATCTAATGGGGGCAACTGCTGCCGGTACTGCTTTTTTGGAAGACCCTAGGGTTTTGATTTCAGAAGATTTAACACCATCTGACACCGCTTCCCTCGATCGTTCTAAAATTCTGGCTATAGCAACGGAAACTGGTGGACAAACCAGTCATGCTGTTATTATGGCACGGGCCAGCGGAGTTCCCGCCGTAGTAGGTGTCCGCAGTTTGACAGAGGGCCTTGCTGAGGGGGATACTTTATTAGTCGACGGTTTTGAGGGATTGGTGATTATCAATCCTTCCGAGACCACACTTTTTCGATATGGCAAAGTAGGGATTCGGAGGAAAAAACTTCAGGATCTCGTCGAAGAGGATGCAAAAGAACCTGCTCTCACCAAAGATGGGCAGCCTTTTCAATTATTTGCCAATGCAGATACTCCCGATGAAGTAAAAGCTGCTATGGATTCTGCCTGTGAAGGGGTAGGATTATTTCGAACCGAAGCCTTGTTTCTTCTTAAAAATGAAATGCCTACTGAAGAAGTCCAATTTTCGCATTATCGCGAATTAGTAGAGGCGGCCAAACCGTTATCAGTGACTATCCGAACCCTTGATCTGGGCGGGGATAAAGTCCTCAATCAGGGAGATCGGGAGCAAGAGAATAACCCCTTTATGGGTTTTCGTGCGATTCGCTATTGTTTGCAGAACCCAGATACTTTTCTTTTACAATTAAGGGCAATTCTGAGGGCGAGTGCTTTTGGTAAAGTAAAATTGATGTTTCCGATGATCAGTGGAGTAGGGGAAGTCATCCGAGCAAAGGTACTTTTAGATCGGGCAAAAAATGAATTGAGAGAGGAGGCTGTGGTATTCGATGAAACAATCGAGGTCGGTTGTATGATTGAAACTCCTTCTGCAGTGACGATCTGTGATCTACTGGCTAAGGAAGTTGATTTTTTTAGCGTTGGAACTAACGACTTAGTACAATACCTGCTAGCAGTTGACCGAGTTAATAACCAAATTGCCTACCTTTATGAACCTCACCATCCTGCAGTAATTCGATCCCTTGAGCATGTTAGTCGGGTAGCGAAAGAAACGGGTAAGCCAATTACAGTTTGTGGAGAGATTGCCGGGGATCCTCATTTCCTCCCAATTCTCCTGGGTCTAGGTTTTGATCACCTTAGTTGTGCTCCACCCTTATTGCAGGAGCTTAAATTCTTCGGGCGTAGATTTACTCAGGAAGAATGCAAGGAATTGGTGAATGAAATTCTCGGAATGGGCCGACCTGTTCGCATCAAAGAGAGGCTCAAGGAATTTTACGACCTTCGGGTGGCGGATTTACTCGCCTGAGGAAATTTTTATTCGTCCTGAAACCTGGCAGCGAAAAGCTCCGTCATTTCTTTTTCAAAATCCGCGGCGTTCGCACAGTTGGTTTCAAATTTTAATTTCGTACCTTTGGCGGCAGCGAGCATCATGATGCCCATAATGCTCTTTGCATTAATTTGCTCATCTTCTTTGGTAACCCAGACGTCTCCCTCATATCGGGAAGTAATTCGTACAATCATTGCGGCAGGACGGGCATGAACACCCATCTTATTGGAGACTTCCAAGGTAAAGGTGTGTAGACCCGAATCATTCCCGTTTTCTGACGCTTCGCTCATAATATACCAAGATAAGAGAGGGAAGTTAGAAAAAAGACAAAGAAAAAGTGAATGTCAGGTGTAAGAGTACTGCTGAATAAATCGCTGCGAGAACATCATCAACCATTACGCCTAAACCTTTTCCTATGTGTTGTATCTTTTTAATTCCAAGAGGTTTAATGATGTCAAAGATTCTAAAAAAGATAAATCCGACAACCATCCAGACAAGCATTTCCTGTGGTTTTGAGAACGTCACACTAGCGGGTAATCCAATATATACGAGAGGGATGGCAGTGAATTCATCCCAAATAACTTCCCCTGGATCTGACCTGCCAATACTTTTCTCAGCTTGGGTACAGATGGGAATACCTACTAGAATGAACGGGATAAATAAAATTCCGATGGTAGAAAAACTTAGTTGGGTAGACCAAGACAAAAGCAACACGGTAACTACGCCCGCTAAGCTTCCAAAAGTCCCTGGTGCAGGGCACTTTTTCCCAATTGGACCAAGGGTGGCCAAAAATTCAATACTTTTTGCGAGCATTGGTTATTCGTCGAGAAAATACTTCCAGTATTTTACCAAATAGATAATGCCAGAGAAAACAGTTAGCACTGTGGCAAAAATTAGACTTATTTGTCCTGACCAGCGAAGGGTTTCGATAATCTGTATGTTTGTGTCAGGATCGAGAAAACGGGCTCCATCCACCTCTAGCGATAACTGGCCAAGAAAGAGAGAGATACATAGCAGTTGGATCACTGTCTTCACTTTCCCCACTTTTTCCGCAGCCAAGGTTTTGCCTTTGGCCGCGGCAACTAAACGCAATCCAGTTATGAGGAATTCCCTGGAAAGAATAAGCAGAATCAAAAAAAGAGTCCATTTTTCGAGTGCACCCAGGGCCAACAGACTTACAAACATACCCATGGTGAGTACCTTATCGGCAAGGGCATCCATAAACTTGCCGAATTCAGATACCTGTCCAAATTTTCTTGCCAACCAACCATCTAACCAATCCGTAAGGGCTGCAAAAAGAAATAGGAACAGGGCGAGACTTCTTAATCCAGGCCAAGTGGTGGATGGATCCGGGTACAGCAGACCAATAACGATCAGCATCAGTGGGATTCTTGAAAGTGTGAGCAAATTTGGAAAATTCATGCTTCGATCCGCAAGGGTATCCCTTTGTTCCTCTTATTGCAACCCGAACGAACGATGACCTTGAGTGTGGACTTCATCGAATGTCCTGTTATGAATTAAATTGAATGACTACAGCCCTATACCCTGGAACTTTTGATCCTGTAACAAAAGGACATCTCGATGTGCTTAGCAGGGCTTGTACTCTTTTCGATCAGGTTGTTGTGGCCGTCTCGGAAGGAAATAATTCCAAAAATACTCTTTTTGATGCGGCTAGTCGGGTTAGACTTGTGGAAGAAAACTTGGGAAGTTATCGAAATGTGAGTGTGGAATCATTTTCCGGATTACTGGTCGATTATGCCTTGAAAAAAAAGGCCAGTGTCCTGGTTCGTGGCCTTCGGGCAGTTTCCGATTTTGAATATGAATTCCAAATGGCTCAAATGAACCGACACTTGGACTCCAACCTTGAAACAATTTTTTTGATGCCAAACGAAAAATATTTTTACACCAGCTCCCAATTGATCAAACAAGTCCATCTCTTTGGTGAAAGGGAAACGGATTTAGTTCCCGAAAATGTACTCACAGCCTTGCGTGAGATTAACCGGTCCAACCGCGGGGAAGATCAAAATTAATGAGTGGTACTGAATCATTAACTGATAAGCAAAAAAGAGCCACCTTTGGGGTCGTGTTCTTAACCATATTTATGGATATGGTTGGGTTTTCGGTCATTTTCCCTCTTTTCCCTTCGATGCTTGACCATTACTTGACACGTGAGGCATCCATGGGCGGGGGCCTCGTCACCTCTTTTGTTGAGATGGTTAAAGGGTATGGCTTTGATGGGGCAGACGGTGGAAGTTTCCGTTTGGAAACCGTGATCTTTGGCGGAGCCCTTGGTTCTCTCTACGCGATACTACAGTTTGTATTTGCTCCCATATGGGGTCGTTTTTCTGACCGGGTAGGGCGTCGACCCGTTTTATTGTTAACTCTCGGAGGCACCTGCCTTGGGTACGGATTATGGATTTTTGCGGGAAGTTTTTGGATATTGGTCCTTTCTCGTATCATCGGAGGTATAGCCAGTGGAAACTTATCTGTGGCTACTGCCTCCATTGCCGATGTTACATCGAGAAAAGATCGCTCCAAGGGTATGGCCATTGTGGGGATTGCCTTTGGTCTGGGGTTTGTGCTAGGACCGGCTCTTGGTGGGTACGCCAGTTCATGGGATTGGTCCACTGAGTCTGAATCGGCTCTTGCCCTGACCCCCTTTTCCTTAGCTGCCCTTATCAGTTTTTGTCTAGCCTTGGTAAATTGGTCGTGGTTGGCCATGCGATTCCGTGAAACTTTGCCTGCCGCTAAAAGAGGAGAGGAGAATGAGCAACCCAGACCTGCAATCTTTCAGCTGAAGAAAGTTGCCAACCCGGCAGTCCGCAGAACCTGTTTATCCTACTTATGCTACATGATTTCCTTTAGTGGAATGGAGTTTACCTTAACCTTTTTGGCAGTGGAAAGATATCTTTATCAGCCCCGTGATATAACTAGTATGTTCCTGCTGATCGGTTTTACCCTTATATTTGCCCAAGGCTTTTTTGTTCGCAGATTTGTTGGAAAAATTGGAGAGAAAAATATGGCACTCCAAGGTATCTCTCTTGGTTTTATTGCATTTATTTTACTCGCTTTTCCATCTTCCGAAAGCTGGTTTTTCTTTGCTCTGTTCCTTATGTCCTGCGGGGTTGCGTTTATCAGTCCCACCCTCACCGCCTTGACATCTCTTCATTCAAGTGAACAGGATCAAGGGTTCAACTTGGGGATTTTTCGCTCATCAGGTTCTATTGCCAGGGCTTGCGGTCCGATGCTCGCAGGACTGACTTATTTTTTGTTCGGATCCACCTTTGCTTACACCATTGGAGCGTTTTTATTATTAATCCCGTTTCTTATCCTTCTGAAAGTCCCAAAACCCGCAAGGGATGATCCTGCTAAATAAAGCTGATTTAGCCTACATTTTCACTCGCCATCCTGCATAAAAACTCTATTAGTAGAAGTTTGCTCTAAACAAACAAGCCTGAAAACCCTATCACAAACTTAAGAACTCTTAAATGAATGTCGAAATCGTCGATCGTTTGATCGAAAAAGACCCATCCTTAGAATCTTCACGCTCTGCCCTTGAGGCGATGAAAGAGGGTGCCAGTTGTATCCATCGTGCATGGGGTGTAGGAAAGATCACTGGGTTTGAAGCTGAGCGCGGGATGATCGTTGTTGATTTTGAGGAAGGTGAAAGAAAATCTCATGCCATGGATCCGGTATTCTGCTTGGACAAGTTGGAAGTCTTGGATGATGATCATATCATTTCCCGGCATCGTAACAGTCCGGAAGAGATTGATACAAAAGTTAAGAAGGAACCGGTCGAACTATTTATTGAAATTATTTCTAAATTTGAAGATGGATGTGCCTCCACCCGAGAATTGGAACGTACTATTAATCTTCTTCTCGGATCAGCCAAGGGTAAGAAATGGTGGACGGCTACTAAAAAGCTTTTAATTAAAGATCCACGCGTCGCGGTTCCAAACAAAAAGACTGAACCGTATGTTTTGCGTGATGAACCGGTAAAGCCTGAGCAGGAAATCTTGCAAGATTTCTTCGACGAGAAAAGATCCAAAGAAAAGATACTGCTTGCGGAAAAACTTTACGATCTTGCTTCCGAAAAAGAAGATTTACAGGCGGATTTGCCTCAGGTTTTGCATGATTTGACCGTTGCTTTGATGGAAGCCCGCAATTTAAGTCAATCTGACCGCCTGCATGGAATATGGGTAAGAAATAATCTTGCCCGTGATGTTGAAGAAGATGTCGAAAAACTTGAACCCACTTCGGCATCCATTCTTCACGAATGTGAAGAAGATCTTCCTGGCTTGGCTGATCAGATGCCAGCTAAATTCCATTCCCGTTTTCTTGATCTTGTTACCAGGGTATACCCGGAAAATTGGAAAGACATCGTACTTAACCTTCTCCACAACACTGCAACCAAATTTTCCGGTGAAAGTGCTCATTTTCTAATCGATAGGGAAGAATCTAAATTATTGATTAAGTCATTATCATCCACCCTGGATGAACAGACATTGCGAGCTCCTGTATTATTATGGATGATTAAATTCAGAGGCCTGAGCAAATTTGAGGCATTACTCGAGAAATTGATGACACCTCAACTCCTAACGGCTGTATTTTCGGCGATCGATTACGAATCCCTACAAAACGCAACTACTCGTAGGATCCCTCTGGCTGAAATCCTCTCAGATGATAAAGAACTACTTCGTGATATTCTCAGTAAGGGAACAGCAGAAAATGCCAAAGACTTGGCACAAGCTCTTATTCTAAACCCCGGTTTTGAAGATCTAAGCAAACGCTCCTTGCTTGCCCGCTTTATTAAATTATATCCGGAAATTCAGGATATCCTTGATGGTAGTGCATCTTCCTCCTCTCAGGTTGAAACTGTCACAACTGATGATTCCCTGATCGTCTCCCAATCCAGTTATGACAAGAAAATGGCCGATCTGGATGAATTGAATAAGGAGAAAATCCCTGCCAATTCCCAGGCTATTGAAGCTGCCCGTGAGCACGGTGATCTTCGAGAAAATGCTGAATATCATATGGCGAAGGACGAGCAGAAAGTACTTCTTGCCCGCCAGTCTGAGTTACAAACCGATCTTATGAGGGCAAAGCCAACCGATTTCACAGATGCACCTTCAGATGCAGTGGGGATCGGATCAATCGTAAATCTTTCCAACACAGATTCTGGAGAGTCACAAAAATATACCATTCTTGGTGCGTGGGATAGTGATCCCGACAAAAATGTTCTCTCTTATCTTACTCCACTAGGACAAAAGCTCCTCGGCAAGAAAGTAGAAGAGCTTGTTGAGACAGAGATCGAAGGAACAGTTACCAACTGGAAAATTGAAGGTCTTGCCCGCTGGGTAGACTCTCAATGATTTCTCCTTCTTAATAGTTGGATTTGAGATACCTCCTGAATAGGGAGGAAAAGAAGTTTGCACATAAGTATTTCTCTGTTTGTTTACTTGTGTAGATGATCAAAGTAACCGAGATCCTCCAAGTCTTGTCAGACACCACGCGCTTGCGATTGTTGAGGTTGCTTGCGGTGGAAGAGTTGTCGGTTGCTGAATTGCAGGAAATTTTAGAGATGGGACAATCGCGAATTTCCACCCACCTTTCTCAAATTCGTAGACACGGATTGCTTACTGATCGTAAGGATGGGAAAAAAACATTTTATTCCCTTCATTTGGATGATTCTCCGAGACTGGATCTCATCCGTGTAGCGTTACGCGAAGATTTGGAAGAGGAGTTTTGGGAAAGTGATCAGGCTGGGTTGACCCGAGTGATTGACCGGAGAAGGAGAGAAAGTGAAAGATATTTTGATGAGGTGGCCGAGCGTCTGGGAAAAAACTATGTGCCTGGTCGTTCATGGGATGCCATCGGACATTTCCTCCTCAGGTTGGTTCCTGAGATTATGATTGCAGACTTGGGAGCCGGTGAAGGCACTTTGTCTCAGTTACTTGCAGAGAGAGCAAAAAAAGTATTTTGCATAGATAGTTCCAAAAGCATGGTCCGTTTGGGTACGGATTTAGCCCAAAAGAAGAATTTGTCCAATTTGCTATATAAACAGGGAGATATTGAAGAAGTGCCCCTCCCGGCTAAAAGTGTGGACCTGGCTCTGATGAGCCAATCTTTACATCACGCTCAGCGTCCGGAAAAAGCATTGTCTGAAGCATTTCGGATCTTAAAACCTGGCGGACAATTGGTTGTTCTTGATTTGAAAAAGCACCAGTTTGAAAAAGCACGGGAACTTTACAAGGATCAGTGGCTCGGTTTTGGCGAAAACGATCTTTATCGTATGATTCGAGAATCTGGATTTAAGAGTGCCAAAGTCGAAATCGTCGCCAAGGAAAGTAAGGAGCCTTATTTCGAGACGATCTTGGGAGTGGGGGAGCGTCCCTAACCAGTTACTTCTTCTAAATCCTTATAAGATTTTGGTTTTTTGGAAACCAGCCCTATCCTATTGTAAATTCTGGATGGCAGTCTTTTTATATCCTCAAGGATAAGATATAGGCACGGTACCATGAGCAAAGTGATAAAGGTGGCAAACAAAACACCAAAACCAATGGCAATGGCCATCGGTTTGAGAAACTGAGCCTGCAAACTTCTTTCAAAAAGAATAGGTAAAAGTCCTACAAATGTGGTCAGGGATGTAAGTAATATTGCACGAAATCTTGCCATTCCCGCCAATCTCGCAGCTTCGAAGATACTGGTCTCCTTTGCCCGCTGGTTAACATAGTGTACGAGGACCAGACTGTCGTTGATGACCACTCCGGTCAGGGCAACCAGACCAAAATGGGATA
>MDSZ01109698.1_pt1 | contig 15598 bp, 11 predicted proteins | sample 811201 | NCBI WGS metagenome assembly MDSZ01 (sample SAMN05326647, study PRJNA326480) | marine metagenome | isolation source: seawater | place: Indian Ocean: North | collected 2010
TCTTGGCGGCTTTGGCTGCCTTGGGTTTGGTAGCCTTGGCAGGACTGGCTTTCTTGGCGGCTTTGGCTGTCTTGGGTTTGGTAGCCTTGGCAGGACTGGCTTTCTTGGCGGCTACCTTTTTTGCGGGTTTGGCAGTCGGTTTTTTTCCCGTCGCTTTAGGTTTAGCGGATCTGGATGCCGTTTTGGTCTTGGCAGCCGTTTTTGTTGCTGCCTTGGTTTGATTCGATTTTTTTGCCTTGGATGCGGGTGCCATATTAAAAATTAATGAACGATCAACAAAAAACGTTAAAATAGGATTTTTTGGGTGCACACAGAAATGCGGGACTCTAAACGACCTATGCCTGAGGAAACATCTCCCAGGTTTGACAATTTCTTGTGGCCGCAAAGTTGCTGGCTGATGTCCCTAGAGGGAGTGGCGGCTCTTGATTCTCCCATGAAGGGTTTCCATGATCACCGCCTGTGGTAGCGCCGGCTTTTGCCTAGAGATGTTGCCATCTCTTTGCTGCAGTCAACCTGCAGGACCGTGCAACCTATTACTTGCTTTCATCAATTGCAAGCTCAAGTTTATCCGTTTTTTTGAGTAAGCGTCTTGGGTGGATCCAGGCACCTGCTCAGCCAAGGGGTCTGTTGACGTTTCTGAAGCCACAAAAGTTCCGTTTGAAGGGTGCCAAAGGGTGTGGACGGACGGATCGCCTTGCGCAGGGATACCAGGGCTTCCTTCAAAGGGGTATCAGGGTAGCCATGATCGCGGAGGAAATGGAGGTATTTCATGCATTGGAAACCATCGAACCAAGCAAAGAGGTTTCTGTGGTAGGTAGATACATTTCTGGCATCTTTTCCGCAGCGGCCCAGGGCATGCCATTGATCTCCTGAATCTAGATAAGCTTGAAAGGCTTCAGAGTAACCTATGTGGTGAGAATCTCTTCCTTTTAGCAGATTCAAGGGATTTTGTTGCTGGAGGTAGGCCAAAGTGGCTTTGATTTCTAGAAAGGAATTCCAAGCATAGGTGGTGATCTGGGACTGTTGCATGTTTTTCAAAACAGCCTGACCTGTGCCAAAGGGCACTCTTTGGGATGCCCGTGGAGAGGGGTAAACAACCGTTGATAGACACTCCGAAAAATTCCCTAAGAGCATGATTTTGTTCAAAAAATAAAAATCTTCTCCAGCCTTTCTGCGATTCATGCCGCCTTGTTTCATGTAGGCCTCGGGCCGCACTGCCATGGCGGATCCAATCGTGTGGTAGGCATGCGGAAAGCCAGCAAATCGAAGGGCCTCCACATAATATCTCAAGTGGCATTCGTAAGCGGCGGCGGCCAGCCTATGTTTTTGCGAAGGGGCATCTGCCAGCACATGCTCAAAATGAAGACTGCACCCGGGCGTCTTGATGTCTTGCTGGAAATGATCATGGATGGCTCGAAAATAATCCTCCCTCACGGTGCAGTCAGCATCGAGGCAAATCAAATAGCCGCAGTCCAGCGCGTTTGCCAGGGCCAGGCGGCGCAGGCCTTCATCCATTCCAATTTTGCGAGCCCATCCTACACCGGCATGTTTGGGGGCTAAATCCAGGGAGGGGATGACATGAATTCTTCGTGAAGCATCCAGTCGTTGACTGGCATAGGCATGAGCTTCACGAAGGGTGGCCTTTTGATGCTTCATAACGGCCTGGGGGGAGGTTTGTGAAGCATTCACCACTAAAAGAATTTCATGATCGACCTCCAGCACCGGTTGTGCCGAGAGAAGGCTGTCTAAGGTGGTGGCCCAATCGGGTTCGTCATAACACGGGATCACGACAATGCCCCTGAGCTTTTGGGAAGGAGCTTCGGTGATGAGAGCCGGGCCCGCCAGGTAACGCTCCAAATAATGAGCCAAACGTTTCATGGGCACATCACGACAAAATGATGAGGTAATCGAAGTCTGCGAGGATTTTTGAACATGGGTGGAGTTGTTGTGGAGATTCGATCACGTGTCAATCCTCAGAGCGATGGACGCCTATCACATGACCTCACGAGAAAGAGGGTGGAGGTCTCAACCCTCAAGGCAAAACATTGCCAAAAGCTCGCGACACTGTTATTTCATGACCCTTGCATTTTTCATGAAAACAAAGCCCCCCCATCTCGACCGAGTGGCCATTGCCAAGGCCCAGTACTGGCGTGCCAATATTCGTGTCGTCTTAACTCTCATGGGACTTTGGTTCCTCTTTGGCTGCGTCCTCAGTATTTTTGCCGTGGATGCACTCAATACCTTCAAGCTGGGAGGTTTCCCGCTTGGGTTTTGGATGGCCCAGCAAGGTACTACGATTGCCTTCATTGTCATTGTTTTTTGTTACGTTTTCATCATGAAGCGGCTGGATGAAGGTTATGCTCGCAGCGTCTGCAATGACGAAGGAGCTCAAGACTCCTGATCGGCCAGGCCGTTTAAAGTACAGGATTACGAGATGGATATTCAGAGTTGGACTTGGTTGATTGTGGGGCTTTCCTTTGCCCTCTACATTGGCATTGCCATTGCCACACGTGTTAGAAGTACCTCCGGTTTTTATGTCGCGGGCCATGGCGTGCCGGCTCTTTTCAACGGCATGGCCACTGGGGCCGATTGGATGAGTGCCGCTTCTTTTATTTCCATGGCTGGAATCATTTCTTTCACCGGCTACACGGGATCGGTTTATCTTATTGGCTGGACGGGTGGATATGTTCTTCTCGCCCTTCTTCTGGCCCCTTACTTGCGCAAATTTGGTAAATTTACCGTGCCGGATTTTGTGGGGGATCGGTATTACTCGGATGTGGCCCGCCTTGTCGCCGTATTCTGCGCCATTTTTGTAAGCTTCACCTACGTTGCTGGGCAGATGAGGGGTGTTGGGGTGGTGTTTTCCCGCTTTCTTGAAGTGGAAATTAACACTGGAGTCATTATCGGAATGGTGCTGGTTTTCATTTATGCCACCCTAGGCGGAATGAAGGGAATCACCTACACCCAAGTAGCTCAGTACGTGGTATTGATTGTTGCCTATCTCATTCCAGCCATTGCCATTTCCCATGTCATGACAGGTCAGTGGATTCCTCAGCTAGGTTTCGGAGCCAAAGTCGTCAGTGGGGATCAGGCTGGAATCTATCTGTTGGAAGCCATTGACCAGATTCATCGGGATCTAGGGTTTCCGGAATACACTGCCTCCTTTGTGCCAGGACACAAATCCATGATCGACATGTTCGCCGTGACTCTGGCACTCATGGTAGGGACTGCCGGATTGCCTCACGTCATTATCCGCTTTTACACGGTCAAGAGCGTCCACGCCGCCAGGTGGAGCGCATTTTGGGCATTACTCTTTATCGGTATTCTTTACACGACAGCACCCGCCATTGCGACATTTGCACGGGTGAATTTGATTCAGACTCTCCACGAAAAGGCCTACACTGAGCGACCCGCATGGTTCAAGAGTTGGGAGCAAACGGGGCTGATAGCCTGGGCCGACAAAAACGGTGACGGACTGATGCAGTATCATGCGGGTGCAGCCTTTGATGGAAAGCTTGCGTATCAAAAGGATGATGCAGGTAAGCAGCTATTAGGAGCTTTTGGTGAGCCACTGCTTGAAAATACACTCACCGAGAATGTCAACGAGCTTTATGTCGATCGGGACATCATGGTCCTGGCGAATCCTGAAATCGCTAACTTGCCTGCGTGGGTGGTAGCGTTAGTCGCTGCAGGTGGGCTCGCAGCGGCTCTTTCCACCGCCGCTGGGCTGCTCCTTGTCATTTCATCCTCGGTGTCTCATGACTTGGGTAAGAGCATCCTCAATCCCAACATGTCCGAGAAATCCGAGCTGCGGCTAGCCCGTGTGGCCGCGGGTGGCGCGGTCATTCTTGCGGGGTATTTCGGCATTCATCCTCCGGGTTTTGTGGCACAGGTGGTCGCCTTTGCCTTTGGTCTTGCCGCAAGCAGCTTCTTTCCGGTCATTATTCTCGGGATTTTCAGCAAGCGCACCACCAAGGAAGGAGCCATTGCAGGCATGCTCTGTGGGCTCGGGTTTACAGCTGCCTACATTTACTACTTCAAATTCATGCACCCGGAGGCAGGCCCTGCGGATTGGTGGTTCGGGATCAGTCCCGAAGGCATCGGTTCCCTGGGGATGGTGATTAATTTTGGGGTGACGCTGGTCATTACTGCAGTGACTTCACCTCCTCCGGCCAGTGTACAGGAACAGGTCGAACACTTGCGCTACCCCAGCGAGGATTAGAATAGTCGGAGGCAGGGTGGAGAACCTTAAATGGATTCAGAAGTGACAACGCCTAAGGATAACGGGATCCGTTGGTGGCCAGCAGTGGTGGTCCTCATCATGACTTCGCTAGCCTTGGGAGTAGCATGGTTTGGCATCGATCAACCGCGTCAATCCAAGAATATTGCTACAGCAGCCATCTTCTTGTGCTCGGGAGTGCTGTGGGTTCTTTGGTGGCTCGTTTTTTCCCGGATCCCCTTGGGGCTTCGACTTGGGATTTTTGCTGTTGTTGCAGGGGTTCTTGGGGTGGCAGTCAGCCAGCTGACCATCGTCGGAGTGTCTGGAGATCTGGTGCCTGTTCTTAGCTGGAAGCATGCTTCTCGAGACATCGAGGGCGAAGATCCTGAGCCTGATGTGGATATCGAACTGGGGCCCAGTGTCATGGCAACCGACGCAAGCTGGGCGGTGGAGTCCATGAGCTTTGAGCAATTTTTGGGGCCGGAGCGCAACACTCAAATTCCAATCACTGCTATGGGTATGGGGTTTTTGGACACCCCGCCTGAAGTATTCTGGAAAATCCCTATGGGAAAGGGGTGGTCGGGGTTTGTCGTTCAAGGGGGCAGGGCCTTGACGCAGGAACAGCAGGGAAAAGAGGAAACCCTTTCCTGTTATGCGCTCGGTACGGGGGAGCTTTTGTGGCGACATCGATACCCCTCTGCCTATGAGTCGGTGATTGCCGGAGATGGACCCAGAGCCACACCCACCATTTCCGGTGAACGTGTCTTAAGCATGGGGAGCCACGGGATGCTAAGTTGCGTGGATCTTGCGACCGGCGAATTGAGGTGGAGCCACGATGTTCTGGTGGAGCAAGGGGGCAAGACTCCTGAATGGGGATTCAGCCCTTCACCCCTTGTGATGGATCAAAAGGTGATCGTACCCGCAGGTGAGGGTGCTCGTGCCGGACTGGTCGTCTATGATTTGGAAACCGGAGCCCTGCTGCAATCCTATCCTGCTGTCAAATCCAGCTATAGTTCTCCGATGACGGCCCCGTGGGGAGACGATTTGCAGATTATCTATTTTTATGAGGGGGGAGTCGCTGGTTTCGATGTGAAGGAGCCAGACCATCTGTGGGACATGCCATGGGGGTCGGTCTATCCGGATGTGGCCGTTCCGCTCATCCTGCCCGGGCAACGGTTACTGATTTCAAGTGGTTATGGTGTGGGGTCTGCCCTGTTGCAGTTGGAAGGTGAGGGAGCGGATTGGAGTGCGAGCTTGATTTGGAAGGGGCGCTCACTGAAAGCTAAGTTCAGCAACGTGGCCGAGCGGGATGGCTTTGTTTATGGGCTGGATGATGGGATCATGGTGTGTATCGACCTGGAGACAGGCAAGCGGCAGTGGAAAGAGGGCCGCTATGGACATGGCCAACTTTTGATGCTCGAGGATGTTCTCCTGGTGACGTGCGAGGACGGGCGTGTGATCTGGATGACGATTGATCCGGTGAAGCCTAATATTCTCGCTGAGTGGCAGGCTCTCGATGGCAAGTGTTGGAACCCTCCTTGTCTTGCCTGGCCTTTTCTGATCTTACGAAACGATCGCGAAGCGGTTTGCTATGCGCTCGAAGAGCTTCTCTGATCAGGTCAGATTTTGCGTTTTCATCCGAGATGCCTCTGCCATTTCCTCTTTGTAGGCAAGTATTTTATCCCTCAATGCGGCGTCCTGAGATCCGAGTATGGATATGGCCAGTAAGCCTGCGTTCTGGGCATTGCCGATAGCGACCGTAGCCACCGGGATTCCGGCGGGCATCTGCACGATTGAGAGCAAGGAGTCCATGCCACTGAGGGACTTGCTTTGAACCGGAACGCCAATGACAGGAAGGGGTGTGTGGCTGGCGATCATGCCGGGTAGATGGGCTGCGCCGCCGGCGCCGGCAATAATGACTTTCAATCCTCTTTGGTGAGCTTCCTCCCCGTAAGCGGCCATGTCCTTTGGGGTGCGGTGAGCTGACACGACCCTGGCCTCATAGCTGATACCAAAGCGTTCGCATACCGTTGCGGCGGCTTTCATGGTCGGCCAATCGGAATCACTTCCCATGATGATCCCTACAGCGGGCGGGTTTTCAGCAGAAGGAGACGCGGTGCTCATGGGTTTAGGCTGCATTACCCGTAGCTGTTATGGCAATGCTAAATCGGTGTTTGCACGGGGTTCACAACAGCCAGATTCAAGACTCCGGAACATCCTCTTTCTGAGGGCTCTGATCCAGGTCCTTGGAGGCTTCCATGGTGTCCCATTGGTCTTGGAGTGTTTCCATGCGTTCCTTGAGAGAGCGGTAGTTTTTTTCCATGGTGTCCACCTGGTTTCGCAATCGCTGGAGTGCTTGCGGTGCTTCGATCTGCTTGTTCAATGAAGTGATGGCTTTCTGTGCAGCCTTGAAACGTTCGTCTTCCGGGTCACCATGAACCCAATTGCGTAAAATGGGTATGGACCTTGGATCCTGAAGTTGCTCGAGGGCACGCATTGCGGCGGTTTGAACGGCTTTCTTGGGGTGGTTTAGTTTCCCTGCCAGAAAGCTGCGAACGATGGATCGATCCTCTTGGTGTCTTGCGAGGAAACCCAAGGTCGTAAGCGCTGAGGCCAAGCCTCGTGTCGTGAACTGACCTTCAGCTTGGATCAATCCTTCCAGAATGGGCATGATGAACACGGGGTTGTCTTGTGTCCGCATGGCTTGGATCGCGTTCTCTGCGATCGTGTTGTGATAGGAGGGTTTTTCGAATTGGGCCAGCAAGATGGATGGGATTTCCTCATTCCCATAATCGCCCATGGCTCGAATGACTTGCTGGATAATCAACGGATTGGATTCCTCTTCCAGTGTAGCTTTTGCGGATTCCAGGGCGCTGGGGTGGTAATAACTGGAAATTCCAGAGTGGACTGCCAGTCGAACCCTTGCGTCGGTTTGGTGGACCGAGTTCAATAGTGCACTCAAGGCATCAGGGGTGTGCATGTGTCCCAAGGCCTTGGCTGCCTCAATGCGGACGCCATGGAAGGGGTCTTCTTGCAAGCGCTTGGTCAATGCCGAAAGGATGGCCTTTGACTTTTGATTCTTGAGGGCTTCTACGGCCATGAGGCGTCCCATCATGTCCGAATTATCTTCAAGTTGAGCCAACCAGAGCGGATTGGGTTTCTGGAAATCTACATGAGCTAGTAGGGTATAATCTGGATCGAATCGTACTTGAGTAGGGGCTTGTGGGAGAGAAACGTAAAAGTCTTCGTTCTCCTGGTCGACTCGGATCTCATGATCTACGGTCTGATCGCCGTAACGAAACCGCAGCTTCACTGCCACGTCGAAAAGCAGAACCTTCTCACTGATGCTTTGTTTCTGCTGGATGGATATTTTGGCCAGTCGATGTTTGCCATCCCATTGATAACGCAGACCAAGGCTTGGATGCCCTCCATGATACACATACTGATCAAAGAATCGGTCAAAGGACCTTCCGGACTTCTCCTCAATGACGGCACTCAGGTTTTCGGTGACGGCATTCTGGTAGGCATAGCGTTCCAGATACGCCTGAATGCAGGCGTGGTACAATGTGTCGCCAAGTTGTGACCTGAGCATGTGGAGAATCCAGCTTCCTTTGGGGTAGGCTCTGTATCCAAATTGTTGCATGGGGTCGGTAAAGGTGCGGTCCACCATAGGGGTGGCATCGCTGTGTTTACCGATGAACCCTCTCGCATTCTGATACATTTGATAAAGAAAGGCATCGCGACCATGGAGATGTTCTTCAAAGAGAGCATCGTAGTAAGTAGCGAAGCCTTCATTGAGCCAGAGGTGGCTCCAGTCCTTGCAGGTTACCAGATCACCAAACCATTGATGCGCCAGTTCGTGGGCAACCAAACCCTGGCTGGACCGAAGATTTTCTGTGTCAGCTGTGAACAGGGTGCGATCGGTAAGCGATGTCAGACTGGTGTTTTCCATGCCTCCGGCCACAAAATCATTCACACAAACCTGATCGTATTTATCCCAAGGGTAGGGGACTCCGATGGTTTCCTCGAAAAATGCCATCATGGCTTTGGTGTGGCGAAAAGAATGAATGGCTTGATCTTTTTCCGAAGGCAGGGTCCAGAAGGCCATGGGAATTTCTTTATAAGTGTCTTCCATTTTGACGAACGGGCCCGCAACCAATGAAATCAAGTAGTTGACGTGTGGTTTGTCCTGCAGCCAGGTGAAGCTTGTGAGCTTGGTTTGTGCATCGGGGCCGGATTGGATGAGGCGGCCATTGGAAAGCGCGACCATGCCTTCGGGAAGAAGACAGGTGATTTCAGAAGTGAATTTTTCGTTGGGGGCATCAAAACAGGGGAACCAATGGCGAGCTTCCCTGGGTTCTCCTTGGGTAAAGAGATGCGCCTCGCCTTCCTTGTAGCCCATGGAGGGAGTGCGAAAATACATGCCCTTCTGCGGCTCGGCATGATGCTCGATTTTCAGAGTCACCTCCTGATCAGTAGCCAGAGGTTCTTCAAAATAGATAAAAAGCTGTCGGTCGGAAACATGCCAATGATCAACGCGTAGGTTGCTGGTGATGTTTCGAATGTCGAGATCGACGGCGTCCAAAGAAAGGTGTTCCACCTTTTGGCTGATAGGTTGAAAGGTGATTTCAGTCGATCCTTCCACCGTACGCGCTTCAAAATCGGGGGTGACGTGAAGACGGACATGGAGGATATCGACGAGCCGACTGGGTGCGTAGCGCTGGGCATCCAGTATGGTGGCATCCTGCAGGAAGTGGCCATGTTTGCTGCAGTAAATGGTCTGCTGCTCAAGGGTCTCAGCAGGTGTAGAGACTGTCAGGATCCATGCCAGAGAGAGATGGGGGAAAAGGTCCCCCAAAGACGTTAGAAAAGTGGGCGTTCTGCGAAGGGTTTGTTTCATGGTTTGGTCTATGGATAAAGTGTGTTCAGGCTCAGTCCCACTGAGATCCTTTGTCCAGTGGCATGGAGTGGTGCCATTCCAGCAACATTCTTTTCAGGTGATCGACTTTTTCAGGGTATCTTTCTGCCAAATCGTTTGTTTCACCGGGATCTTCTGCCAGATCGTACAGTTCTGTTTGAGACCCGTCATACTCACAGAGCAGTTTCCAATGGTGATGCCTTACAGCGAGATCTGGCAAGTCTTTCACTCCGTAAAAGGCATTTCGGTCGGGGGGGCGTCGAAAGAAAAGAGGTTGGACTCGTGACTGATGGGTGTTGCCCAGCAGAGTGCCAAGCAGGGGCTCGCCATCGAATTGAATCTCCTGGTCAGTGGAAACTCCAGTAAACTCCAGTAAGCTTGGAACCAGATCGATGGCGGAAAAAACGCTCTCCTTGTTGACGTGCCCCTTTTTCGTTATCCAGCGGGGACCCCAGGCAATAAGGGAGGACCTGATGCCACCTTCGTAAAGGTGGGTCTTGAAACCCCGAAAAGGTCCTGCCCGTCCTGCTCCTTTTTCGGGGCCATTGTCCGAGCAGATTAGGATCAAGGTGTTGTCGCGGTAGTAAGGGTCCTCCTTGATGTAATGAAACAAGCCTCCTAGCTGCTGGTCCATGGTTTCCAATACTGCAAGATATTTGTCACGCTTGGATTCCGCCCAACGATCGGTTGGCGGCCAGAATGGACTGTGCACATCATCTGGCCACACATTGATGTAGCTGGGTTGGCCATCTTTTTTGGCAGATTCCAAGAACGTGCGTGCGGCGTCGACAAAACCACCCGTGATTTCGGATCGAAGCATCCATTGATACCCTTCCCCGAGACGCTCAGCATCCTGCCATATTTTTTGGGGAACCTCCTGGCCGGGGAGTTGAGTCAGTGGAAGAAGCTTCGGGCCCATGCCTTCAAAATTGGTGAGGGATTCTTCGAAGCCATAGTCTGTAATCGGGGGAGCGTCACTCACGTCGCGTTGTCCACCCATGTGCCATTTGCCGAAGTGCCCTGTGTGGTATCCTGCTTCAGCAAGGTAGCGCGCCAGCATGGGGGCCTTCGGGTTCAGCCACTGCGCCATTCCGCGTTCGGTGTTGGCCTTGCGATGGGCTAGATAGGAAGTGATTTGCCATCGCTGAGGGTATTGGCCGGTCGAAATGGCCGTGCGGGATGGAGAGCAAATGGGCGAATTGACGTAAAATTGCTCGAACCGTATGCCTTCCGCAGCAAGGGTATCAATGTGGGGGGTCTGGGCTTCTGTGTTGCCGAAACAGGAAAAATCACCCCAACCCATGTCATCCACAAAAACAAGAATGATGTTAGGTCGGTTATCGGGTGTCAGAGCATAGGATTGGAATACCAGGCTGATGCTGCAAGCCATCACTAAAAAAAACCTCAGACGGTGGGGCATGGGATGTTCCATATCGGGTTCCTGCTCAGTGGTGGTTGAGCGTTTGAGCCACAGAGGAAAGGTAGGCATCGTAAACTTGGAGGGTTATTGGGTGACAACTCCAAGCTCTATCATCCAGCTTGGAAACATGCAGCATTCCATAGGTGCTGAGAGTGAGGAAAATCCCATCGGATCTAAGAGCTTCCTCCAATGCGATGGATTGTTCTTTCACATGGACTCCCAGCTGCCGTGCAAGTGCCATCGTCTGTTGTCTCGTGACCCCGTCGAGGCAACCATCCGAGATGGGGGGGGTGATCAGACAATTTTCTTCGATGACAAAACAATTGGCGCAACTCACCTCGGTAAGATTCCCTTTTTCATTGAGAATCATGGCATCATCCAGCCCAAGTTGGAGGGCCTCCCGCTTGACCTGAATTTGCACCCACTTGTTGCAAGTTTTCATCGATACGTTGGGGAGCGCGGACGGCATGCGGATGCTGGAGACCGATAGTCGCCATGACTTGGGTTTCGGCTGGGCCCACTCTGGCGCATGATGAAGAGTGATCAAACTGGTTAAGGATGGCTCGATGGGGGGTGCGTAGCCACGGCCGCCGATGCCTCGGGAGATTTGCAGTCGGATAATGGCCTCCTTGGTATGGTTGGCCTTAGCCAGTTTCTGTATGCGATCCACCCAAATCGACGCGGACTCCAAGGGGGGCAGGCCCATCGCACCCACACCCGCATTCATACGCTCCCAGTGATCTGTCCAGAACAAAGGTTGACCTCGCTCTAACCTCAATGTCTCAAAGACTCCGTCCCCGTATGCAAAGCCTCGATCAAAGATGGAAATGGACGCGCTTGATGACGGCACCGTCTGACCGTTCAACCAACAAAGAGCGAAGGTGCCCGATGGAATGTTGCCGGAGGATGTTTCAGAGAAACCAACCACGTCGGTATTCCTTGTGGAGCAGGTCGCGAGCTTTTCCGGGGCGAGCTGTGTTGGCTGATTCCGCCACGTAGTCAATAGCTTCCCCGCTTCGGTAAGACACACTGCCGAGCAGCACTGCCTCAGTGAGTGCGGCTCCGTAATCAAAATGACAAGTGGTGCTGCCTCCCTGCTTGATGGCTTCGGTCCATTCCTTGTGGTGACCGATGGAATTCTCGATGAAGGGTTTTGGGGCCGGAATATCCTTGAATGTGTCTTCTGGCAATAGGAGATGTTTTCCGTAATCAGAGACGAGGATGCCTTTGCTGCCGATAAAACACTGGCCGCTGTTGAAAGGGATGGGCTCGCCAGCTTCGGTTCTCAAGGACTGAAGGATTTCTGGTGTGCGATTGCCATGCCAGGTGAGGTGGAGGGGCTCCTGCCCGGGACGGGAATAATGATAGTCGACCTCGAGCCAGGGTGGAGTGGATATCGGATCGAGTTCAGGGCCTTTGGCATGCACTCTTGAGGGATGACGCAAATTCAGTGCCCAATGCACCAGATCCATGTAGTGGCAGCCGAAATCACCCAAGCGTCCGTTGCCATAGTCCCAGAATTGTCTCCAGTTGAAAGTGTGAGCTCCTTCGGTGTAAGGGCGTTCTACGGCGGGGCCCAGCCACAAGTCCCAATCCAGATGCGCTGGCTTGGGGGTTTGAGTGGTAAAGACACCGTTTGAATAGGAATGGCCGATATTGACCCACACGTGGACCCGATGGATCGTACCAATGGCTCCAGATTGAATGCGCTCGACCACACGGCGATAATTGTTGCCGGCATGGATCTGGGTTCCCATTTGGGTAACCAATTGATTCTGTCGAGCCAGATCACTGAGCACGCGGGCCTCATGCACTGTATGGGTGAGGGGTTTTTCGCAGTACACATGCTTGCCAAGGCGCATCGCCATGGCAGCGGCAGGTGCATGCGTATGGTCAGGTGTGCCTACCAGCACCGCATCGATTTTCTCGGATTCCTTCTCGAGCATGACGCGGAAGTCGGAGTAGCGTTTGGCTTGAGGCCATTTTTCGGACGCTTTTCCAAGCAGGTTTTGATCGACATCGCACAAAGCTGCGATGTGCTCATGAGCCACTCCTGCAATATTAGCCGCGGCCCGCCCGCCCGTGCCAATGGCGGCAATGCGCAATTGGCCATTAGGAGAACTTTGTGCCCGGCTGAACCACGGAGCTGAGAAACCCACGGCAGAGCTTCCCAAGCCAAGTGCCGAGTGCTTGATGAAACGACGTCGAGTGATGGATGAGCGGTGTTTCATGGATGGATGATCTGGTTCTCTGATGGTTTATGAAAGCACAAAATGACCATGGCCTTGAATCCTCGGGAAAAGGAGGGCAAAGCTCCATCGCATTTTGTCATCAGACCGATGCTTGTTTCCTTGCGACAAAATCGGCACAGCGGCGGGCACTGGGAAACATTTTATGTGGGTTGCATTTTTCCTGTGGATCAAAAACATGCCGAAGGTCTTTCATGGCCTGCAAATCCTCCGGGGTGAATTGCTTGTTCATGAGTGGAATCTTTTCGACTCCGATGCCATGTTCCCCTGAAACGCTTCCGCCAAGTTCGAGACAGCGCATCAGAATGTCCTCTCCCGCTTGGACGGCTCGCTGGACTTGATCGGGATCTCGTTCGTCAAAAAGGATCAAAGGGTGAATATTTCCATCACCGGCGTGAAAAACGTTGCAGATCCTGAGATGGCACGCCTTTGAGATCTCTGAGATGTAATTCATGATGTCCGGCAGCCTGGATCGTGGAACGACCCCATCCTGAGTGAGGTAATTAGGACTGATCCGCCCGATGGCTCCAAAGGCACGCTTACGACTTTTCCACAGCTCGGCGCGCTGTTGTGTCGTTTCAGCACGTCGAACCTCCCGTGCCCCGTTGGCTCGGCAAATGGATTGCGTTTGCTCTGATTCCGAGAGAACTTGTTCCTGGTGTCCGTCCAGCTCCACGATCAAAATGGCGCCTGCATCGAGGGGAAATCCGAAGTGGTAAGCTTCCTCTACGGCCTGGGTGATCAATGCGTCCATCATTTCAATGGCGCCCGGTACGATTCCTTCACGAATGATGTCGCCTACCGAGCAACTGGCTTGATCGACGCTGTCAAACACCACAAGCAGGGTTTCACGGGTCTCAGGTTCAGGCAACAAACGGACAAGAGCTCGGGTAACGACTCCAAACATCCCTTCGCTGCCGATCAACACGCCTCTGAGATCGAGCCCAGGGGTGTCGTCTCCTGAATCCATGTCAGCACCCAGCCAGATGGCCTCGCCACTCGGAAGAATGCATTCAAGCCCCAGCACATGGTTGGTCGTGACTCCGTGCTTCAAGGTATGCGGTCCCCCTGAATTGGTGGCGATGTTGCCTCCAATCGTGCAGGCATACTGGCTGGAAGGGTCGGGCGCGTAATACAAACCATGAGGCTGCGCGGCCCTGGTGATCCATGCGTTCACACAACCTGCCTCGACCAAGGCTCGCTGATTGTCTGGGTCAATATGCACAATGGACTGCAGGCGGGATAAACACAGCACGATAGCACCTTCCATCGCCAGAACACTTCCACTCAAGCTGGTGCCGGCGCCTCTGGGGACGATCGGAACACCATGGGTGTGGCAGCAACGCACGACAGCGATCACTTCTTCCCTGTTGGCGGGAAGGACGACAGCGTGGGGAATGAATTTTTCCAGGGTCAGTGCGTCGCATTCGTAAACGATGAGTCGCTCTGGTTCCTCGATGAACGCTTCGGCACCTACGATTTCGATGATCTGATCCTGGAAACTCACTGAGTTAACAAAGTTTTGTTTTTAAACACAAAAGCGCCCTTTGAAAAAAATGCTGTTATCATCATAAATGAATGCATGTGGCACGGGATTAGCTACGTTTCTTGTGTTCGAGATTAACCGACTTTAAATTGGAGGAGAAGATGAAAGGGATTCGTTTTTATCGTCACATGGCCTTGGCCCTTGCCTTGAGCCTGCAAGCAATCAAGGCTCAAGATCTAGGCATCTCGCATTTTCGAGTGCAGGAAACAGGTGTCACCCTAGAGGTGGATGTCCCTCAGGGTTGGGGGCACGTCAAGCTGGTGACGACGCAATCACTCTTTGAGCCCTTCGAGAGCCTTTTGGCATCAGGTGAGGTCAAACGTCTTCCAGGGAAGGCCGTTTTCACTATTCCGAAATCTGGAGAAACGACTTTTCTATCCGTTGGGGCAGGAGAAGGTGAGGCTCCTGAGGCTCCGTACATGGGTAGCGAATATTTTGAATTTTATCCGCAGCTTCCCACTGCAGTGCTTCTTGATGAGCATGAGATGATGCACCATGCGCTCAACAGGCTCGGGTACGGCCCATCTCCCTCTTCAGCCGAGTGGATCCAAATGCATGGTCTGGACACCTACATTGATCAGCAATTGACCCCCTTGACCTGGAGCGATGAGGGAGATTATCGCATGCGATCTGCCAGTGAGGAACTTTTCACGCTTTACCGACCAGGTCATGATACCTACCTCATCGTGGATGGTGATCGGTGGGACCTTAAGAAAGGAACCGAAGCTCCTCCCTATCAATGGAACCAGCCAGGGTTCGAAGGGGTCACTCAAGCCAATGGCTGGCTCAACGCGCCTTCGGGCTTTGGCTACTCAAGCTCTAGAAGTGAGCGTGATCTTCTCTCGACCCTTTTGAACGACATGGAGCGGATCGAAGAGGGAGAAGAGGCTCAGGAGGGTTATTTGAGTTTTTTTGTCAGGCACTGGTTTGAAGTGGAAGACCCAGAGGCCATCGGGGGGCTCTTGCTCAAAATGGTGTATGATGATGGTTTTATTGCCTACCTGAATGGAACCGAAGTCGCCCGCGACAACATGGGAACGATCAAGCGGCCGTCCTACCGAGCCAAAGCATCCAATGCTGCTGATGACCCTGATGAAGGCCTCTTTGATATCTCCGAATTCAAATCGCTTTTAGTGTCGGGTGAAAACCTGCTGGCCATTGAGCTCCACAATACCGAATACACAAGCTCCGACGCGATTCTGGTTCCTGAGTTGATTGCCCGAGATTATCTCCCCGGGTATGAGCA
>MDSZ01057044.1_pt1 | contig 15597 bp, 13 predicted proteins | sample 811201 | NCBI WGS metagenome assembly MDSZ01 (sample SAMN05326647, study PRJNA326480) | marine metagenome | isolation source: seawater | place: Indian Ocean: North | collected 2010
GAAAAAAATTAAATAGAATAGGATTAAAAATAAAAAAAATATGGAGAGATGCTGCAAAAAAAAATAATTTAGACATCAAAATTCAAGGAATCAATCCTCTTGCTACATTTAAGTTAAATACTAAAGATTGGCCTTCGACTATTACGTATTTTAATCAAGAAATGTTAAAAAAAAATATACTAGCCTCAGATCGTTGTTACGCAAATTTAATGCACGATGAAAAAAGTCTTAATTTGTATAAGAAAGCCTGTGAGTTAGTTTTTAAGAAAATTGCTTTTTATGAAAAAAAAGGAAAAATAAAAAATATGCTTGATGGACCAATCAAACAAATGGGTTTTAAAAGACTAACATGACTGTGATTAATTATGAAAAAAATTTTATTTTTGTTCATCCAAGAAGAACCGGAGGCTCTTCTCTTGTGCTTGCATTATTAAAGTTTTGTTCAGCAAATGATAAAATTTGTGATGATGTTTTAAGTTTATATGCAGATCAATGGATAGACTCTAACTTAAGATCAAAATTTAAACCTATAATGAAAAAAAAATTAAATATTAATGGGATAAAAACATTTTTAGTAAGTTTTTTAAAAATTATACCTTATGTTAAAAAAAAAATAAAATTTAATTATCCGCCAAATTTTAATTTAAAAATACCTTTGTATATAACTGAACCAAACCTCTACTCTCATGCAACTGTAAAAGACATTAAAAATTTATGCACGAATTCCTTTTTTAAAAATGCATTCAAATTCACAATAGTAAGAAATCCTTATGATCAATTTTTAAGCTTTTTTAGAGCAAGTGGAACTAAAAAAAATTTTTATTCATTTACACAAGATCAGGCTCATTATTTTTTTAATAGGGAAATTAATCATTTCTATCAAGATAAATATATATATGATAAGATAATAAAATTCGAAAATTTTGAAAATGATATTACAGAAATTGGTAAACGTTTAAACTTAAATGATGATTTATTTAAGATATTTAAAAATATTAAAGTGAATGAATTTAAATCAAGTAATAAAAAAGAGAGGGTTGAAAAGAATATAATTGATACAAAGTCGCAAGAAATTATTTTTGATTGTGCAAAAAAAATATTTGAGGATTATAATTATAAAAAAGAGATAATATGACAAAAAATAAATATACTACAGATGGAAAAGTGGTTCACTTATCAACTGAAGACGATATAAATAATAAAATTGCAAAAGTATTAGGAAAAAAATTTATTGATTATAGAAAGAAATGGGACCTAGCTAATAAATTAGAGTTAGTAACTGAATTTCCACTATTTTTACATATAGAACTTAATCAAACTTGCAATTATAAATGCCCTCATTGCATTATTGGCAATCCAGATGAAGTTGAAAAACTTTATAATAAAAAAGAAAATTTAACTTTTGAACAGTATAAAAAGATAGTTGACGAAGGAGCTAGCTATAACTGTCCATCAATTACAGCTCAGGGTGACAACGAGCCATTTCTCATAAAAAATATGGAAGAATACATTCATTATGCACACAAAAAAGGGTTTATTGATATAATGACAAATACAAACGGGTCTCCAATTACTACAGCTAGATCAAAACGAATACTAGACTCAGGCTTAACTAGGATAAGATTTAGTCTAGACGCCTTTACTGATAAAACATACAAAAAAGTTAGAGTCGGGGCTATAGATTTAGATAAAGTAAAAAGAAACATATTTAATTTCTTAGATTTGAAAGAGAAAGGTGGTTACAAATTACCTGTTGTAGGTGTAAGTTTCTGCAAATTAAAACAAAACGAACATGAATTAGAACAATTTAAAGAGTATTGGAAAGATAAAGTCGATTTAGTTTCAATTCAAACTTTTGTTCCTCCAACTCAGAATAAAAAGGATTACTTGGATTTTTACCCAGAGGATCAGTTTTATGAAAAAGAAAATTTAGATTTTAAATGCAACCAGCCATTCCAGCGAATACAAATACGTAATCATGAAATGTTTCCATGTTGTTATTCTTTAGTAATGGGTGACAAAGGCACTGAAAATTACAAAAAATTTGTTCTCGGCAATATAAATAATATGTCGATATATGAGGCTTGGAATAGTGAAAAAATGAGAAAAATTAGACAAATTCAAATTGAAGGCAAATTTAAAAATAATCCTACGTGCGCGATGTGTGTCAAGTATACGTATCCAACAAAAAAATTCATTCTTTCTGAGGGTTTAAATAAATAAAAAACTGAATGAAAAAAAAAGGTTTTGTAATTAGTTCTTCTTTAGAAGCACTAGTCCCCAAAAATGAAAAAAATTTAATTTTCTTAGGAGATTGGTGTTTTACAAGTCTTGATAAAAAAAATTTTAAAAATAAAAATACTAAAGTTATAGATTATCATTGGAATAATCAAAATAAATTAACTAATGACAATAACTACATTAATAAGATTTACGATATTCTTTCAAAAGATTTAACTATTTTTCTAAATAAAGTTCATAACAAAAAATTTTCAAATAAGTATTGGGAACAAATATATGGAATATGGTTAAAAAGGTTTATAATATTTATTTTCGATAAATATTCTGTAGTAAACAAATTATCTAAAAAAAATGAATACACCTATTATTATGTTGACCTGAAAGATAAACTAATACCTAATACTAGTAGTGAAGCAAATTACCTATTTCAAGATGAATATTTTAATCATAAAATTTTTACTGAGATACTGTTCAAGATAAGACCAAATATAACTTTTATAGAAAAAAAAACAAAAAATTTTGAGTCGAAGTTTTCGAATCCAAAAATTTTTCTTTCTTTTTTTTTCAATTTATTGTCTTCTATTACTAACTTAAAAAGAATTAAAAATGAAATATTTGTTATTTCAAGTTATTTAGGAATATTTAAAGAAATTTTACTGCAGCTAGACCTAAATGGAATACCGAAATTAAATTATTGCAAAAAAATCGACAAAAAATTTAATATTATTAATAGCCTTAGAGATAAAGAAATAAAAAATAAAAAAGATGATTTTTTTTTAAGTTTAATAAAACAATTAATATTCAAAAATATGCCAGCTTCATATTTGGAAGGATATAATTATATTCAAAAAAAAATATCACAATATAATTGGCCTAAAAAACCAAGCGCAATCCTAACAGCAAATGCTCATTTTAATTACGATATTTTCAAATTTTGGCTGGCTGAGAAACGAGAAAAAAAAATAAAACTTATCGTCTCCCAACACGGTGCAGGATATTTATTTTCTAAATTTCACTCAGATTACGATCTGGATGTGAATAATTGTGATTATTTTTTGTCATGGGGAAGAAAAAAATTTAAAAACAAAAAAATACTACCAGGTTTTAATATAAGAGTAAAAAATGAATTTAAAAACGAAAAGAAAAACAATATTTTATTTGTCCAACATTTTCCTTACAAATATACGACAAGACTAGTCAATAACGATTATAATTTTTCAAATATTAATAAAAATTTGGACAATCAAAAAAAACTTATAAAAAAATTAAATAAAGAGATAAGTGAAAAAATAAGAATAAGATTATTTTCTAGTAAAAAATTCTATCCAGATATTTTTAATTATGAAAAAGGTAAATGGAATAATTTTATCACCAAATACAATTTTGAGACGAGGGAAGTTCCAATTGAAAGATCAATAAATGATGCAAAAATTATAATTATTAATACATTACACTCAACTTTATTTTTTGAATGTCTTACAAGCAATGTTCCAAGTTTTGTTTTTTCTGATTTTCCCATGAACACAATAAAAAAAGAATGTAGGGTAGATTTTTTAAATCTAAAAAAAATCGGAATTATTCAAGATAACCCAATTATTTTCTCAAAATTTTTAAACAAAAATATTAAATACATAGATGAATGGTGGAATGAAAAAAAAGTATTAAAAATAAAGAATAAGTTTATAAGAAATTATTGTAATTATGAAAAAGATCCAGTTAAGACGATTAAAAATAAATTTGGCTTAATAAAATTATGAAAAAAATCATTTGGTTTACTGGTTTGTCCGGAGCAGGAAAAACAACACTAGCAAATAATTTGATATCGGTATTAAAAAATAAATATAAAATAAAAAAAAAAAATATTATTTCTCTTGATGGAGACAAATTTAGAAAAAAAAATAAAAAAAAAAATTTATTTACAAAAAAAAATATAATTGAAAATAATATCTCAATCATTAATTACATAAAAAAATTAAAAACAAATTTTCAGTATGTAATCGTATCTGTCATCTCACCTTTAAAAATTACAAGAGAACTTGCAAAAAAAACATTTGGGAAATCCTACGTAGAAATTTATGTTTATTGTAATTTAAATGTTCTCAAGAAAAGAGATACTAAAGGACTTTACAGGAAAGCTGAAAGAAACGAAATAAATAATTTAATTGGTGTCAACTCAAAAATAAAATATGAGCAAACAAATTATAAAAAAATTAAAATTAATACTGCAAAATTAAATAAAAGAAATTCAATAAATAAAATATTACGTAGTATTAATATTTAACGTAATTATTATTTTTTTTAAATTGTTGAATTATTTTTTTTAAAAAGTCTAAGCAATTTTCTGGATACTTCCCAACTGCAGTTTCTGCAGCTAAAACTAAACCCGACGCTCCCATTTCAATAGCGTTGTAGATATCATTCGCTTCTGCTCTAGTCGGAAAAGGTTTTTCAATCATACTTTCTAATAAGTTTGTTGCAATAAAAATATTGTTTTTAGGTTTTTTAGATTTGAAAATTTTTCTCTGTGCAAAGGGAATTTTTTCTATTGATATTTCTTTTGATAAATCACCTCTATCTATTAAAAAATTATTAGCAATTTTTTTTAATAATCTAAAGTTGTTTAAAGCTTGTAAAGTTTCAATCTTATATATTTTTTTTTCTTTGGGTAGCAATTTCGAAAACTTTACTATGTCATTAACAGAGTTTGTAAACGATAAAGCATAATTTTTAATTTTGAACTTTTTACCAACTTTTATTGCTTCAAAATCTTTTTTAGTTAAAAAATTTAATTTTATTTTTCTATTAGATAAATGAACTCCTTTATTTTTTTCTAAACTTCCAGACTGTGTACACTCAGTTAAAATAGAATTTTTATCTTTTTTTAAAATTTTTAGAATTAAACCATCAAATCCAACTTCGAGATAATCATTTTTTTTTAATTTTTCATAAACGTCAATTGGGTATAAATGGAATTTTTTATTTTTGAATATTGATATCTTTTGACCCTTTTTTAAGATTTTATTTCTTTCTACTTTAGTTCTTATTTGAGCTCCTTCTGTGTCTATACATATTTTTAGATTCGAAAACTTTTTGATAAATTTCAAATTTTTTTTTAAAGCTAAAATGCTCAAATGAGACATATTTAAGCGTACCAAATCAACGCCCTTAAACTGGGCTATTTTTAAAAACTTTTTATTCAAGGAGGAGGGGCCTAATGTACAAAAAATTTTAATTTTCTTCATGATTGGTTATTTTTCCGCTTTACTGATCAACTTTTGAACGCTATGATGTTCAATAATTGAACAATTATTATGTTAATAAATTTGTACAATGTATAACAACTAAATAAGAATTTTGAAAGGCTAATGTACTTTTTAAATATATCCAGAAAAATAAAAAATTTAATTAAATTCTTATTTTTCCCACAATTACTTTTGATCAGAATAATTTATATTTTTAAGAGATTTTTTTTTGATATCTATTTTCTGTTTCATAAACCTTACAAATATAATCATATTTTTATTGCCGGAATGACAATGTCATCTACTACAAGAGTAAAAAATATGTGTGGTTTTATCCCGGGTTATTTTACAAGGTATATGCCAATGCCACATGATATATCAGTAAAACAAAATATTTGTGACTCAGCTTTTAAATTTTCTCCATCTTGGGGTTATAGTTTATTTAAGACTCATTTAAATCCTAATAGAGAAAATATTGAAGTCATCAAAAAAAATAATGTAAAAAAGATTATTGTAACTTATAGAGATCTTAGGGATGTTGTTTTGGCAAGATATTATAGGTTATTAAAATTCCCAAAGAAAAAAAATGAGCCTTATTATTTACCTACAGAAAAACAATATCAAAATATTTCAAAGGAAGAAGGTATAAATCATTGTATAGAAGTTATTTGTAATTTTGTCCCAAATTGGATTTTTCAATGGTTTGAGATTAGCAAAAAAGAAAAAGGCTTAGTTTTATTTTGTAGGTTTGAAGATCTTGTAAGTCAACCAAAAGAAGAATTTAAAAAAATATTAAATTTTTATGAAATAGACCTAAAAGAAAAAAAAATAGATGAAATAATTGAAATCACAAAAGGGAAGAAAAATATGACTGATAATATTAATGAACACAAATATCTTCCTTACGCATATGCATCTAATTTTAGGTCAGGAAAGGTTGGAGGATGGAGGGAAGAATTCACAGAAAAAAATATTAGAAAATTCAAAGATCTTTCTGGCGATATTTTAATAAAATTAAATTATGAAAAAGATAACAATTGGTAAAATTGAATGTATTTAATTTATATCATTAGAAAAATCATCAAAACAATTTTTTTTACATTAAAGTTTTTTTTTAATTTAAAAAAGAATGAAGCTCTTCTAGTAACTCTTCCTAGATCAGGAACACACTTAACTTTTGGTCTATTAAATATTTGTTATTCAATGAAACTTGGCTACCAAGGTAAGCTTGGAGTTGCCGATGACGGATATGCAGCTTTTGCAAAGTTACAAATGCCTCTAGATGAAAGAAGTATTTTTTATAAATACTCTTTTCCTCATTTATGGCATAGTCATCTATCTTTTTCAAAAATAGTTCCGCTAAGAAAATATTTTTGTAAAACATTGGTCTTAATTAGAGAGCCTGTTGAGGGTATTAAAAGTTTTGTTTTACATGCACTTAATGCCGCCGGAGAAAAAAGATATTTTACAAAAGAAATGCATTTAGAAGAATTTATTGAATTAGATAAAAAATATAAATTTATAGAACATTATGTTTCATTTCTAGAGAGCTGGGAAAAGAGAAAACGTAAAAATCGAAGAAACGAAATTATGATCTTAGATCATAAATATATAAAAAATAATATTCATGATTATTTAAATCTAGTGAATAATTTTTTTCAGTTTAAATTTTTAAAAGAACATATGCAAACTGCGATAGCAGAACTTGATATAAAAAGAATTTCAAAGGCATCATCATCAAAAAGTGTTAGAATTTCAAAAAACAAAATTAAATTTTCAGAAGAAATCGATACATTTATTTCTAAAAATTGCAAAAAAAGGTATTTGGCAATTTTAAAACTTGCAGAAAATGAAAAAATAACAACATAAATTATATGTTAAGCACTTTAAAATCATCTTTTCTTTTAATTGACTCAAATTTGAAAAAAAAATTAATTTTAATTTTTTTTATAACAATAATTGGAACTTTTCTTGAAACTTTGGGCATCGGGATAATTTTACCTATCTTAAAAATAATTGTAGAGGGCGAGGAATTTATCAAAAATTATCACACAAACTTTGAAATTATTAATCATTTTTTTGGTTATTTATCATCTAAAAACTACGTAGAGTTAATATCATTTCTTCTTTTTGCGGTAATTTTTGTCTTTTTAATAAAAACAGTTTTTTTTTTATTTTTGATAAACAAACAAACAAAAATATCCCATATGATAGAATATAAATTAGCTAAGACATTTTTTTACCATTATTTGAATCAAGAATACTCATTTCATCTTACAAAAAATTCTTCTAAACTTTTTAGCAATATAACTGAAGAAATTAAAAACTTTAGATTAAACTTAATAGATCCCTTTCTAATAATATCAACAGAGATAATTTTTATCTTTGCGATGGCGACTTTATTAATTCTAATTGAGCCAACAACAACTATTTCAGTAGCTACTTTTATAGCAGTTATTGCATTTGTTTATATTAGCTTCACTAAAGCAAGAATTTCTAAAATAGGTTCAGAAAGACAAATTCATGAAGCTTTGAAAATACAACATTTAAAACAAGGTTTAAATGGAATTAAAGAAATAAAAATTTCTAGAAAAGAAGATATATTTTTATCTATTTTTGATAAACATAATTTAGAAACTGTTAATTCAAGAGCTAAATTAGCTTTATGGACTAGCATTCCAAGATATTTATTAGAGTTTCTCGCGGTAGCTGGAATTTCTATTCTTGCAATCTTTTTTGTGAGTCAAGGTGGTGACCTTAAGTCTTTGCTACCAACATTAGGAGTTTTTTTGGTAGCTACCTTTAGATTACTTCCATCAACAGTAAAAATTGTTCAATCTTATGGAAAAATTAGATTTGGATCACCCTCTGCTAATTTATTGAAAGAGGAATTAAAACATTCAAAAAATAAATTTTATGAGAAAAAATTTAGTCAAATAGATAGTAATTTAAATTTTAACAAACTAAGTCTAAAAAATATTTCATTTAAGTATCCCAACTCAAATAAAAATGTACTAAATAACGTCACACTTGATATTAATAAAGGTGATAAGATTGGTATAATTGGTTCATCAGGATCTGGAAAAAGTACATTAATTGATTTAATCACGGGATTAGTTGCACCTACAGAAGGAAAAATTTATTTAAATAATAATGCAGTTGATTTAGACAACAAGAATTGGTTTAAAAAAATAAGTTATACTCCACAATTCATTTTCTTATCTGACGACACTATTTTAAATAACATTGCATTTGGCGTTGAGAAAAAAAATCTTGTTCTTGATAATGTTAAAAAGGCATATGAACTTGCTGAAATAAAAGATTATATTGAGACTTTAAAATTGGGATTAAATACTTTCATTGGAGAATTTGGCGTTAGAATTTCTGGTGGTCAAAAACAAAGAATTGGTATAGCAAGATCTCTTTATTCTAATTCTGAAATACTAATTTTTGATGAATCCACTAGTGCTATCGATATAAAAACTGAGGAAAAAATAATTAATAATATTAATTCTTTAAAAGATAAAACTGTTATAATGGTTTCACATAGAGCATCTACCCTAAAAAACTGTAATAAATTAATTGAAATAAAAAATGAAAATTTAGAAATAAAAAATATTAAATGAAAAAAATAATTGAAAATTATAGAAACTTAAAAATATTGATAACTGGATCAACTGGTTTTAAGGGGGCATGGTTAAGTCATTGGCTTTTGAATTTAGGAGCTAAAGTGACGGGGATTGGGTTACCTGCAGAAAAAGACTCTATTTTATTTAAGGAACTGAATTTAAATAAAAGAATGAAACAGTACGTTTTTGATATAAGTAATTTTAATAATGTAAACGATGTTACTAAAAAAGAGAAACCAGACTTAATATTTCATTTAGCAGCTCAATCAATAGTTTCATTAAGTTATACAAATCCACTAAAAACTTTTCAATCAAATATTTTAGGCAGCGCTAATATTTTAGAAGCATTTAAAAATAATAAAGTGCCTTCTATGGTATTTATTACTTCAGATAAATGCTATTTAAATTTAGATAAAAAAAAAGATTATAAAGAAAATGATGTGCTAGGTGGTTTAGACAATTATTCATCATCTAAAGCAAGTGCTGAATTAATCTTTTCTTCATATTTTCATAGCTTTTTTAAAAAAAAAACAAATTTTTTAACTACAGGTTCAGTAAGAGCAGGAAATGTAATCGGAGGAGGGGATATGAAAGCTAATAGATTAATACCTGATATTGTAAAATCTATTAAAAAAAATAAAAAAATCCAAATTAGGAACCCGTACTCTACTAGGCCATGGCAACATGTTCTCGAGCCACTATCTGGTTATTTAGTTTTAGGGCAAAAACTTTTAAATAAGAAAATTAAAAATACAACACACCCAAGTTGGAATTTCGGACCTGAAAAAAAAAATTGCAAGAACGTTCTTACAATAGTAAAAAAAATTTTAACTAAATGGCCTACAGATAGAAAAATAATAATTAGAAAAGAAAAAATGCATGAGGCTAAGTTACTTTCACTAAACATTAATAAAGTTAAAAAAGAATTAAATTGGCAACCAAAGCTCTCTTTAGATCAAACAATAAATTTTACAGTAGACTGGTATAAGAAATATTTTGAAAAAAAAAATATGCAATCCGTTACTACTGATCAAATAAACAAATATATAAATTATAAAATATGAAAGTAGTTATTTTAGCTGGAGGACTTGGCACAAGAATATCTGAATACACAAAAGTAATTCCAAAGCCGATGATTAGAATAAATAATAAACCAATAATAAGACATATTATGGATCATTATTCTAAATTTGGATTTAATGACTTCTATATAGCTGTTGGATACAAAAGTAAGATTATAAAAGATTATTTCAAAAAAAAAAAAATTGGAAAAAATATTAAAATTATTGAGACAGGTAAAAATACGATGACAGGGGGAAGATTAAAACGCTTAGAAAAATATTTAAAAAATGAAACTTTTCTAATGACTTATGGAGATGGGGTTTCAAATGTTAATTTAAAATCTCTTATCAAATATCATAAAAAAAAAAGGAAACTTGTAACTTTAACTGCTGTGAGACCGCCAGCAAGGTTCGGAGCATTAAAGATTGAAAAAGGCAAAGTTTTATATTTTAAAGAAAAATCAAAATTAGATGAGAGTTGGATTAATGGAGGATTTTTTGTAATGGAGCCAAAATTTTTAAAATTCATAAAAAATGATCAAACTTTTCTCGAAAGAGCGCCTTTAGAAAATATATGCAAAAAAAAGGAATTAAACGCTTTCAAGCATCATGGATTTTGGCAATGTATGGATACAAAAAGGGATAAAGATTATTTAGAAGATATCTTTAGAAGAAAAAAAATTGACTAAAAAAAAAATACTTATCATTGGAGGAACTGGCTTTATTGGGTCACACTTAGTTTTAAGATGTGTTAGAAAAAATTGGAGTGTTTCCAGCATATCCACAAAATTACCTAAAAATAAAATCAAGAAAGTTAAATATTTAAAAGCAGATATCTCCAATAAAAATGATTTGAAAAAACAATTAAAAGAAAAATATGATTATGTAATTAATTTAGGTGGCCATATTGACCACTCAAAAAAAATTAAAACTTATAGTTCTCATTTTTACGGATGTAAAAATTTGGTAAAATATTTAAGCAGGGATAAACTAAAAAAATTTGTTCAGATGGGAAGTAGTGCGGAGTACGGTAATTGTAGATCACCTATTAATGAATTTGCAAAGTGTAAACCGAAATCTTTCTATGGCAAATCAAAGTACCTAGCAACGAAATTTCTAATAGATGAATATAAGTCAAATGGATTTCCTGTAATAATATTTAGGCTTTTTCAAGCGTATGGCCCAAATCAAAAAAATAATAGATTGTTACCTTTTGTTATTGAGAACTGTATTATGAATCAAAGATTTAATTGTACATCAGGAGTTCAAACACGTGACTTTATATATATAGATGATTTAATTGATTTAATATTTATTTGTCTGAGAAAAAAAAATTTTCATGGAGAAATTTTTAATGTAGGTAGTGGAAAGCCTGTTAAAGTAAAATTTGTCATTAAAAAGATAAACAGTATTCTTAAAAAAGGCACACCAAAATTCGGAGAAATAAAAATGCGAAAGGATGAAACTTTAAATATTTATCCGGATATTAAAAAGATTAAAAAAAATTTTGGCTGGTCTTCAAAAATTAATTTAGAGAAAGGTTTAATTAAAACAATTAAAAGTTACAATATGATTCTTAAAAAAAGCATTAAGCACAAAAAAAACAAAGCAAAAAAAATTTTAATTATGGGTTTACCTGGCGCAGGAAAGACTTATTTAGCGAAGGAACTTTATCCTATGTTTGATGCAGAATGGATTAATGCCGATCAAGTTAGAAAAAAATTTAATGATTGGGATTTTAGTGAGGCAGGTAGAAAAAGACAGGCTAAAAGGATGAAGTATCTGGCTGAAAAAGCATTAAAAAAGAGAAAGAATATTGTTGCAGATTTTATTTGCCCTACTCCTGAAACAAGAAAAAATTTTAAAGCTGATTATGTCATTTGGATGGATACAATTAAAAAAGGAAGATTTGAAGATACAAATAAAATGTTTATTAAACCAAAAAGATATGATTTTAGATTTACTAAAAAAAATGCGAAATTAAATGCAATAAAAGTTTTTAATAAAATTCAAAATTCAACAAAAAAATTAAATTCAAAGATAGGATAAACTAAAAAAATAAAGCAAAAAAATGATTATAAAAGAAAAATTTGAACTTTTGGACTGCACGCTTAGAGATGGTGGTTACTATAACAATTGGAATTTTTCAAAAAAATTAATTCAAGAGTATTTAAATTTTATACAAACAACAAAAATAAAGTTTATAGAGTTGGGCTTTAGATTTTCTGAAGAAAGTAAAAAAAAAGGATTAACGGCTTATACAAATAAAAACTTAATCTCAAATTTGTTAATACCAAAAAAAGTAAAAATTGGGATAATGATCAATGTTGGTGATTTTATTCAAAACAAAAAGTTTAATATTCAAAAATTAAAAAGAATTGTAAATAAAAAAAATATTAAAAAATTAAATTTTATAAGATTAGCCTGTCATCATAATGAGGTTTTTTGTTTAAATGAATGTTTTAGATATTTATTATCTTTGAGATTGAAAGTTTTTGTTAACATAATGCAAATTACTGAAATAGATAATAAAAATTTAAAAAAAATTTTGATTTTTTTAAAAAATTGTAAGATTAGCATCATATATCTTGCTGACAGTTTAGGATGCTTAGATTTAAAAAAATTAAGAAGCCTTATCAAAATTATTAAAAAAAATTGGCTAGGAGAAGTCGGATTACACGCTCACAATAATTTAAAACAAGCTTTTAAAAATTCATCATTTGCTATAAAAAACAACTTTAAATGGATAGACTCGACAATCACAGGAATGGGAAGAGGACCTGGAAATTTAAAAACTGAAGAAATAATAAAATCCTCTAAATATTATCAATCGACAAAGGAATTTGTAAAAATCAAATCTTATTTTAATAAATTAAAAAAATTATATAAATGGGGACCAAATAAATATTATAGATATGCAGCCCAAAAAAAAATTCATCCAACTTATATTCAGAAACTATTAGCAGATAAAAGGTATACGGTCAGAGATTACAAAAAAATATTAAATTCTCTAGCAAAGGAAAATACAAAGAAGTACAATCCATATAAGTTGGCCAATTCAACAAATTTTATCTCAAGTAAAATTAAAACTAATTGGTCTCCAAAAAATATATTACAAAATAAAAAAGTTTTAATTTTAGGACCTGGTATTAATTTAAAAAAAAATATTAAAAAAATTGAAAGAGAAATATTAGATAAAAATTTGTTTGTAATATCATTAAATACTTTTTCATCAATAAAAGAAAACCTAATCAATTTGAGAGTCATATGTCACCCGTTCAGGATTTCATCAGATAAAATTAATTTAGAAAAATTTAAATCTAAATTCATCATTCCGTTATCATCTTTTGCAACAAACTTTAAAAAATCAATTAAATTAAAGAAATCAAAATATTTTGACTATGGATTAAAAATTGGATCTGAGAGTCAACTATACGTAAAAAATAATTATTGTGTTTTACCTTATCCTCTGGGAATAGGATACGCATTGAGTTTGTCCATATCGGGAAAAGTAAAAACAGTTAAATTAGCTGGTTTTGATGGTTATGAAAAATCAGATCCAGATTACGACAATACTGAGGAGTTATTAAAAAAATTCATAAATAAATATTTTAAAAATAAACTGTATAGCTTGACTAAAACAAAAATTAATCAATTAAGATATAAAGAAAAGTACTAATGAAAAATGTTTGTATAGTTATCCCAGCAAGATTTAAATCCTCAAGATTTCCGGGGAAACCACTTAAAAAAATTCTTGGCAAAGAAATGATATTAAGGGTTGCTGAAAAATGTAAAAAGGTTGTTGGATTAAAAAATTTATATGTAGCCACTGATGATAAAAGGATTTGTAATTTAGCAAAGAAAAATAATTTAAAGTCAATAATGACGCCAAAAAGTTGCAGGACTGGAACCGATAGAGTTTCATATGCACTAAAAAAAATTAAATCGGAAATTATTCTTAATGTTCAAGGTGATGAACCCCTTATAAAAGTTGCAGATATAAAAAAAATAATAAAGTATAAGAAAAAATTTCCTAAGTCTGTAATTTGTGGATACGCTGAAACGAGTAATTTTAGCGAAATATCAAATCCGAATACTATAAAATTGGTTAAAAGTCGTGATAACGAATTAATATATTTTTCAAGGTCAATAATTCCAGCTAGCAAAAAAAAAATTAATAAAATTTTTTATAAGCAAGTATGTGTGTATTGCTTTTCAAAAAAACAACTACAAAAATTCTCTAAATCTAAAAGAAGTTTTATTGAAAAAAGTGAAGATATAGAACTTCTAAGATTTTTAGACCTAAATATAAAAATTAAATTATGTAAAATTTCATCAACTATTGCGGTAGATGTGCCAAGCGACCTAATAAAAGTTGAAAATAAATTAAAAGGTAAATGAATAATATGTTGATGAAATATTTTGATAGATTTATCAAAAAGTACAAAGAAATCTATTAGATTTAGTAAATATAATGTTAAAAGAAAAAAATCAGCTTTTTTATTTAAAACTAGTCAAAAAGTTTTATGATAAATATAAAGTTAATAATTATTACCCTCACTTTGATACACCAATTTATTTAGCATCTTATTTGGGCCAGACAATCAATAGTAATTTGATGAAAAAAATAATAGGTCTCAATTATAATTTTCTTAAAAATTTTTATAGCAACTTAAAGGATTTTCTTTACTCTATCCACTACACCTCATTTATAATAAAAAATGAAAATACTAAATTTTTTTACGATAAAGTAATTATAACTTGGGCTTTTAAAAAGGATTTTGATAATGAGGGCTCTCTTAATGATAAATATTTAAACATAAACTCTAAAATTACTAAAAAAACTTTATGGTTTGTCATATATCTTGACAAAATATTTCCTAAAAAAATAAAAAATAATCTAATTTTATTTCAGCCTATTTCTAAAAAAAAATATAATTTTTTTATCATATTTGAAATATTAATTAATAATTTTAAATACTTAATATCTGATAGAAATTATTACTTAACAAAAATTTCAAATCATAATTTCCTATCGAATAATATTTCTAATGCATTTTCAAATATTTTATCGAAGAAGGTAAAAAAAATACTAATTTTATATGAAGGTCAACCTTTTCAAAATGAGATTATAAGAATTTCAAAATTTAATTATGGTATTAAAACTTTAGGTTATGTACATGCTCCACCTGTAGCTTTTCCCTCTAATTTTATAAAAAAAAAATTTAGTCCTGATAAACTTTTTTTAACAAGTGTAGATCAATTTAATATTTTTTTAAAACTTGGTTGGAAAAAAAAAAATTTGAAAATAATTAAATCTTTGAGGTTTCTAAAAAATAAAAAGACATTTAATAAAAAAATACTGTTACCAATAAATTTTAAATCAGAAAAACAAATAATAGATGACATAACATTTTTGACAGA
>MDSZ01176367.1_pt1 | contig 15597 bp, 14 predicted proteins | sample 811201 | NCBI WGS metagenome assembly MDSZ01 (sample SAMN05326647, study PRJNA326480) | marine metagenome | isolation source: seawater | place: Indian Ocean: North | collected 2010
GCTAATGCAGCCAAAATTTATAATGAAATGTTGAAAGATAAAGATTGTACAATATTTTTAACACTTGCTGGTTCAACTTCCGCAGCCGGATGCATGAACATTTATAAAGATCTTGTTAAATATAATATGGTAGATGCAGTTGTTGCAACTGGGGCCTCTATAATTGATATGGATTTTTTTGAAGCTTTAGGTTTTAAACATTATCAAGGATCACAATTTCAGAACGACAAGGAATTAAGAGAAAACTATATTGATAGAATTTATGATACATATATTGATGAGGATGAATTACAAATTTGTGATAAGAAAATTTGTGAAATTGCAGACAATCTTGAACCTAAAAGTTATACATCTAGAGAGTTTATTAAAGAGATTGGAAAATATTTAAAAAATAACTCAGTAAAAAAAAATTCTTTGATTGAAACAGCTTACGAAAACAATGTTCCAATTTTTTGCCCTGCATTTACTGACTCTAGTGCTGGATTTGGACTAGTTATTCATCAAGAAAAAAATCCAAAAAAACATATTACAATTGACTCTATTAGAGAATTTAGAGAATTGACTGAAATTAAAATTCAGTCAAAAGGATCTGGCCTTTTTATGATTGGAGGTGGTGTTCCAAAAAACTTTATTCAAGATACTGTAATATGTGCTGAACTTTTAGGTAAAGAAGTCGATATGCATAAATATGCGATACAAATTACAGTGGCTGATTCAAGAGATGGTGCTTGTAGCAGTTCTACTTTAAAAGAGGCAAGTTCTTGGGGAAAGGTTGATGTCACAAAAGAACAAATGGTTTTTGCAGAGGCTACAAGTGTTTTACCTTTAATAGCAAGTGATGCTTACCATAAAGGTGAATGGAAAAATCGAACTAAAAAAAACTTTTCAAAAATTTTTGGATAAAAAATTGCAGTATCTTTCAAATAAAAACGGTTTTCTAGGAATAGACAATCAATTTAATTTTAAAGAAAAAGTTGTGATTATTCCTTTTGGATTAGAAAAAACAGTTAGTTATGGTGGTGGAACAAAATATGGACCTCAAGAAATAATTAAAGCCTCTCACCAGGTTGAATTATACGATGAAGAACTTAATTGTGAACCATATAAAAAGATTGGAATAAAAACTTTAAAACCTTTTAAGATTCAAAAAAATATTAATAGAGCACTTCAGCAATTAGCAGATATCAATAGAAAGATTTTAAATAAAAAACTTTTCCCGATGACTTTTGGGGGTGAACACTCAATTACTCCCGGATGTATTGAACCCTTCGTAAAAAAATACAAAAATCTTTGTCTTTTACACTTTGATGCACATGCAGATCTAAGAGATAGTTATAATGGAGAAAAATTTTCACATGCTTCAGCAATAAGGAGGTGTTTAGATCATAAGAATATATCACTTATATCATTTGGTATTAGAAATATTTCAAAAAGTGAGATTCCTTTTTTAAAAAAAAATAAATCTAGAATAGAAATTTTTTGGGCAAAAGATAAATCAAAGTGGAATTTGAGAAAATTTAGAAATCTAATTAAAAATAGAGATGTTTACCTTACTTTTGATGTTGATGGTTTAGATTCAAGTATAATGCCAGCAACAGGAACTCCAGAACCAGGAGGATTATTTTGGAATGAAACTTTAGATATAATAAAAATTGCTGCAAAAAATTCTAATATAGTTGGTGTAGATATAAATGAACTTGCTCCAATAAAAGGTTTCAACTCTTACAATTTTTTAGTCGCAAAACTTGCTTACAAGATATTAGCTTATAAATATTTGCTTTAAATTTAAACTGGTTTAAATGTTTTTGATAGTAACCGAAAAGGAATAAGCATTATGAGAGCTACCAAAATTTTAACTGTTAAATCGCCAATAGAAAGTGTAATCCATGGAACGCCGGTTGCGTAAAAAGATATTGAAAAAAATAAAAAAGTATCTACGGTTGAACCAATCATCGATGATGTTAATGGAGCAATAAACCATTTTTTTTTTCTTAATTTATCAAATATCTGAACATCTAAAAGTTGAGCAACTAAAAAAGCGATCCCCGAACCTAATGCTATTCTAATAGATATATAATCTGCAAAATCAGTTGAAAATAAAATTGTAAATCCGATTCCAATAAAAAAACCTAAATAGACTATTTTTCTAGCACGAATTTTCCCAAAAGATCTATTCGCAAGGTCGGTGATTAAAAAAGCTATTGGGTAGCTAATAGCTCCATAAGTTAATAAATTATCTAATCCATAATAATTAATTGGAAATTGAACCAAATAATTAGAGATTAAAACAACCACTCCCATCAAAAAAGATAAGAAAATAAAAAGTTTACTCATTAAGCAGATTTAGATTGGGATGTTTTTTTTTGAAATGGAGATTTAATTAGCAGACTTTTCTTTAATTTTTTTAATCTTGGAGATAAGTTTTTATTTTTAACTGTCTTCAAAAACTCATCAAAACTTCCTTTTTTATCGACTGTTCTAACTCCAGCATTACTTACTGTAAGTCTTAAACTTTTTTTTAAAACTTCACTGGTGAATCTTACTTTTTTTAAATTGGGTAAAAATCTTCTTTTAGTTTTATTATTAGCATGACTAACGTTATGACCTTTTAGCGGGTTCTTTCCAGTTAGTTCACATTTTTTTGCCATAATAACAACGACTATATAAGGTTAGTTAATGATTGCGTCAAGTTTATTAGAATTAATTATCTCTTTTATTTCCTATGATTTCGCTGAAATTTTTTACACCATCTTTCATTAACAATTCTTTTAGCTCTTTTTTTATTAAACTAACAATATTTGGGCCTTTATAAACCATTCCAGTATAAAGTTGGATAAAACTCGCTCCTGCTAAAAATTTATTATATGCACTCAAACCTGAATCTACTCCACCTACCCCAACAATTTTAATTTTATTGTTTAGAACTTTATAAAATTTTCTGATTAAATTAGTAGATTTTCTCTCAATCGGCTTACCAGATAAACCACCTTTTTGATGTTTTTGAATATCATTTAGACTATCCCTAGTAGCATCAGAAGTATTAGATATAATTACACATTCAACATTATTACTTAGTAAAACCTCAGAAATTTGGTTTATGTTATAATCATTAATATCTGGTGAAACTTTGACTGCAATTGGCATCGAGGAATTCATTGATCTTTTTTCGTTATTTATTGAGCTTAATAAATTATCCAACTTCTTTTGATTGTGAAAGTTTCTTAAATCTTCAGTGTTCGGAGATGAAATATTTATTGTTATGTAATTAGCAACCTCACTAAAAATTCTAAAACACTCTATGTAATCTCGCAATCTATCATTCGTGTCCTTATTAGGTCCAATATTAACTCCAAGTAAACCAGTTTGTTGGTTAGATTTTATTCTGTTAAATATATTTTGAGCTCCTAAATTATTAAAACCAAGTCTATTAATTAGTGCTTCGTCTTTTATGAGTCTGAAAACTCTAGGTTTTGGATTGCCATATTGTTTTAAGGGAGTTACAGTCCCAACTTCCACAAAACCAAAACCAAGTTTAAATAATGTATTATAAACTTCAGCATTTTTATCAAATCCTGCTGCAATACCGATTGGGTTTTCAAGTTTTTTTTTAAATAATTCTGTTTTAAACAAAGGATCATTTTTTTCCTCATTTAAGATATTTGGAACAAAATTGAGTTTTAATGATTTGATGGCCAAACTATGGGCTGTCTCAGGATCTAATTTGAAAATTAAAGACCTTAAATTTGAAAACATTATTTAATTTTACTTAATATAAGATCTTTAGTCTCTTTAACACCAAAAAAACTTATAAAAAAACCCATTCGTGGGCCATTTTCATCCCCAAAAATAACTTCATAAATTAACTTAAACCATTCTCTCAGATTTTTAGAGTATCCATTTTCTTTTCCGGTTGAATATATTAATGTTTGTATATCTTCTGGAGGCATCTTGTCATTGCATTTTTCAAGAGTTTTAACTAATTTTTCTAACGCTAGTTTTTCCGTACTATTAGGTATTTTGTATTTCTTTTTGGATTTTATTACATCGTTAAAATAATTTATGGCATATCCAACTAGTTTATCAAAAATAGGGTGCTCTTTTTCAGAAATATCTTGTTTATATTTTTTTACAAATTTCCAAAGTAAATCTTTGTTTTCAGCATTACTAGCTTCAACAAGATTCAAGAGCATTGAAAATGACATAATATTTTTTTCTTGGGGTATATCACTATTATGAACGTGCCAAACTGGGTTCATCAATAATTGTAAATCGTTTTGTTCTTTTGATTTTTCAATTAATTCTAAATATTCATCAACAGCTTTTGGAACTATTTCTTTGTAGAGTTTTTTTGCTCTTTTAGGATTTTGATACATATATAAAGACAAACTTTCAGGCGATGCATATTCTAACCATTGATCTATAGTGACACCATTTCCTTTAGATTTAGAAATTTTTTCTCCCTTTTCATCTAAAAATAATTCATAAGCAAATCCTGATGGATTATTTTTTCCAATCAATTTAATTATCTTTGAAGACAAAATAGCACTCTCAATTAAATCTTTTCCATACATTTCAAAATCAACGTCAAGTGCATACCATCTCATTGCCCAGTCAACTTTCCACTGTAATTTGCAGTTTCCATCTAAAATACTTATCTCTAATTTTTTTCCTTTATTATCGAAAATAATCTTTGATTTTTCTTTGATGATCTCTATTACCGGAATTTCAAGCACATGCCCTGTCTCAGGACAGATGGGTAAAAATGGGCTATAAGTTTTTTGTCGTTCTTTTCCTAGAGTTGGTAAAATTATATTCATGATACCATCATAATTTTCCAAAATAATTTGAAGACTTTTATTGAAAAAACCATCTTTATAAAGAGCTGTTGAGCTTTTAAAAGAATATTCAAAGTTAAAACTATCCAAAAAATTTTTTAACATTTCGTTATTATGCTCTCCGAAACTAGAAAATTTTTCAAAAGGATCTGGGACTTGGGTAAGTGGTTTATGTAAACTTTTTTCTAAAAGTTTTTTTTGAGGCACATTTTCTGGTACTTTTCTAAGTCCATCCATATCATCTGAAAAAGTGATAATCTCAGTAGGTAAATCAGTCAGATATTTTAATGCATTTACAATCATAGTTGTTCTCGCAACCTCACCAAATGTTCCAATATGAGGTAACCCGCTTGGGCCATAACCAGTTTGAAGTGTAATTTTCCCTTTTTTTTCAATAAAAGATTTTCTCTCTCGAAGCATTTTCTTTGCCTCAACAAAAGGCCAAGCAGTTGTTTTATCAAAATTTTCTTTTTTAATCATGAATATTTCTAATAAAATCCTAATTTAAAGGTTTAGTTAATTCATATAGAGTTGAAATTTATTTACCATAAAATAATGTTCTTTCAAAATGACTAATTACAAAACAGTTTTTTTTATACTTGGAATTTTGCAAATAATTCTAGGGATATCTATGATAATCCCTATCATTATACAATTTATATTCTCCGAAGTTGATTCTTCTTTCATAAGTGCACTTTTAGTTACTGTTATATTTGGATCACTATTTTTTTTATCAAATTTAAATCATGATAAAAAAATTAATCTTCAACAAGCCTTTCTTCTAACCGCATTATCTTGGCTAAGTATAGCTATATTTGGATCTTTACCATTTATTTTTTCATCAATGAATTTATCAATAACTGACGGCTTCTTTGAAAGTATGTCGGGAATAACTACAACAGGATCTACAATAATTTCTGATCTTGAAAATACACCTAAAGGAATTTTATTCTGGAGAGCTATTTTACAATGGCTTGGGGGTATTGGAATAATAGTTATGGCAATTACACTTATGCCTATAATGAATGTTGGAGGTATGCAATTATTTAGAATTTCTAGTAATGACTCTTCAGAAAAAATATTGCCTAAATCAAAAGAAATTGCAATTAGACTAATCTATATTTATTCAATACTTACATTAATTTGTGCATTTTTTTACAAAAGTTTTGGTATGAGTTTTTTCGATAGTATTACTCACTCAATGACAACAATTGCTACAGGTGGTTTTTCAAATTACAATCAATCTATTGGATATTTTAATAGTATATCAATTGAAGTTGTATCTATGATCTTTATTATTTTAGGAAGCATACCTTTTATTTCATATATAAAATTTATAAATGGAGATAAAAAAATTTTTATCTATGATGTGCAAATTAAAACATTTTTAACAATAATTATTACTTCAATAGTAATTATTTCAATTTATCTTTTATTTAATCAAAACATAGAATTTAGTATTAGAACTATTGCATTTAATACCATATCTATTCTCACAGGCACTGGTTATGTTAATGGTCAATTCGATAATTGGGGAAGTTTTCCAATAATCTTATTTTTGATTCTTATGTTTATTGGTGGATGTGCAGGATCAACAACATGTGGAATAAAGATTTTTAGATTTCAAATTTTATATTTATTCATTTCTAATCAATTAAAAAAGATAATATACCCTAAAGGTATTTTTGTAATTAAATATAATAATACATCAATTGATGATAAATTTATTGGATCTATTATTTCATTTATTTTTTTATATTTTGTAATTTTTTTTGTATTAACGGCTTTGCTTTCACTTACTGGTTTAGATTTTTTAACATCAATTTCTGGAGCAGCAACATCAATTTCTAATGTTGGACCTGGTCTAGGTTCAACTATTGGTCCAAATGGTAACTTTGCAAGTTTACCAGATTTATCAAAATGGATTTTAACTCTTGGAATGATTTTAGGTAGACTGGAACTCTTTGCAATATTAGTATTATTTCTTCCAGCTTTTTGGCGTAATTAAAATGATAGAAATTAAAAAACAATCTTTATCTGAAACATTTTCGATTTATCTAGATATAAGAATGCTCAAGATTTTATTATTAGGTGCTATTTCTGGCTTTCCATGGGTTCTTATTGGAAGCAGTCTTAGTTTATGGTTAAAAGAAGATGGATTAAGTAGATCTACTATCGGATGGGCAGGATTAATTTTTAGTGTTTATGCTTTTAATTATTTATGGGCTCCAATCATTGATAGAATCCAGATACCGTACCTCTCAAAAAAACTTGGTCATAGAAAAGGATGGATTATTTTAATGCAAATAATCATTTTGTTGAGTTTGTTTTTATGGAGTATAAACAATCCGTCTGAAAATCTTTCTTTAGTAATCGGTATTGGCTTAATAATTGCTGTTGCTTCAGCAACACAAGATATAACTGTTGATGCTCTTAGAATTGAGCAAATAGGTGAGAATGAAAGCAGATCTATGGCTGCAGGTGCGGCAATGGCAGTTGTGGGCTGGTGGAGTGGATACAAACTTGGAGGAGTTTTTTCATTATTTTCTGCTGAATACTTTCAAAGTTTAGGTTTTATCAATTATTGGCAATTAACTTTTTTACTTTTAGGATCTTTGGTAATTTTAATGAATATTGGTCTCTTATTTATTAAAGAAAATGATAATTATGATAAAATTATCGATCAAAAAAAAACTGATGAATTAATATATAATAATTTCAAAAATAAAAACTATTTCACACAATTGGTCTCTTGGTTAGGTGGTACAGTTGGTGGTCCTATTCTAGAATTTTTTAAAAAAAATGGTTTTTCACTTGCTCTAGGAATTTTGGGTTTCGTGTTTCTTTTTAAAGTTGGTGAGGCATTTTTAGGACGTATGTCGATTATTTTTTATAAAGAAATAGGGTTTTCTAAAAGCGATATAGCAATTTACTCTAAAACTCTTGGATGGATTACTACAGTAATCTTTACTTTATTGGGTGGTCTATTTGTAATTAGATCTGGAGTATTAAAAGCTATGTTCTTAGCAGGAATAATAATGGCTGGTACAAATCTTCTTTTTAGTATCCTCTATTGGAGTGATAAATCTGAACTTCTTTTTGCGTTTGCAGTTATTTTTGATGATATAGCTGCAGCTTTCGCAACTGTTGCTTTTGTGGCTTTTATATCGTTACTTGTAAATCGAGCTTATACAGCAACACAGTATGCTTTGCTTGCCTCTATTGGTACTGCTGGAAGAACAACTCTTGCCTCTTCTTCAGGAGCTTTAGTGGATTGGCTTAATGGAGATTGGGGTATATTCTTTATTCTAACTGCATTGATGGTAATACCATCATTAATAATATTATGGTTTTTAAAAGATAAACTTAAAATAAATGAAAAATAATTATTGTGGTTTTAAAAGTTTTCAAAATATTCTTTTAAAACCCAAAAAAAAAACTGAAACAATCTCTCAAATTATTTATGGAGAAAATTTTAGAATTTTGTCAAAAAATAAAAATTGGCTAAAAATTAGGACACAATTTGATAAATATAATGGGTATATTGAAAATAAAGGTGTGTTAAACAAATTTAATCCCTCTCATAAAGTTTTCAAAAGAAATTCAATAATATATAAGGCTAAAGAAGGAAGAATGGTAAAAACTCATGAATTTTTATCTTTTGCTTCAAAAATAAAAGTTTTAAATAAAAAAAAAAAATTTATAGAATTTGAAAATAATAGATGGATAAAAAAATCTGATACAAAAAAAATTACTCATAAAATTAAAAATTTTAAGAAAATATTTAGATATTTTTTAAATTCAAAGTATAAATGGGGAGGAAAACATTTTTCAGGAATCGATTGTTCAGGCTTATTACAAATTTTTTTTTATTACAACAATGAGTTTTGTCCGAGAGATACTAAAGATCAATTAATTTTTTTTAAAAGAATGAAAAAAGATACTTATAAGATTAAAAAAAATAATTTTTTGGAAAGGGCATGTAGCAATTTGTATTAATAAAAAATTACTTATTCATGCTTATGGCCCAAGAAAAAAAGTAGTAATTATGAATATCAAAAAAACTATAAAAAAAATTTTCGAAGACACAAAACTTAAACCTATATATCTTTAATATGATTTCAGATACTGAATTGCAAAAAAAAGTAACAATATTAACAAATAAATTAAAAGCAGGTCATTACGATGAAGTCATAAATAATGCTAAAATATTATTAGAGAAAAGAAAGCATCAAGTTTTATTCAATATTTTAAGTATTGCATATCAAAGTTTAGGTCAAAATTTAAAGTCTATTGAAATCATGGATCTTGCTTTAAGAGCCAACCCCAATAATCCACATTTTTTGAATAATATGGGTATCAGCCATTATAAGGAAGATAACTTTGATAAAGCAGAGTATTATTTCAATAGAGGTTTAGAGATAGAACCAAGGTACATAAATATATTAAATAATATGGGCAATCTCAAGAGAGATTTAAATTTTACTGAAGAAGCAATAAATTATTATAATAAATCTTTATCCATTAAACCAGACTTACCACAAACTTTATATAATCTTTCTCTTAGCTACGAATCTTTAGGAAACTTTGATCAAGCAAAAGATTGTTTAAAAAAGTTATTAACCTATCAACCAAACTTTACTATTGCAGATAGGTTAATTTCTAACATGAATAAATATTTAAAAAATGATATTCACTTTAAAGAAGTTGAAAAAAAATTAAATGACAAATCATTAAATCAAGAGCAAAAATCTCATTTATATTTTAGTTTAGGAAAATACTACGATGACATAAAAGATTACAAAAATGCTTTTTTGAATTTTTCAGAAGGTAACAAAATTTGTAAAAAAATAACAAAATATGACATCAAAAAAGATATTGAAAAATTTAATAAAATAAAAAACTTTCCTTATGAAAGTTTAAAGAATGATCTTGAATTAAATTCACGAAAATTAGTATTTATAGTTGGAATGCCTAGATCGGGTACTTCACTAATAGAGCAAATATTATCAGCACATCCAGATATATATGGTGGAGGAGAGCTGAATTTTTTAGGAAAATCTATAGAAAAAAATTTTTTAAATAAAACAAAAGTTGAAAAAAAAGATATGGAAAATTTAATTGATGAAACAAATAAATCTTATCATAAAAAAATATCTTTTTTTGATAATTCTAAAAATGTTTTTACTGACAAAGCTCCCCTAAATTTTAGATACATAGGATTTATTAAATATATTTTTCCAAATGCAAAAATTATCAATTGTTTAAGGAACAAGCTAGACGTATCGTGGTCAAATTTTAGAAATTATTTTTCTGGTAGTTTATTTTTTTCTAATGATTTACACGATATTTACGAATTTTATAAATTGTATAATGATTTAATTAGTTTTTGGCACTCAAAATTGCCAAATTATATTTATAATATTGAGTATGATAAATTAGTTAATAATCCACAAGAAGAAGTTCAAAAAATATTAAATTATTTGGATTTACCTTGGAATGAAAGTTGCTTAAATCATCATAAAAATAAAAGGTCTATCAAAACAGCAAGTTCAGTTCAAGCGAGAAAACCAATTTATAAATCAGGTATTAATTCCTCAGAAGTTTATAGAAAATATTTAAAACCCTTTTCAAATTAAAATTATTTAGAATTAGCTTCTTCCAAAATCAGGTTTATTTATATCATGTTTTAATTTTATAATTTTAGACCTTACTTTTTTAGTTTCAGTTAATTTTTTGAGAATTGATTTGTCATTTTTAAAATTTATATCTCTTTTAAAGGCTTTTAAGTTTTTGATAAATAAGTCTATAGCTTTTAGAACATTCGTCTTGTTATCAAAAAAAATATCTCTCCACATTATTTCATTTGATGCTGCTATTCTTGAAAAATCTCTTAAACCACCTGCACTATATTTAATAAGATCAAATCTTTGTGTTTTTTCAAAATCTTGTGCTGATTTAACTAAATTATAAGCAACTAAATGTGGTAAATGGCTTGTAATTGAAAAAATTTTATCATGTTTTTTAGAATTCATAACGATTGTTTTTGAACCAATTTTTTTCCAAAATAAATTTAGAAATTTTAAGTGTCTTAAATTAGTTTTATTATCTTTAATCAAAATACACCACTTATCTAAAAATAGATTTTCTTTACCATGTTCAGGCCCACTTACTTCTGATCCTGTTATAGGATGACTCTGTATCCAATTTACATCTTTCTTTAAAAATTTTTTGATTAATTTTGATGTTTCAACTTTTGAAGAACCAATATCAGTAATCAATGTCTTAGGTAAAACAAAATTATTAATTTTCAAAATAAGCCTTTTGTATTCACTCATTGGTGTACAAAAGATTATTAAATCCGAATTAATTACACCATCTTTTAGTTTTTTAACAATAGTTCCTGGTAATTTCAATTTCTTTATTTTCAAAATATTTGATTTTGATTTCTCATAAATAAATATTTTTTTGGCTATTTTTTTTTTTGAAATTTTTCTTAATAATGATGAACCTAATAGACCACAACCAATAATTAATACATTTTTCATTTTTTGAATATACTTTGTGTTACCTTCATAAATTTTAAATTTTCTTTTTTAGATCCTATAGTTAACCGCAACATGTTTTTTATTTTATATCCATCTTCTGTAGATCGTAAAATAATTCCTTTCATTTTTAATTTTTCATAAAAATATTTTGCTCTAAATTTGCATTTTGCAAAGTTCAACAATAAAAAATTAGCAGAAACTTTATTTGAACTAATACCATACTTATTCAAAAAATCTTTCAATTTTGTTGCATAAAGAATATTATGTCTAATAGATCGATATATAAACTTATCATCTTTAAGTGACTCAACGGCTGCTTTTTGTGCAACGCCATTAACATTAAATGGTGGCTTAATTATATTAAGAGCATCTATGATTTTTTTTGATCCATATCCCCATCCAATTCGTAAAGATGATAAACCATAAATTTTTGAAAATGTTCTTAATATAAAAACATTTTGTTTATTTTTAAACAAATCTAGACCTGATTTGTAATCAGTGTTTTTCATATATTCAGCATAAGCATCATCTACTACTAGCAAAATATTTTTTCTTAATTTTTTTCTTAATTTAATTAATTCCTGCTTGGTTAAATAAGTTCCTGTTGGATTATTTGGATTAGCTAAAAAAACAATTTTGGTTTTTTTAGTAACTTTATTTATTATTTCTCCAATAGAGACTTTAAATTTTTTTTCTTTAGCAAAAAGAACATTGGCACCAACTATTTTTGCATATATTCGATACATTAAAAAACTAAATTCAGGAACGATCACGTCATCTTTTGGTTTAAGAAAAAGCTGACACAACATTTGAATCACTTCGTCAGAACCTGCTCCACAAATAATTTTATCTTTATCACATCTAAATTTTTTTGATAATTGCTTTCTTAATTCTTTCGATTTTCCATCTGGATACTTAGAAAAATTTAAATTCTTGTTGGATATAATCTTTTTAACTCTAGGACTCACACCTAAAGCAGATTCGTTAGCTGATAGCTTTACAACCTCTTTAAGTCTTCTGGAACCAGATTTACCAGGTTTATATGCCTCAATATTAAATTTTTTAAATTTTAAAGTTGTCATGTTTCAAATTTTAAAGCTCTTTATAAATAAAATAACAATTTTTTATATAGTATTAGTAAAATATTTTTGAAATTGACATACTTATTAACTTCTTGTACAAAATTTTTGTGCGCTGATTTAACTGAATTGCGAGCGCTTTAAAAAAACCGCTAAAAAAGTTTTTTTCTCACAATTCAATTTTGGCCTATATTATGAATATTGAACAAAATATAAAAACACTACTTATTGAAAAACCATTAAAACTAGATTGTGGTAAAACAATCAATAATTACCCTCTAGCTTATGAAACTTACGGTAATCTAAATAAGAACAAAGACAATGCTATTTTAATTTTTCATGCATTAACTGGGGATCAATTTGTTACTGGAGTAAATCCAATAACTAAAAAAGATGGATGGTGGACATATGCAGTCGGCCCCAATAAATCAATTGATACAAATAAATACTTTGTAATTTGTGCTAACGTTATTGGTGGGTGTATGGGTTCCTATGGACCAAATCATGATAATCCTGAAACAAAAAAAATTTTTGGTACTGATTTTCCAGTAATAACAATCAATGATATGGTTAATGCTCAAGTTAATTTATTAGATCATTTTGACATAAAAAAACTTTTTTCTGTCGTTGGAGGTTCAATGGGTGGGATGCAAGTTTTACAATTTGTAAGCAATTATCCTGATAAAACAAAAACTGCAGTGCCAATAGCTTGTACATCAAGTCACTCTGCTCAAAATATTGCTTTTAATGAATTAGGCAGACAAGCTATCGCGGCCGATCATAATTGGTTAGATGGAAAATATTCATCTAAGAATATTGTACCTGACAAAGGGTTAGCAGTAGCAAGAATGGCAGCACATATTACTTATTTATCTAAAAAAGGACTTCAAGAAAAATTTGGTAGAAATCTTCAAGAAAGAGATTCTCTTAAATTTGGCTTTGATGCTGACTTTCAAATTGAAAGTTATTTGAGGTATCAGGGTTCTGTATTCGTAGATCGTTTTGATGCAAACAGCTATCTATATATCACGAGAGCAATGGACTATTTTGACTTGGTCAAACAGTTTAATGGTAATTTATCTAATGCTTTTAAAAATACGCGTGCTAAATTTTTTATAATATCTTTTACTTCAGATTGGCTTTATCCAACACAAGAAAATAAAGACATTGTTATTGCCTTAAATGCGATTGGTGCTGATGTAGGATTTGTAGAAATAAAGTCTGATAAAGGACATGATTCTTTTTTACTTGATGTTCCTGATTTTTTAAAAGCTTTAAAAAATTTTTTAGATAAATCTTATGATGATTAATGGATATGAAATTAGAATATAAAATTATAACAGACATTATCGAACAAAATACAAGAGTTCTGGATGTTGGTTGTAATGATGGAACTTTAATAGAGTACTTAAAAAAAAATAAAAATACAGATGTTAGAGGTTTAGAAATATCAAAAGAAAAAGTTCAAACTTGTATTGCTAAGGGTTTAACAGTAATTGAGGGTAATGCAGAATTCGATCTGAAACAGTTCCCAGAAAACTCCTTTGATTACGTTGTACTTGGTCAAACCCTACAGGCATTCGTAAATCCAGAGATTGTGATTAAAGAACTTCTTAGAGTTGGAAAAAAGGCAATTATTACTATTCCAAACTTTGGCCATTGGAAAGTAAGGTTAAATTTATTAATCAAGGGTACAATGCCAGTTACAAAATCTCTTCCAAATAATTGGTACAATACTCCCAATATTCATATGTGTACTATAAAAGACTTTGTAAGTTTTTCAAAAACAATCAATTTCAAGATCTTTAAATCTTTAGCATTAACAAATAAAAATGTTTCAACTATAAATAAATCTAATTTGTTTTTTAAAAATTTATTTGCTGAACTTGGTATATTCTTGATTGAAAGGTAAAATGAAGGTCGAAATAATTAAATGCTTAAGAGATAATTATAGTTACTTAATTATTGACGAAAAAAATCAAAATGCATCTTTAGTAGATCCAAGCGAGGCATCACCAATTATTGATTATATTGAAAAAAATAGAGTAAATTTAAAATATATTCTTATTACCCATCATCATCATGATCACGTTGGAGGAAATTTAGAATTAAAGAAGAAATATAATCCTACCATATTTGGATTTAAAGGTGATAAAGATCGTATACCAGGGATTGATGTACTAATTGAAGACAATGATATTTGGAAAAAAGAAAATTTTGAGGCCAAAATTTATCATATACCAGGTCATACTTCAGGACATATTGCTTATCACTTTTATAAAGAAAAAAAGATCTTTACTGGTGACACTTTATTTTCACTTGGATGTGGAAGAATTTTTGAGGGAACTTATAGACAGATGTATGACTCATTGAGTAAAATTAAAAAACTTCCAAAGGATACTGAAATTTATTGTGGCCATGAATATACTCTTCAAAATTCAAACTTTTGTATCGCAAATGACTCTCAAAATCTAAAGCTCAAAAAAAAGATTTCTCAGATTGAAAAAAAAATTAATGACGGTCTTCCAACTATACCATCAATTTTAGGTGACGAAATTGAGTGTAATATATTTCTAAAAGCTAAAGATTTAAAAAGTTTCTCAAAACTGAGAGATTTAAAGGATAATTTTTAACTTATAGAGCTTGACTAAAAAAATGCTCAGACTATATTGCCATAATTAAAAATTACACTAACATTATGTCATACGCAGTAATACAAACAGGTGGTAAACAATATAAGGTTAAATCTGGCGAAATTTTAAAAATAGAGAAATTACCAGTTTCCAAACCAGACTCTAAAATAGAATTTAAAGAAATCTTAGCATATGGGGACGATAAGATTATTGAAATTGGAGCACCTACTGTACAAGGTGCTAAAGTTGAAGCTAACTTAATTAAAAATAGCAAAGAAAGAACTGTTTTAATTTTTAAAAAAAGAAGAAGACATAACTCTAGAAGAAAAAATGGTCATAGGCAAAATATTTCAGTAGTTCAAATAAATGAGATTACTATAAATGGAAAACTATTTAAAGATAATAAACAGTCTAAAAAAATAGAAACAAAAAAACCAAGTACAGTTTTAGAAAGCAAGCAAATCAAGAAAGCTAAATCATCAACAAAGGGAGTAACAGTTAA
>MDSZ01055014.1_pt1 | contig 15596 bp, 15 predicted proteins | sample 811201 | NCBI WGS metagenome assembly MDSZ01 (sample SAMN05326647, study PRJNA326480) | marine metagenome | isolation source: seawater | place: Indian Ocean: North | collected 2010
TGCATATGAAATTTTTAAAGATAATCCCATTGTTGGTATTGGCCCAAAAAATTTTAGAATAGAAGCGTGTAAAGAAAAGTATTCAAACATTGATTCAAAAAAATCTGACAAAAGATGTTCAACACACCCGCATAATATAGTCCTAGAGATTTTATCAGAACAAGGAATTATAGGTATGGCATTTTTTTTATTGATAATTTTTTTAACATTAAGGAGGTTAAATTTATTTAAAGATATCAATCTTTTTCTATTTTTATCTTTTTTAATTTTTATATGGCCAATAGGCACTTCTGGAAGTATTTTTGCGTCATGGAATGGAATTTTTTTATGGATTAATATTGGTATAATTTCTTTCTTAAAAAAGAATAAATCTATAAAGAGCTTTGAGTAATGAGAAAATTTTTAATTATTTTGTTGAGTTTTATAATTATAACTATTTTGGCTTTAATAATAATTTTTCAAACAAATAAAATCTTAATTCTAAACTATCTTAAATTTGAGTCTCCTAAGTCAATTTTAGTATTAACTAAATTTATTAATAATCCATCATTAAATATTCAAAGAAACTTAAATGATTATAATGTGAAATTTTTACCTGAAACTCAATTTATCAAATTAGATTTAAAAAAAGTAAATTTAAAACTTACAAAAGATCAAACAGGATATTTCGTTGGACAAAAAGGAAAGCATTTTACTTTTTATTTAACATCAAATGAAAATTACGTTTTTGCGATAGATTCAGTAATGAACTTATATTATTCACCTATAGAGAACGTAAAGAATTTAAAAAATAATTTTAAAATTTTAAAATTTAATGAATTCGATAATACTTATTCTAGAGACATCAAAGTTTTTAAAGACGACTTGTATATATCTTCCTCATTTAGATCAAAAGAAGATTGCTATAATTACAAAATTTTTAAAACTAGTCTTCAAAATTTTCCTAAATTAAATTTTAAAACAATTTTTTCTTCAGTAGAATGTAATAAAAGTGCTTATTCTGGGGGGAGAATTGGGATACTTGAAACTGACAAAAAAAGAAATATTTTATTAACAACATATGATGGAGCTCAAAGAGATTATTTAGCTCAAGATGACAAATCAATTTTTGGAAAAATTTTAATTATTGATGAAAATAATGGAAACTATGAAATTTTTTCAAAAGGTCATAGAAATTCAATAGGGCTATATATAGATAATAAAAAAAATATTATCTTAAATACTGAAAATGGTCCAAGAGGTGGAGATGAGATAAATTTGATTTCAAGAAATCAAAATTATGGATGGGCCATATCTTCCTATGGTGATAATTATGATAATAAAAATTCAAATAACCCAGAATTAAAGTTTGACCATGAAAATTTTGGATTTAAAGAACCCATCTTTTCATTTCTTAACTCTATCGGCATATCTCAAATAATTAAACTTGAGAATGATTTTTCAAATTTTTGGAATGATAATTTTTTAATTGGTTCATTAAACTCAAAGCATTTGTATAGAGTAAAATTTGATAAAAGTTTTAATAAAATGATTTTTTTTGAAAAAATATTTATAGGAGAACGAATAAGAGATTTAGAATATATTAGTGGAGAAAAAATGATTCTTTTAGCATTAGAAGAAACAGGATCAATAGGAGTATTAAGAAAAAAGTAATAATGATTTAATAAATATAATTTTAACAAAAATGGATTATAATTTTAAAATTTTAAAAAAATAAACACTTGATTATACTTGGTATTAATTCTTATCATGCTAATTCATCAGCTGCTTTAATAGTTGATGGAAAAGTTATATTTGCGATTGAAGAAGAACGACTAAATAGAATAAAAAATTCTGGAGGTTTTCCATATTTATCTATTCAAGAATGTTTGAAATATAAGAAAATAAAATTAAATCATATTGATTATATTGCAATAAACACAAACCCAAAAAATTTTTTTTTTAAAAAAGTAAGTTTTGCTTTAGGAAATTTAGTTAACTTTCAAAATATAACTAACAAACTTTCGCAAATCTATAAAAAAATTTCTATAGGTGATGAAATAAATAAGATAGAAAATTTTGGAAACTTTGAAGGTAAAATTATAAATGTAGAACACCACGAAACGCATATTGCATCTTCTTACTTCATGTCTAAATTTAATGAAGCATGCGGTGTCTCTGTAGATGGATCAGGTGATTTTACAACAACATCAAACGCACATTGTACTAAAAATAAGATAATGATGAATAAAAGAATTTTTTATCCTCATTCATTAGGAATTTTTTATAGTGCAATAACCACTTATTTAGGCTTTGATAATTTTGGTGAGGAATATAAGGTTATGGCACTAGCGCCATACGGAAATTCTTCTTTAGATAAAAAACTTTCAGAATTAATATATTTTTCAAATAGTGGTAATTTTAATTTAAATTTAAATTTTTTTTTACATCATAAAAATATTAATACATTTTCAATAAATAATAACAAAATTATAATTAATAATCTTTTAGATGAGAAAAAATTTTGTGATTTAATTGGTTTTCCAAAAAAAAATAGAAATGATAAATTCGAACAATGTCATTTTAATTTAGCATATTCACTTCAAAAGTTATTTGAAGAAATCTATTTAAGTTTTTTAAATAATTCTTTTGAAAGATTTAATTCTTTTAATTTATGTTTAGCAGGGGGGTGTGCAATGAATTCAGTTGCAAATGGCAAGATTTTAAATCGAACAAAATTTAAAAATTTATTTATTCAACCGGCTTCTTATGATGCCGGAGGTGCGATTGGAGCTGCACTTTCGGTTTTTTACAAAAAAAATCCGAAAAGAAATTTTTTAGATTATGAATTATATCTTGGACCAAATTATTCTAATAATGAAGTTTCATCGATAATTAATCAGAACAAAATTTATTTTGATAAAACTAATATTTCGGTTATGGATTTTAGAGGTAAATTCAATGAATTAATTGATAATATAGTTCAAATATTGATTAAAAAAAAAATTGTTGGAATTTTTAGAGATAGACTTGAGTGGGGAGCTCGTGCGTTAGGAAATAGATCTATAATTGCAGATCCAAGAGGATCAGAAATAAAAGAAATTATTAATTCTAAAATTAAAAGAAGGGAATCATTTAGGCCGTTTGCACCTATAATTTTATCTAATTATGTTAAAGACTGGTTTAATATTAACAGAAATATAAACACTATGATGGAAGTTCATCAAATCAAAAAAGAAAAAAAAGATATTATACCCGCAGTAGTTCATAAAGATGAAACTTGTCGTCTACAAACTCTCGAAGAAAAAGACAACTATTTTATGAGTAAGTTAATAAGTTCATTTAATGAAATTACAAATGTTCCAATACTTTTAAATACTTCATTTAATGAAAATGAGCCAATAGTTTGTAAGCCACAAGAAGCTATAAATACCTTTTTGAGAACTGATATGGATGCACTAATACTTCAGGATTTTCTTTTATTAAGGAAAGATAATAATTAATTTTTATTTTTTTGGAATTATGATTACGTAAGAATTGCTTTCTTTTGCAATTATTTCATCTTTAATTTCTTCATAGTGAGTACATGGTCCTTTTGAGTACATACAAAATCGATACCTAGGATTATATATCTTCATTGAGTTTGAAATTAAGAATGGGTAGTTTTTTTGTTCCAAGTTTTTTTTATCATAAGAATAAATTTTTGGCCAAGGAAAGTCATTGTAATCATATTGGTATTCCACAATAATTCTTTTAACATTTATCGTACCCATAAAAATTAAAACAACTATAAAAGTTTTTTTTAAAATAGAATAAAGTTTTGTGATATTTGAATTATCAAATTTTGAACATAAAATATAACAATAAGGAAGAATAATTGAGCTAATCAAAAAGGCATATCCATATCTATATAACGGAAATTTTAAAAACCAAAATATAAATCCAATAAAACTTATTAAAATAGAACCTATTATTGCAACGTCTAAAACTTTATTCTTCTTAATTTTTTTTAAAATCTTTTTAGGTCTTTTTCTTTTAAGTAATATAATTATTAATATTAGAAAAAAAAATAATGGAAAAATTTTTTTAATTATATATTTAAAGTGTTTATTTAACCATGTATTAAACCAATTAAAATCTTTTTTAAATTCAATCCTAGTCAATTCACTATTTTTTAAATCCACCCATCCTTTAGCAGCAGCCTCACTCTGTATGGATATTTCTTGAACATTTGCATGCATATATTTTTCTGGAGCACTCCATATTAAATTTTTTAAACATAGTTCTTTTATAGGATAAATTATACATGAAGTTATTAAGATGTTTTTTAAAAATAAAGAGCTTAAAAAAATTACAAAAAGTATATTTCTAAAATTTAGAATAAAATTATATTTTTTAATTAGAAAAATATAAAATACGGGAAATAAAAAAGAAAAAGCTAAAAAAACCTTATTAGCGAAAGCAAAAATACAAAATAAACATATAATAAAAAAATTTGAATAATCTTTATTTTTATTTTTAATTAATTCTAAAAAAAATACTACAATAATCAGATAAAATAAATTTCCAATAATATCGTTACCTATATCGTTATATCTGCTACTTTTTATTAAAATAAAAATAAGGATAAGAAAATATAATAATAAAAAAAAAAGATCTTTTTTATTTTTTAAAAAATTTTGAATAAAAAAAAGAATAATACTTGATAAAATAATTCCAATCGGAAGAGTTATGCCCTTTGTTAAAAATATAGAATTATTAAATATTGCAGATGTATATTGAATTATTGATGAATGTCCAAATCTAAAATGAATATTTGATAATCCAATTATAATCTTATTTTCATTTAATATAGAAATATAAGGTAAATGGTATAGACCAGCATCTGGAGTATAGTTAGAACTTAAAGTCATTAAAATGAACGATATTGTTCCAATTAATAATATTTTTTTTAAAACTTCATAAAGATTTATATTTTTTCGAATAGTAAAAAAAATAAATAAGCCTAAAAAAAAAAATAAAATTAAGTTATTGATAATTATATTTAATGGATAAAAAAAATTAATAATTAAAGCAATAAAACTTAAGTATATAATACCACAAAAAATATCTATAATTGTATCTGAATTTTTTTTTAAATTTTGTAAAATTAATGAATTTAAAGCAGTACCACATGAAAAAAAAATTAATGCTCCAATCAAATTTGATATATAAAGAAAAATCATATTATGATAAAAATAATTATAGCTCGATACATTATAAAAAAACAATCAAAAAGAATAAATGATAGATTAAAATTTAATGTTTAAAGTTTTTACTTCTAATAATGTTTCATTCAATAGTTATCTAATTTTCTCATTTTTTCTTTTATTAATTTTTTCAATAATATTAAATATCGATTTTTTTATCTCCAATGTCGATGATGATGAACATACATATTTATTTATTGGTAGAGCTTTAAATGAGGGAAAATTGTTGTATGGAGATATAGTAATTTTTAAAGGCCCTTTATTATTTTTCTTTTATAAAATTTACGCGTTTATAAGCGGAAATGATTTGTTCATTTTTAAATTATTAGGAATAATGACCAATTTTATTTGGTTATTTATTATTTTTTTTATTCATTTAAAAAAAAACAGAAATTTAAAATCATTTTTTATGATTTTGATTGCTACAATTATTTTAAGTTTTTTGCCTTATGATCAAAATCTTTTATCAGAAAATATTGCAAATATTTTTTTTTCATTAATACTAGTCATCCTATTTAAACACAGAAATAAGTTTGATTATTTATTTATTTTTATTTGCACAGCTGCATTAATTTCAATTAGACAAAATTATGTATTTATTTTACCTGCTATATTTTTAATTATTTTTTTTGAAACAAAATACGATTTTAAAAAAATTTTTCTTTACTCTTTAATTCAAATTTTAATCATACTTATTTTTTTTTCATATCATCTAATATTTCAAACTGATGATTTTATAAAATTATTTTATACTTTTCCAAGAATTTGGGTAGGTGATTCAGAAATAAATTTTATTTATATATTTGAAAAAATATTTGAATATATTTTACAGAGTCCAATCAAAAATATTTTCATATTGTTAATCATGTTCTTCTCTCTGATTATTGTTATTTATAAGAAAAAAAATTTTCCTAAAGAATTCAAGTATATTTTTCTTATAAGCTTTTTTCTCTTTATTTCATTAATGATTTCTCGTCATTTTTTCACACATTATTTAGTAATGTTTTATCCAATGTTTTTTGTAATATTGATTTCATTTCTTAAAGATCTAAATAAAATATTTTTTTATACATTTACAATTTTTTTTATAGTTTTGGGAGTTTATAAATTTTCAAATAGTTCATTAAATATAAAAAAAAATTATGAAGAAATGTTTAAATATGAAAAAGAAATAAACATTTTGTTTGAGGAAAAAAAATATGACAAAAATCATATTTTATCTGATGAAAGACTTATCTATTATGAGTTAAATATTTATCCACCTGGAAGAATATTTCACATGGGCCATTATGATGAGTCAAAATTAATTGATTTGTTATTTAAAGAAAAAAAAATTAAATTTCTTCAAGACAGGATAAAAAATTCTGAATACGTAATCTTAAATAAAAAACAACAAAATATTACTAAATCATTTACTTATGTAACATTTTTTAGTTTTGATAATGATAAATCTTTAATTTTTGAGAATGAAAAATACCTAATCTATAAATAGTTTTTTAAATTTAATTTTTATAAAAGAAAGAATTTATTGTTTTGCTTATAAATTTAATTTCATCCTTTTTAAGTGAATAAAATGAAGGCAAGTATAAACCATTATTTGATAGAAAAACTGAATTAGGAAAATAATTCTTTTTTATTATAAAATGTTTTTTTAGAAAAGGTTGCTTATGCATTGGATAAAAAAAATCTCTAGTTTCAATACCTTTTGAATAAAGAAATTTTTTTAAAAGAGATTTATGTTTCTTTTTTAAAATCAAAATACCAACTACCCAATAACAATTAATCAAATTATTTTGTTTTGGCGGTTGTATATAAATATTTTTATTATCTTTTAGATATTTATAATAAGTTTTTCCTATTTCTATTTTTTTTGTAATATTTTTCTTTATTTTTTTTATTTGACTTAATCCAAGAGCAGCTTGCAGACTTGTCATTCTATAATTCCAACCCATTTCATCATGTTTAAATCTTTCTTTTTCACCAAAATATAAATTTTTAAATTTAGTGCAATTTTCATAAATTTTTTTTGAATTCGTGCAAATCATGCCACCTTCACCAGTTGTCATATGTTTGTTTGCGTAAAAACTAAAAGTACTTACATCTCCAAAACTACCACATTTTTTCCCTTTGAAAGTATGGCCTAGCATTTCAGCTGCATCTTCTATCAAAACAATTTTTCTTTGATCACAAATTTTTTTTATTTTATCAATTTCACACGGAAATCCGTAAACATGAACAGCCATAATAGCTACAGTTTTACTTGTAAGTTTTTTATTTATATCCTCAATTTTCATATTCCATGTTTTTTTATCGCAATCTATAAATACCGGTTTAAGATTATTTTTTAAAATACAATTTAAATTAGATACGATTGTAAAATCCGGTACAATAACCTCACCATTGTATTTTAAATCTAATGATCTTACAGCTACATCAAGTGCTGCAGAGCCACTGGTAACAGTCACACAATAATTTTTGTCAGAAATTTTAGAAAATTTTTTTTCAAATTTTTTTATTATAGGTCCTCCTGAAGAAATCCAACCAAGTTTCATTGCACTTCTGACACTTTTAAAATCATCATTATCAACAAATGGTTTCGATACAGGAAAAAATTTTTTCATTATTTAATAAAAATCTTATCCTTTCTTCCCAAAAAAGGACCCTGTTTTATTTCAATTATTTTTGTGTTTTTTTTTAAAATATTAATTCCATGTCCATAACCATAAAGCAAAATTATTTTAGGTGAATTTATTCTAATTTTTTTATAAAAAATTTTTTTGTTATCAAATAAAGCTAATTGAATTCCTCCACTTAAAAGAATTAAAGTTTCAGAGGTATTTTTTATAATTCTCTTAGATTTTGGGTGATAATGGGCCGGTATTTTATGATTAATTTTATAATTAATTAAACCAACCTGAAGGTTTTCATTTTGTTCAGTACAAAATTTTATATCTTTATTAAATTTAAGATTTATAATTTTACATAATAAAATTTTATTTTTAACTATTTTTTTCATATGCGTGAATATACTATTATCCTACCAGTCTTAAATGAAAAAGATAACATTATCAAATTGATTGATATAATATCAACTATTTTTGATAAACATAATTATGAAATAATTGTTATAAATGACTCCTCGGAAGACGGAACTACCGAAATACTTGAACAATTTAAAAAAAATAAAAAAAATTTTAAACATGTATTAAGAAATAAAAAAAGAAGTTTAGTTGACTCTCTGAACGAAGCTATAGAGATTTCAAAATATAGATTTTTGATTTGGATGGACTGTGATTTTTCACATCCTCCTGAAAATTTAAAAGAAATATTTAAAAATATTGAGGAAAATAAATTTTTAAGTTTTTCAAGATTTTTGAATGGTAGTAAAAGACACTATGAGATAGATCAGAATAGTAAAAAATATTTTATAGATGATATGAGTTATTTTTTAAATATGTTATGCAATTTTTTTTTATACAAAGAATTTACTGACTATACGAGTGGTTTTATCTGTATAGATAAAAAAATAATGCCTGAAAAATTAAAAGGTTATTATGGTGATTATTATATAAATTTAGTTTGTCATGTAATAAGAAACAAATATAAGTTTGTTGAATTACCTTATATTGAATATCAAAGGCTATCTGGAGAGTCTAAAACGCTCTCAAATAAATTTGATTTTATTATAAAATGTTTCTTTTATTTTTTAGTAGTTTTAAAAAATTACTTAAAAAAAATTAAAAATAAAATATTATAATTATGGTATAATGTGACAAAAAAAATTAATTTAATTGATTTATCAGTTGTAATTTTATCCGGTGGACTGGGGACTAGAATTTCTGAAAATAAGAATAAAATTCCAAAAGGTTTAGTTAAGATAGGAAAATATCCAATAATATACCATGTCATAAAATACTTTAATTTTTTTGGTTTGAAAAAATTTATAATTTGTACAGGTTATAAAAGTAATGATTTGAAAAAATATTTTAAGAAAAATAAGAAAGTTTTTTCTGGTTTAGATATAGAATTAGTTGATACTGGAGATAAATCAAACACTGGATTAAGAGTTAAGAAAATAAAGAATAAAATTAAAAATGATATCTTTTTTTTGACTTATTGTGATGGGTTAACAAATTTAGATTTAAAAAAATTATTTAATTCATTTAATGATGATAAAAAAATTGGAATTTTAACAACTGTTAATCCTCAAAGTAGATTTGGTATTCTTTCAATTAGAAATAAAAATCAAATAATTGATTTCAATGAGAAAAAGAAACTTTTTAATTTATGGATAAATGCAGGATTTTATATTTTTAAAAAAAAAATCTTTAGATATATAGTTGGAAAAAATCCTATTTTTGAAAAAGAAATATTAAAAAAGATTGCTAAAAAAAATTTATTGATATCATATAAACATAAAGGCTTTTGGAAATGTATGGATACAATCAAAGACAAAAATGAATTAAATAAAATTTGGAAAAATAAAAAAAGAAAGGCTCCATGGAAAATTTGGTAATAAATAATTTTTATAAAAATAAAAAAGTTTTAGTTACAGGTGCTACTGGATTTAAAGGAGCATGGATTTGTTACTTATTAAAGATTCTTGGGGCAAAAATATCAGGTATTGGACATAAGCCTAATAAAAATCAAAACCTTTTTTATAGTTTAAATCTTGAAAAAAAGATTCATTTAAAACTTTTTGATATAAGAAATAAAAAAAAATTAAATTCATTTATCAAAACGACTAAACCACAAATAATTTTTCATTTAGCAGCCCAACCTCTAATTTTTGAATCATACAAAAAACCTTTTAAAACTTTTACTGTTAACAGTGTAGGAACATTAAATTTATTGGAAATTGTACGTGAAAATAAATTTATAAAATCATTGCTATGTGTTACATCGGATAAATGTTATGAAAACAACAATTCTACTACAGGCTTTAAGGAGGATGATAAACTTGGAGGTGAGGATCCTTATAGTGCATCAAAGGCTTCAGCAGAATTAATTATAAGAAGTTATACGGAAAGTTTTTTTAAAAAGAGTAATCGTGGGGTTGCAAGTGCCAGAGCTGGCAATGTTATAGGTGGTGGAGATTGGTCACCAAATAGATTGATACCTGACACAATTATTTCTTTAATTAAAAATAAAAAAATAATAATAAGAAATCCAAATTTTAATAGACCATGGCAGCATGTACTGGAACCAATATATGGATATTTAATTTTAGCAAAAAAAAATTATCAAAATCCAAAAAAATATTCAGGACCATGGAATTTTGGAACGGAAAAAAATACTGTGACAAGTGTAAAAAAAATTGTTCAATTTATGCTAAAAATTTGGGGCAAAGGTAAGCTGGTAATTAAAAAAAACAGAAAATATTATGAACAAGTTAATTTGCAGCTAAATATAAATAAAACAAAAAAAATATTGAAATGGAAACCAAAATTTTCAATTTATAAAAGTGTAAAAATTACTGTCGAGTGGTATAAACAAGTTTTAGTTGACAAGATAAGTCCAGAAAAAGTTACTGAAAAACAAATTAATGACTATTTAAATGAAATTAAGTAAAATCAAATTATCTAAATTGAAAATTTTACGAAATTCCAAAGGAGATATTTTGAAGTATCTAAATAAAAAAAATCCTTATTTGAAAAGTTTTGGAGAGACATACTTCACTGAAATAAAAAAAAATAAAATAAAAGGTTGGAATTTTCATAAAAAAAATTTTTGTTTTTTAGCTGTACCATATGGAAAAGTTAGGTTTACTTTTACTGAAAATTTAAAAAGTAAAAAAATAAAAACAATTATTCTTGGTAAAAAAAATTACAATATGATTTTGTTGCCACCAAAAATTTGGTTTAAATTTACATCACTTACTAAAATTTCTTTAATTGTAAATACATTAAACAAACTACATAATGATAAAGAAACTTTAAAGGTCCCTTTAAATTAACTTTTATGGATGAAAAAAAATTTAATAAAGTTTCAATATTGATACCAGTTTACAATGAGGCAAAAACTATAAAAGATTGTTTAGAGAGGGTAATAAATTCTGATACATTAGGTATTGATAAAGAGATAATAATATCTGATAACAATTCAAACGATGGAACAAAAAATATTCTTAAAGAATTTAAATATGAAAATGTTAAAGTTTTATTTAAAGATATTAATGAGGGCAAAGGATCTAATCTTAAAAATGCATTATTATTTGCTAAAGGTGATATAGTAATTTTTCAAGATGCAGATTTAGAATATAATCCAAAAGATTATAAAGATTTATTAATTCCCTTTTTGAGAAATAGAGCTGATGTAGTTTATGGATCAAGACTAACTGGAGCTAAATTAACTAAAATAGTAGGTTTTCCAAATTTTATAGCCAATAAGATAATAACTTTTTTTATAAATTTATTATTTAACAGAATTTATTCTGATATCGAAACTGGTTGTAAAGCATTTAAGAGAGAAGTATTGAATGATTTAGATTTAGTATCCGATGGATTTGAAATTGAGGTTGAGATTACAACAAAAATTTCTGCAGATAAAAATTTAGAAATATTTGAGACTCCAATTGAGATAAACTCAAGAAGATATGATGAAGGAAAAAAAGTAAAAGTTTCTGATTTTTTTTCTGCGATTTATAATATTTTTAAATGGAGAATATTGTTAATAAATAAAAAGTAGTTACAAAAACTGTTTTAATTTTTTAGTATTTTTTAAACAAAGAGTTAAAAATCCACCCAGTTTATTTTTTTTTATAATTTTATAATCTTCCCAACTTTTCATAAATATATTTTTTAAAGAATTACTTTTTCCACCAATTCTCATTTTAGTTATTAAAATAGGACAATAATATATTTTTGAATTTGATTTTGATATAACTTTAAACATAAAATCATAGTCTGAAGAAATTTTATATTTAGTGTCAAAAAAAATATTTTTTTTAATTAAATTTTTTTTAAAAAAAAAACCTGTATGAGGTGGCATCCATCCTTTTTTAAACAATTCAATATATTTAATTGAATTAAGTGTTTTTTTTTGGAATTCGTAAGTATTTGCAACCCATTTTCTCACAGTTTTAAAATTTGTATTAACATATTCAATATCACCATAAACTATATTAGCTTTAGTTTTTTTGAATACGTTTGCAATATTCTTTATTATATTAGAATTATTAAAAACATCATCCGAATGTAATATACCAATCACATCACCCGAAGTTTTTTTTATAGCTTTATTAAGTGCATAGTAAATACCTTTATCTTTTTGTGAAATGAAAACACTTTTTTTCATTTTGAATTTCTTTATTAGATCTATTGTTTTATCACTAGATGCACTGTCAATAATAATGTGATCTATATTATCATAATTTTGTTTTTTTATTGATTTTAAAGTATCTGCGATAGTTTTTTCAGAATTATAAGTTAATGTTATTAATGAAATTTTCATTGTGTTTTAATTCATAAAAAATAAAGATAATATTAAAAATTAATTAAAATGATCAAATTAAATAAAAAAGTAAGTATTATTATACCGTGTTTTAATGAAAAAAAAACTTTAAAATCATTAATTCTCAAAATCCATAAGCAGAAAAATATCAAAAAAGAAATTATTCTTGTAGATGATTTTTCGACTGATGGAACAAGAGAATTAATTAAAAATTTTAAAAATAAATTATTAAGTAAAATACTTCTACATTCTAAAAATAAAGGAAAAGGTGCTTGTATCAAAACAGCAAAGAAATATATAAAAGGGGATATAGTCATTATTCAAGATGCAGATTTAGAATATAATCCAAAAGATTATAGCAAGCTTATAAAACCAATTTTAGAAAAGAAATACCAAGTTGTTTATGGCTCAAGAGTTTTAGGAAAATATAGATATACCTTAAACACTTTTTCATCGATTTATAGAATATTTTTTAACCATATGCTCACAATTTTTTCTAATTTAATTAATAATCAAAAACTTACCGATGCTCACACATGCTATAAAGTATTTTCCAAAGATGTATTCAAAAAGATACACCTTAAAGAAAACAGGTTCAGTTTTTGTCCAGAGGTAACCACCAAACTTGGAAATAGGAATATTCCAATCAAGGAGGTTTCTATTGATTATAACGGAAGGTCATATAAAGAAGGAAAAAAGATTTCTATAAAAGATGGTTTCTCGGCAATATTTTGTATTATTAAATATAGATATTTTGACTAATTTATAAATAAGTGTATCTCTTAAACTATGAAAAAAATTGCTTTAATTTTTGGAGTTACAGGTCAAGACGGAGCTTATTTATCAAAATTTCTTTTGAAGAAAAATTATAGAGTTCATGGTGTTAAAAGAAGAAATTCAACAATTAATACTTATAGAATAGATGATATTTATAGTGACCCGTTAATAAAAAAAAATAATTTTTATCTTCATCATGGTGATATCAATGATCCAATATCAATTTTTAATTTGATAAAAAAAATAAAACCAGATGAAGTTTATAATTTAGCTGCACAATCTCATGTTGCTGTTTCTTTTGATATTCCAGAATATACAACTAATACTGATGCTTTAGGTACTTTAAGAATTTTAGAAGCTATAACTCAAATAAATAGAAAAATTAAATTTTATCAAGCTGGAAGTTCCGAAATGTTTGGAAAGGTAGTTGAAACTCCACAGACTGAAAAAACTCCTTTTTATCCCAGAAGTCCATACGGAGTTGCAAAAGTCTATTCTCACTGGATAACAATAAATTATAGAGAATCTTATAATTTGTTTGCATCTAATGGAATTTTATTCAATCACGAAAGTCCTTTGAGAGGAGAAACGTTTGTTACAAAAAAAATTGTTAGAGGACTTTGTAGAATAAAACAAAAAAAACAAAAAAAATTATTTCTTGGTAATCTGAATGCTAAAAGAGATTGGGGTCATGCAGAAGATTATGTCCAAGCAATCTGGAAAATTCTTCAATTTAAAAGACCTGATGATTTTGTAATTTGCACAGGCAAACAATATAGCATTAAACAATTTATTAATATGGTCTCAAAATCTTTAAAAATTCAAATAACTTGGAGAGGAAAAGGGTTAAATGAAAAAGCATATGACAAGAATAATAATTGTATAATTGAATGTAGAAAAAAATATTTTAGACCTGCAGAGGTAGATAATTTGATTGGAAGTGCTTCTAAAGCTAAAAAATTACTTAAATGGAAACCAAAGCATAATATTCATTCTCTAATTCAAGATATGATCTCCTTTGAATTAAATTCTCTTAAAGATGTTAAGTAAAAATTCAAGAATATTTATAGCAGGTCATAAAGGAATGATTGGATCAGCTGTTTATAGAAAATTGAAAGAGCTGAAATATAAAAATATTTTTTTTCAGACAAAAAAGCAATTAGACCTAATAGATCAAAAAAAAGTATATAAGTATTTGAAAAAAATAAAACCAAATGCAGTAATTTTAGCTGCTGCCAAAGTAGGCGGAATAAAAATTAACAATGAAAAAAGAGCAGAATTTATTTATGAAAATCTTGCCATACAAAATAATATCATTCACTCAAGCTATAAATGTGGAGTAAAAAATCTTATTTTTCTTGGATCAAGCTGTGTTTATCCAAAAAATTCTAAAATTCCAATTAAAGAAAAATATTTACTTTCAGATTATTTAGAAAAAACAAACGAACCTTATGCAATTGCAAAGATAGCAGGCATCAATTTATGTGAAAGTTACAATATCCAATACGGGGTAAATTATAAATGTTTAATGCCATGTAATGCTTACGGAATTAATGATAACTATAATATTAACTCCTCACATTTTTTACCTGCATTAATTAAAAAAATTGTAGATGCACTTAAAAATAATAAAGATCATATTAAAATTTGGGGAAGTGGAAAACCTTTAAGAGAATTAATTTTTAGTGATGATATAGCTGATGCATGTATTTATTTTTTGAAAAAAAAAACTAAACACACATTAATCAATATTGGTACCGGTGTAGAAAAAAGTATCAATGATTATGCTAATCATATAATGAAACATTTAGGTGTAAAATTGAAAATAAAACATGAAAAGATTAAATTAAATGGAACTTTTAGAAAATTAATGGACTCATCATTGGCAAATAAATATGGGTGGAAATATAAAACAAATTTTGATGTGGGATTATCAATAACTATTAATGATTATTTAAAAAAACAAGTTTTTATAAAAAAAAAAACTCCTTAAAATTATTTATTTAATTGACATACTGAATTTCTATATATATAGAATTCTTGCCTGGTAATTATTGCGAAAGGGCAATACCCGATCCCATTCCGAACTCGGAAGTCAAGCCTTTCTGCGCCGATGGTACTTTGTCTTAAGACATGGAA
>MDSZ01090946.1_pt1 | contig 15596 bp, 11 predicted proteins | sample 811201 | NCBI WGS metagenome assembly MDSZ01 (sample SAMN05326647, study PRJNA326480) | marine metagenome | isolation source: seawater | place: Indian Ocean: North | collected 2010
TTCTGAGGTGTGCCGTTAGGTTTAGTTTTATCAAATTTTAGCTTAGCTTTGACTTGAACCACCTTTAAAATTTTTTTTGCAAACTCAATTATGGTATAATCTTTACCCACACCAATATTGATTAAAAATTTATTTGTTTTTTTATTCATAAAATAAATACAAGCGTCTGCAATATCATCAACATAAATTGCTTCCCTTCTAACTTTTCCATTTCCCCACAACTTTAGAAACTTATTTTTTTGTTTACTTTTTTTTAGTTCATGGGCTTTTTTTATTAAAGCTGGAATAAAATGAGAATTTTTAAGATCATAGTTATCATTTGGTCCAAAAGTATTCGTTGGCATCAAACAAAGATAATTTGTTCCATATTGATAGTTGTAGCTTTCGCACAGTTTAATACCAGCAATTTTCGCTATTGCATATGGTTCGTTTGTTTGTTCTAAAATTCCATTTAATAAATATTTTTCTTTAATTGGTTGTTTGGAATTTCTTGGATAAACACAGCTTGAACCAAGAAATATTAAATTTTTAATATTATTAAGGTATGCACCGTGTATTAAATTATTTTGTATCTGTAAATTGTCATAAATAAATTCGCCTCTGAAAGTATCATTGGCTAAAATACCACCTACTTTAGCTGAACAAATAATTATAAATTTAGGCTTATTTCGTTTCAAGAAATTAAAAGTTTTTAATTGATCTCTTAGATCTAATCTATTTTTAGTAATTGTTAAAATGTTATTATATCCATGTATTTTTAACCTTCTTATCACTGCTGACCCAACTAAACCTCTGTGCCCTGCAACAAATATTTTTGAATTTCTAGAAATCATAAAAGTTCATATATATTTATAATTTAATTATAATTATAAAAAATCTTATAATGATATTAATTTATAAGTATATACCATAATATATAAAAAAAATTATTTATGTTTAAAGATTTAAATCTATTAGTTAATTTTGCAATTAAATTTTTTAAATTAAAACTTATTTATCTTCAACTACTGATTATATTGAGTTCAATAACTCAATTATTATCAATCTTTTCTTTTGGACCATTAATTTTGCTATTAATGGATAATAAAGAAATTAAAAAATATAAAGAATATTATTTTGATAAAGTAAGCGATGAACAATTTTTTTTAATAACTATTATAGCAATAACAATTTTATTTATATTTTCAAATCTACTAAGTATTGTTGTTTCAAAAAAATCATTACATTTTGGCCAAGAAATTGGAATAAAATTAAATAATAATATTTTTAATTTCGTTCTCTCAAAAGATTACAGCTATCATTTAAACAGAAATAGTTCAGAGATTATTTCTAAAATAACATTAGAAAATGCGCGCGTTGTTGGAAGTATATTAATTCCAATGTTATTAATTAACTCAAGAATTATTACTTTATTATTTGTTTTTTTAGGTTTATTTATTTTTAATTTAGCTGCGTCTCTATTTGTATTATTTTTTTTATTGATAAGTTACTTTATAATACTATCAATTAATAAAAGTAGATTTACTATCAACAGCAGCATAATCAGTAAAAATAATTTTTTAAGACAAAAAATTATTTCCGAAAGTCTAGGTAATATTAGAGAAACAATAATGTTTGATGCAAGAAAATTTTTTTTTGAATTATTTAGATCTTCAAACGAAAAAATTGCATATTCAACCGCTAACAATCAATACTTGTCATCAGTTCCAAGATTTTTAATAGAAATATTAATATTTTCTTTACTTTTAGGATTAATTTATATTTTAAAAAATAATAATTCTTTAAATTATTATCTACCTTTAATTGGAATTTATTTAGTTGCAGGATACAAATTGCTGCCAGCGCTTCAAGCTATTGCCACCTCTTACGGTTCTATAAAAGGAAATCAAACCTCATTACAAAATATAAAAAATGAGATTATTACTATTTTAAAACATGAGAATACTCCTGAACACGCGAATGTTAAAATTACTAATTTTGATTCAATTGAATTTAATAATATAAATTTTTCCCACAAAAATAACTTAATTTTTAAAGACATTAATTTTAAAATTAAAAAAAATGAAACAATAGGAATAATAGGAGAAACAGGATCAGGAAAATCAACCTTTATTGATTTACTTTGTGGATTACTTGTTCCTGACTCAGGAAAATTAAAATTAAACAATAACGAGATATTGGAAAATGAAATAACAAAATTACAAAGATTAATTTCAATAGTTCCACAAAAAATAAATCTTTTAGATGATACAATTAAAAATAATATTTTATTTGCTCAAAAGTATAAAGATGAGAAGAATGTAAATGAAAGAATTAATAATTTAAAAAATTTATGTCTTTTAGATTACGTAGACAAAAAAGATGAAGGGTGGGATACTGTGGTTGGTGAAAATGGTGCAAAATTAAGTGGTGGACAAATTCAAAGGCTGGGAATAGCAAGAGCATTGTTCAAAGATCCTCAAATTTTAATATTAGATGAGGCTACATCAGGACTAGATGGGGAAACTGAAGATGAATTGTTAAATAATCTTAAAAATATAAAACCAAAATTAACAATTATCATTATTTCCCACAACAAAAAAATATTAAAAATATGTGATAAAGTTTTCAATATTTTTGATCAAAAAATAAAGGAAATTTCAAACAATGATTAATTTGTTAATATTTATAATTTAGTAACGATTAAAAAATTATACAATAATTATAAACAGAGACTTAAAAAAAACTATAAAATTCTAAATAATTAAATTATTGATATATTTTTCTAATAAGCTTGAAAAATGTTTAATATTATATGTAGATATTTTTTTTTTACCATTTTTTACAAGTTTGTTTCTTAACTTTTTATTATTTATAACTAAATTAATTTTTTTTGAAATATTTTTATAATTTTTTGGATTAAAAAATATTGCAGAATTTCCCATTTGATTTTTCATGGAATATGCATCTGAACAAATTAAAGGTGTATTTAAACTAATAGACTCTAGTGGAGGTATATTAGTGGGACCACATAAAGATGGATAAATAGTTGCGATTGCATTGGAATATAATGATGACATATCATTGTCATGAACTCTTCCTAAAAAATATATTTTCTCTTGAAGATTTTTTAGATGAACTAATTTGTAAACTTGATCATAATAATTTTTCTTTGCTCCACAAAATACCAGTGAAATATTTTTATTTTTTTTCGATACATCCTTAAATGCTTTTACTAAAGTTATATGATTTTTATGTTCCCAGAATTGAGCTGGGTAAAATAAATAATTTTCCTTTATACCAAATTTCTTAAACACATTTATTTTATTTTTTTTAAGTAAATATTTTGGAACAATAAATGGAAGAGTAAATATTTTGTTTTTTTTTACAATATAAGAGTCGATAACGTGGTTTTTACCCATTGTGGAATCTACTAAAATTCCATCACAATATTTACATATATTTTGATAATGAATATCTCTCTTTGAGATTATATTTTTAGTATATTCAGAAAATTGATTTTCATAAATATGCATCAAGTCATGTATTGTGGATAAAGATTTTTTATTTATCTGATAGGAGGTTGTATTTTGACTTGGAAAAATTATTAGATCACAATCACTTTTGTTTAAAATTTTTACCTCTTCATTTAAAAATTCTTTAAACATAAATGGCCAAGAGCTATTAAATGAAAATAAATAAATTAATTTTCTTAAAAATTTTTTGAAAAAACCTTTATGAATATACGTTGTTGTCGACAATTTTGGTATATGCTTTTCCCAGTGTTTATCTGTGTAATAATAAAAAATTTTAAATTTTTTTTTTTTATGTAATATGGTTAAAGCTTCAATAATACTTAGAGAATATTGATATATTCCACCCACTTCTTTGGGTGAAGTCAGTAAAATGCCAATTTTATTCATTAATTTTCTTCAACTTCGATTTAAATCATTTTATATACATTTTTAAATATAAAAATGAAAAAAATAATTGTTACAGGATGTTGTGGGTTTATTGGTTTTAGTCTTTCAAAAAAACTACTTGGTGATAAAAATATACAAATTATTGGTATAGATATAATAAACGATTATTACGATGTTAATTTAAAAAAACAAAGACTTAAATTACTTAAAGAAAATAAAAATTTTCAGTTTAAAAAAATTGATATTAAAAATTATAATTTATTAGAAAAAATTTTTAAAAATAAAAAAATTGATATAGTTTATAATTTAGCTGCTCAGGCAGGTGTACAATACTCCATAAAAAACCCAAAAAAATATATGGATTCAAATTGTGTTGGTTTTTTTAATATATTAGAACTATCAAGAGTCAATAGCATAAAAAAAATTTTTTATGCCTCATCAAGTTCAGTTTATGGAGATAGTAAAAAATTTCCAGTTAAAGAAAATTTTGATCTCAATCCAAAAAATTTTTATGGATTTAGTAAAAAAGCTAATGAAGAAATGGCAGTAATTTATTCAAGATATTATAATATTAAAATTATTGGTTTAAGATTTTTCACTGTTTTTGGACCCTGGGGTAGACCAGATTTAGTTATAAATAAATTAATTGACTCATTTTATAAAAATAAAATCTTTTATTTAAATAACTTTGGGAAACATATGAGGGATTTTACATACATTGATGATGTAATTAATATTATTATTAAATTGTCTAAAAGTAATAAAATAAAACAAAAAAATGATATTTTTAATATTTGCGGATCTAAACCAATTTCATTAATACATTTAGTTAAACTTTTTAAAAGAATTGTGGGAGACTCTAAAATTACAAAAAGATCTTTTCAAAAAGGTGATATTCTTAAGTCTTATGGGTCAAATCAAAAACTTATTAAAGTATTAGGAAAACTAAAATTCACAAATTTTGATGAAGGTTTTATCAGTACTTTAAAATGGTATAAGAAGTATAACAAACTTAATTAATAAGTAATAATTTTTTGGGTACTAAATTTATCCAATTTTTTTAATATTTGTAAAATTTTTTTACCAGCATCACCCGAACCATATAATTTGGAAGACTTAAATTTTTTTCCATACTGAATTTTAATTTTTTTATATATATCTTGCATTTCATTTGAAGATTGAATAACATTTTTTGATGTAAGTCTGCTATTCTGTCTTTTTCCAACATTAACAGCAGGTACTCCAATAAATGCTCCGTCCCTTATTGCAGATGAGGAATTACCAATCAAGCATTTAGCTTTTTTAATTAAAGGTATGTAGTACTCAATGGGCAAATTCTTATATATTTTATAATTTTGAATCTTATTTAACTCTCTAAATGTCCTTAATTTTTTTGAAATTTGCTCTGAACCTCCGTCGGAATTAGGCCAAATAATTATATTTTTAATATTAAATTTCGAAGTAGCATTTACAATATTAGCTATCACTTGTTCGTTTTTTTCTAACTCTGTAGTCACTGGATGATAAAGAGTTACAAAATAATGATCATTTTGTGAGAGACTATCTAAATCACCTACCCCTTTACGCGATAAATAATCAAACTCTTTTTTAAAATTATTTTTTTTTAAAATATTTTTTAATAAGTCATTGCGTGGACAACCAACGTTAAAAACATGTGAAGGTTTTTCTCCTAATTTAATTACTCGTTTCATAGAATCTTTATTAGCAACAAAGTGTAAATGTGAAAGTTTTGTAATTGCATGTCTTACACTTTCGTCCAATGTACCTGTAACTTCACCACCCATTGTATGGGCAACTAAAATATTCATATAGGTTGCTGTTATTGCTGTTGAAATAGTTTCATACCTATCTCCTACTGTAAAAACTAAATCTGGGGAAAGTTTAGTAAATATATCTGATAATTCAATCATTCCAAGGCCTGTAGTTTTAACCATAGATGACAATTCACTCGTAGAAAACTGGTTTTCAATTTTGAAATCTATTTTTATTCCATCATTTACAATTCTGTTAGCAACATCTCCAAATTTATTTTGTAGTGCAGAAGCTCCAACAACTACATTAACTTTAAAACGCTTACTTCTTTTAGCTTCTAGTATTACAGACTTAATACTATTGTAGTTAGCAGAAGAAAATATAACAAAACAAATCTTTTTAATTTTCATAAAAATTTTTCATCTTTAATAAACTATTTTTTTTAATATCCTTAATTAATTTTTTTCCAATTAAACTCTTATAATTAATTGCTCTAATTCCAGTTCCAGGTTTTTTAAATACAATGTCTTTTTTTTTAAGTATTGAATTAGCTTTTAAATCATGACTAGCAACTACACTTTTTTCAAAAACTCTTTTCATATCTTTATATTCATTTAAATTATTTTTATCGACAGGATTATCCATTATCTTCCAGATTTCTTTGATATTTTTTGCAAAGAAAGAAAATTCTCTTGGTTCCATTGAATTTTTTGCATCACTTCCATACATTTTTCTCGATAGTGTAAAATGTTTTTCAATAATAGTAGCGCCATTTGAAGCTGCTGCAAATCCAGCTGCAAAACCCAGTGTATGATCTGAAAAACCTACTGGACAATTATATTTTCTTTTTAATTCTTGTATAACGTTAATTCCTACTTTTTCCTTAGGACATGGATAAATTGAAGAACATTGAAGTATAGAAAAGTTTTTTTTTAGAATTTTGGCTGCAATATCAATTTCATCCCACGAACTCATTCCTGTTGATAAAATAATATGTTTTTTTGTTTTTTTTAACTTCTCTAACAAAGAAATATTTGTCAATTCTCCTGATGGAACTTTGTATTTTTTTACTTTTAAGATTTCCAAATGATCAACTGCTTTTTCACTAAAAGGGGAACATAAAAACTCTTTACCTAATTTTTCACATAATTTTTTTATTCTTTTCCAATTCTTTAATGAAAAAGCTGTTCTTTTAAAATAATCAAATCTTCTTTCTTTCTTAAAATATGATGGTGATGGAGCATCAATTAAAGTCTCTTCATCAGCTATATGCATCTGAAATTTTATTACATCTGCTCCAGAGCTAGAGGCGCGCTTAACTAAAGTTAGAGCTTTATTTATATCTCCATCATGAACTGATCCTATTTCAGCTATAATCATTTAAAATTTTTTAATATTAATTTGGTCAATCAATTAAATTATTTTTTAACTTTATAAATAAACTTTGATAAACCGCTGTATCTAAACGATAAATTACAAAATATCTACCATTCTTTTTTCTAATTTAACATATTAGTTAATTCAAACTCAAAGCAATTATATGAAAAGCATATCTATTTAAATGATTAATTATTTAAATCGATATGAGATTTATTACAACTTATTTGATATATTTCTATATAGTTTTGAGGCTACAAGATAATTATTAAAATTATTTTTATGTTTGAACAAACTCCAATTATTTTTTAAAAATTTTCTCCAATATGAACCATAATCATAGATTGAAATTTTAGACTTTAAAACTTTAGTTAAAAAGATTGATGACGAGGGTGAGGTAAAATATCTTTTTATATTAAAGTTAGAAATAATTTTTTCTAAATTAATCATTTTAGGGAAGTCTCTATTTACTAAGATAAAATTTTTTTCTGGGAATCTCTTTTTAATTCTATTGGTGATACTAATCTGCAAATTAATAGGTATATTTTGTCTAAATTTAAATAAATACAGATCATTATCCCCTGTAATTTTTAATATCTTACTTAAAATATTTTCAATAAAAAAATAAATATAATTGTTCAAAACATTTTTAGAATATTTAGTTTCTATAGCATAATAAGGTAGATAAAAATTAATTAAATTATAATTTGAATTTTGAATTTTTTTCACCTTTTCTTGATTAAATTTAAAAAAAATTTTTTTAAATATATTAATTGGTAAAGAATAACTTGAATTTTTTTTTTTTTAAAAAATTAGCAAAAATTGACTTTTGAAAAAAATTACCATTTCCCTTATAATAAATGTTCATCAATTCATTATTAATATAACACTCTAAGAAACTTTTTAATTTTCTTAATAAATTTAAGTTTGCTCTTAACATGGTATCTATAGGAGAATGATCAAAATATATTTTTTTTACATTAGATTTGTATAAAATATAATGAGATACAGCTTCATTAGAGAAACAAACTTCATCATAGTCTTCAAGGTTAAAGGAATTATTTATTAATACACTTTGAATTTTTTTACCAATCTTTCTATTTTTATGTATAAAAAATATATTCCAAAATTTTAAAAAACTAAAAAAAATAGGAAGTGGTGGTTGTTCTATTAAAAAAAACTTTCTTGAAATTACTTTAAACTTTTTATTATTTTTAAATTTATAGTTACTTTTACTATTATTTTGAATTAACACATCTACTATTACCTTTTTATTTTTTTGCTTAATATATGTAAGCATCTGATAAAAAGATAATTCTGTATTAAGAATTAACAAAATTTTTTTCATATTTACTTGGAGATTTGTTCACAAATTTTTACTGTCTTAGAGGCAAATTTTAAATTATTAATTATTTTTTTTCCATTACAGAATTTTTTAAATTCTTGCATTTGAAAAAATATTCCTGGCTTTATACTATTAAAATTATACTCGCTCATTGAATATTTACACTTTAATTTATATATATTGTTATTTTTGTAATTAACTTTTTCTAGTTTATTATAAATCTTTATTTCTTCTATTGATGGGAGCTCAATAAAAAAATATTGTGAAAAAATTTCAATTTTAAAATTTGCTATCGCACCATAATTGAATGATAAATTTACAACATTATCATTAGGTAATTTGTATCTAAGGAAAATACTTTTCTTTTTTTTCTGTTTATATATTAACTTTAAATCATTAAACAAAAATATCAAAATCGATATTATATGAGACGAGTTACTTATAATTCTTGTTTTGTTTAATTCTGGACAAATACAATTTACAGTTATACTTTTAGTTTTTTTAATTAAATTTTTTAAAGTTCTAATATTCTTATAAAATATTCTGTTGAATCCAACAAATATCTGATTGTTTGATATCAGATATTTTTTGAAATCTTTACTTTTTAAAAAAACAGGTTTTTCAATAAAAATTTTTTTTTTTGTTTTGATGCATTCTTTTAAATAAAAAGAGTTTTTAGAAATCTTCCCTGCAATCAAAAAATTTGATTGAGCCTTAATTGATAAGCTCATAAATTCCTTAAAGTTTCTAATGTTTTCAATTTTATATTTTTGAGACAAACGCACAGCGTTTAAAGAATTTGGTCGAGAAGAAAATATATATCGGACTTTTATGTTGCACTTTTGTGCTGCTTTAAGATGCTCTTCAACAATTCTTCCAGACCCTATTATTGACAAACTTACCATAAACTTAGGTAATTTTTAATATGTAAGTTTTTTTTGTAATTTTTTTCATAAATTCTTTTATAAATAAATAATTCTCCATCAAAGCTTCTTCAAAAGTTGGTAGCTGAGCTTTTCCATTTTTAATTAGACTCTTATAAAAATTGTTAGATAATTTGCTAACATATTCTCTTTTACATAAGAAAGATTCTTTGCCAATTATTAATTGATCATTTTTAAAATTAAAATTAAATATTTTCTTATTTTGTTTTAAATTAAAATAATGTTTCTTAGCATTATTCAAAGAAACAATATTTAATGTGCTACCATTTTCATAGAAAACTTTAATATTTCCATGAAAATCTATAAAATTTTTTCTAACTAATTTATATGGCTTATCTAATTTTTTAATTAGAATTTTTTGAACAATAGAATTTGTTACATAAGAAATATAATTAATATAATGTAAGGAATTACAAACCATATGCCAATTCCCACCCTTAATTGTTGCATGAACTTTTTTTGAATTTAAATTTAACTTTATCAGTCGAAATGGTTTCATATTTCTTATTGGCATATTTACAAAAATATTTTTAGTATCAAAATTAGTTTTTTCAAAATTATAAATGTTACTCTCAAGTATTTTTTCTACAATAAAATACTGAATTTTACAAAGTTCTTTAATTTTTTTAATTAAACGTATCCTATTAAATGCATATGTACATAAAAAAGCTAAAAAGAAATTTTTATTTTTTATTTTTTTTTGATCATTAAAAAATACAAGCTTTTTTTTATTTTTATCTTCACTAAAAAAACTTGACATTTTATTTAGTGATTTTTTTTTTTTATCAAAAACAAATATTTTACTTACGCTATTCTCATATATGATTGATTGAACATGCCTAATTGCAATATTACCAGCTCCATAAATTAAGATATTTTTTTTCAAATTAAAAATTTTTAGTTAATTTTTTAAAATCAGTAGGAGTGTTTATATCTATAGATTTATTTTGTTTCATAGTAAAATTAATTATCTTACCATTTTCATAAATATTTGTTTTTGTTATATTCCTTATTTTTGTGATTAGAATAGATGGTCCATTCCTATAAAAACATTTTGTGTTTTTTTTTTGTTTGTTTTTAATATTTAGAGATAAGTATTTTCCATCAGTAAACATGATTTTATTTGAATTGATATTTTTTAGCTCATAAGAGCTTACTAAAGCATCTGCTGCCTTATTTTTTAAAATTTTTTCACAGGCTTTATTTAAATCTTTATAAGTTCTTTGGGGTGATGTTGGCTGTAGCAAAATAAGATACTTAAATTTTGATTTTTTTAAATTTAACTTTTTGACAAAATAATTAACGGTTTCATGCATTTTTGTTGATGATAAAGAAATTTTTTTGGGTCTTTTAATTCTATTTATCGCTCCAAATTTAAGTGCGTAATCATTGATTTTTTTTGAGTCTGAAAATATATGAGTTTCTGAAATGAATTTGCAATTTATTGAAGCTTTTACCGAATAATAAATCATTGGTTTGCCTTTCAAAAGTTTGAAATTTTTATTTTTCAATCTAGTAGATCCTTTTCTTGCTGGTATTAATGCTATAAAACTCATTTTTACTAGTTTATTACAGAATTTAGAAATAATGAAAAGATTAAAAAATATAGATAGTTTAAGAACATTAGCAGCAGGCTTTGTATTTCTCTACCATGTTAATCTTATTAGTGGGGGATTTATTGGTGTTGATATTTTTTTTGTAATAAGTGGCTTTATAATTTCAAATATTATTTATAATCAAAAATTAAATCCTAAAATTATTACAATTTTTTTTATAGATAGAATAAACAGACTTCTCCCTATCTTAATCATTCTTGGTATTTTATCAATGATTGCTGGATACTTTATACTTTTACCTGAGGAAATAAATTTTTTAACGAAAACAATTATAAATTCGTTAATTTTTAATTCAAACAATTTTTTTTATACTAATACAAATTATTTTTCTGAAGTCTCAAATTCACCTATTTTACACACATGGACTTTAGGTGTTGAATTTCAATTTTATATTTTTATTATTTTATTTTTTTTAATCTTCTCCTCTCGTATAAAATTCTGGCTTATTTTAACTATTTTGTTTTCAATTTGTTTAGCTCAGTTTGGAGGTAATTTAAAATTTCAAAGCCCGTACATAGAAAGTATTACAAAGTTTTTCAGCCCTATTTATGGTAGTTTTTATTTATTCCCCACTAGAATATTCGAATTTTTAATTGGTACCTTTTTTTTCATATATTCAAACAAAATAAAAATAATAAAAAAGTTTCATTTTTTAGATTATTTATCTGCACTGTTAATTATTTTATCTGTTATTTATTTTGACAAAAATACCCCTAATCCATCATTTTTAAATTTTTTTATATGTATTAGCGCGGGATATTTACTTATTTCTAATGAAGAAAATAAAAGTTATGTCGAAAAATTGCTGCTTTCTAAACCTTTATATTCATTTGGTTTATTAACATATGGATTTTATGTTTGGCATTATTCAATAATATTCTTTTATAAATTATATTTTGGTAACAATTTATTTTTTTTAGATCATATTATTTTATTAGCTCTATCTTTAATATTTACCTATTTAAGTTTTTACCTTCTAGAAAAAAAAATGAACAATAAAAAAATTTCTATGATGAAAAAAAATTATTTTTATATAATCTCAATTATCTTACTAGGTTTCACTATTTTCCTTAGTTTAAAAACATCTGGTTTTTCATATAGAATTGATAATGAAACTTTAGCTAAAATAAAATCTTTTGATAACTATGAAAAAATAAATTCAGAATGTAGAGGAAATATTAGTAATGATATTTGTAAGCATGGAGATATAAATAATTTAAATACTATATTGTGGGGTGACAGCCACGCAAACCAACTTGTTCCAGTTTTAAAAGAAATTGCTGAAATAAAAAATTTTGGTTTTTATGAATATAATAGCATGGGATGCCCGCCGATTAGAAACGTTGAAAGACTAGATAAAGCAAGTCAAAATTGTGCTGAGAAAAGCAATATTATTTTTAAAAAGATAATAAAAGATCCCAATATAAAAAATGTCATTATTCATGCTTATTGGAGTTTCTATTTTAATAAAGACCATACTTATGCTCTTAATAACTCATCAATAGATTTAGAAATCAAAAAAGAATTATTAGAATTAGTCAAAAATCAAAAGAAAATATTTATTATCTTAGGTGTTCCTGAAATGAACATAGACCCAAGAAAATATTTTACTAGAAGCAATATACTTAATAAAAAAATTTTAGAAAATGACGAAAAAACAATATTAAAACTAAAAAATCATAAAATTAAAAATTATGAATTTTTAAAAACTATTGAAAAAATTAAAGATAAAAATATATTTATTTTCGACCCCTCATCTGTTTTGTGCGATAAGTTAAATTGCTTTTCGATTAAAGAAAATAAAATACTTTATAGAGATAGAAGTCATATATCAAAAAAAAATTCCTTCATACTTTACAATCAGTTATATGATTTTTTAATAATAAATTAAAATTTGATTTCTTTAATTTAATAGTAACTAAATGTTTAAATTAACCTTTTTTTATAGCTGTTAAAAATTATTATTAAAATAAAGACCAACAAAAAAATAAAAGATAAAATTTTTTGGTAAGAAAGTGTGTTATTTTTATGCTGAATTATTATACTTGAATTAGGTTTAATTTCGGTTGAAACAAAAAAATTATTTTGAATGTAAGGCTTATCATCAATAAACCAATTATTATCATTTATAAATGGAAATATATAATTAATTTTAATTTCACTATTATTTTTAATAATATAATTTGAATCTTTTATCCTTATTAAATTAATATCACTAGACTCTTCAAAGCTGAATTTAACTTTCTCTGCCTCTATACAATCAAGCAATGAGATACTTTTATTACAAATGTTTTTTTCAACTTTATCTTTCAAGAAAGCGTTCTTATTTATTTTTTTTTCTAAAAGTAAAATTTTATTATCTTTATAAATTGCATGCTTAATTATTTTAAAAGAATTATAAGTTTGCATTATATCTTTTATCTCACTTTCATAAATTAAAAGAAATTTAATATTAAATAGATCAAAAAATATTTCACTCTCGATCTCATCATAACTAGGGTAAAATTCCCATTGCATTTGATTAAGTGTTTTGCTCTGTATTATTCCATGTGAATTTTTAATATTAACATTAATTGGATGAAAATTAAAATTATATAATTCTTTGGTATCATAAATACCTTGATCTAAAAAAAAATTATTTTTCTTATCCTTTTGTACCCCTACATCTTTATAAATTTTTGGGGATAAATAAATTCTATTTAAATTTTTTGGATTCAAATTGATATTACTAAAAAAAGTTCCATATTTATGAGTGTAATAATTATTTGAATTTTTTATTAAATTTATCCCTTCAATATAATTTAAAAAGACACATATAACGATAATCATTTTTATTGTCATAGAAAATACATTTTTTTTGTAAAATAAATTTAATTTTAAAAACAATAAAATTGAGAAAATATAAATTAATTCAGTTAAGTAATGTGTGCTTGAAATAAAAGTAGGTATAAAATTAATAGGAATAAGCGTTAAAATTAAACATAAAATAATTATATCAAAAATGTAGAAGCTTTTTTTTCTCAAATTTTTTATTTTTTTAAGATTTGAAATAAATAGATAAATTATAAAATATTCAAACACACCATTAAACATATGTAATCTTTGATTATGTCCTGACTGTTGATCTACTAAATCTTTTAAATAAAGATAAAAATTATTTGTAAAAGTATTTTCTAAATTGAATTTTAAAATTGAAATATTAAAAATTTTTGTAACTGTATATAATGGATTAACTATTCCAGAAACTATATCATAAAAATTATATTCACTTAGTCTTGATCTTGATGCATCTTTAGTATGTTCAAAAACATCAAATAAAGTATAAAATTTATAAAAAACTACTATTAGTAAAAACAAGATGTAAACTACATATTTTAACTTTAACAATTCCCTAAAATCAAAATTAAGTAAAAAAAAAGTTAGAAAAATAAGAAAATAGGCTGATGAATGTCCGATATGAGAATTTAAAGTGATTATGGCTAATAAAAAAAGTATTTTTATATAACTCAGTTCTATATTTTTTTTATAAAAAATTTTTAGCAAGTAATAAATTATACCGAATGATAAAGAGTATAAAAAAAGATGAGAGATCCAATCGTGATAAAATATATACCTTATGTTTATAGGAGAGAATATTAAAATAATTATTATAAAAAAACTTTTATTTACTTTTATAATTGAAAGGACCCTTGTTAAAAAATAATATTGTATCAATAAGCAAATTAGTATTGAGGATGTTAAATATGCTATTTTACTTGAAACGATATTGGGTAAATAATATATGCCGGTTCCAAATGGGAAATTAACACCAAAAGCAAATTGATCAGAAAATGTTTTGAAAAAGAAATTATTTAAGCTATCATTAACAATCTGAGTGGCAACAAAACTATAACTGAATTCCTCTTTATCAAATGATCCGTAAATAAAAATAGGAAATAGCAAAAAAAATATCAAAGTAATAAAAAAAATATTTAATTTTTTTTTTTTCATTTTTAATATTTAATTTTTGTAATTATTTGAAACATAATTGAATATAGTATATTTTAAAATTTATCTAATTACAAAATATGACAACAAAACAATTAATAATCAGTAACCATATAAAACTAGATTTACAACACAATAAGATTTTAAGAGACAAGAAGATTTTATCGTTACACTACAGAAAATTTTATAATATTATTAAAAAAAATTTATCTAGGAAAAGTGGTGTTATTTTAGAAATTGGCAGCAATAATTCTGATATTAAAAAAATAATTAAAAAATGTATAACTAGTAATTATTATTTAAATAAGAAAATTGATAAAAAAATTAATATATATAAATTAAAAATTAAAAATAATTCTATATCAAATCTAATTATGATTGATGTTTTTCATCATTTAAGATACCCGGGTTATGCTTTAGATCAAATAAATAAAAAGTTAAAAAAAAAAGGAAAAATTATTATGATTGAACCAGCTATGGGCTTGATACCAAGAATAATTTATCATTTTTTTCACCCAGAACCTAATGGTATGAGTTTTGATGTTAAATGGTATAAAAAACCAAAAAATATTCATATATTCAAAAACACTTATTTTGCGGCACAAGGATTATCTTGGAGGGCTTTTTACAGAAAAGAATTAAAACTTCCAAA
>MDSZ01134585.1_pt1 | contig 15596 bp, 15 predicted proteins | sample 811201 | NCBI WGS metagenome assembly MDSZ01 (sample SAMN05326647, study PRJNA326480) | marine metagenome | isolation source: seawater | place: Indian Ocean: North | collected 2010
CACAGATACTTCACATGTTATTCCAAGAAGAAACTGGACAACTGGCACAGTCTATGATTACTATAGACATGATTATGGAAACATAAACTCAGCAGGAGCACAAATCGTTGCTGATTCTGGTGCAACAAATTTATACGATGCAACTTTCTATGTAATGAATAGCACATTTGATATTTACAAATGTATCGATAATAATGGTGGTGCGGCATCAAGTGTAGAACCTACAGGTAATAAAACAACAAGTGTATTTACAACAGGTGATAGTTATAAGTGGAAATATATGTACACACTATCTGCTTCTGAACAGGCAAGTTTTGTTTCAACAGATTTTATTCATGTATCGACAGAAAGTTCAGACGTTTCTACAACTGCTGGTGCTATCGAACATGTAAAGATTACTGCTGGTGGTAGTAGTGGTTCTAATGCAACTTATACAGGTGTTGCTATTCGCGGTGATGGATCAAGTGGTGAATGTACAATTGTTGTATCTGGTGGTGCTGTATCAAGTGTGACAATTACAAATGCAGGTTCAGGTTATACTTTTGCAAGTGTTAAGGCAAGTGACTTCGGAAACGTTTCAGGTGCTGATATCGATTTCATTATTTCACCAGAAGGTGGTCATGGTACTGACTGTGTTGCTGAACTTGGTGGATTCTTTATAATGATGAATGTTAACTTTTCACAGAACGATGGTTCAGGTGACTTCAACGTTGTAAATGATTTTAGAAGAATAGTTTTATTAAAAAATCCTGTCGATAGTGGAACAGGTAGTGTTGCATCGGCATCAACTTTAGACGGAACTAAATCAATTACATTTAGTGGCACACCGGGTTCATTTCAAGTAGATGAAAAGATTACACAAGCAACAACTGGTGCTGTAGGTTTCGTTGTAGATTTTAATTCTACTACAAAAGTTTTAAGATACATACAACCACAATTTACAGACCAAGGTGTAGATTCAAATGGCAACTTAACAGCATTCTCTAGCACACATACGGTCACAGGTGGTACTTCAGGTGCTACTGGTACTCCTTCATCACATGACACTACACCAGAATTAACAGCAGATAGTGGTGATGTAATGTATGTTGAAAATAGAAAACCAATTACAAGGGCGTCCGATCAGACTGAAAATGTAAAGTTAATAGTGGAGTTCTAAGATGGCTACAAACTTTAACGTTGTTCCATATTATGATGACTTCGATGCCACTAAAAATTTTCATCGAGTTTTATTCAGACCAGGGTTCTCAGTTCAGGCAAGAGAACTATCTCAATTACAAACAATTCTACAAAAACAACTTGAACGTTTTGGTTCACATATGTTTGAAGAAGGTTCAATGGTTATACCAGGCGACCTTAACTATGATTTAGAATATGATTTTGTAAAATTACAACCTACTTATAATGGTACAGTTGTTGAAACATATCGTGCAGAATTATTAGATAAAATTATTTCTAACACAAATGGTCTTAAGGCAAGAGTTATTGCAACAACTGCTGTTGATGGTACTGATCCTATTACACTTTATATTAAGTATGAAAATACTGCAACATCAGATAACACAACAAAAACTTTTGCAAGAAATGAAGTATTAACAATTACAAATGCAAATAATACTACAACAACAAATACAAATTTATCATCAAATCAAACGACTGAATATTCTGTTCAAATAGAAGATAGTACAACGGCAGTAGGTATAGGTTCTGCTATTCGTGTAAATGCTGGTGCATATTATGTTTTAGGAAACTTTGTTGCCAATACTGAACAAACAATTTTACTAGACAAATACACAAACACACCATCTTACAGAATTGGTTTTACAATTACAGAAAGTTTTGTCACACCAGAAGACGACACATCTCTTACAGATAATGCAAGAGGTTCAACAAATGAAAATGCACCTGGTGCCCATAGATATAAAATTCTTTTAACACTTGTAAAGAAAACATTAACAGATACAGACGATGACGACTTTATTGAATTAGCAAGAGTTAAAAATGGTGAAGTTCAAAAGTTTGTTAAGTATGCTGATTACTCACAATTAGAACATACATTTGCTCGTAGAACATTTGACGAATCAGGTTCTTATGAAGTAAGACCTTTCTTAATGGACGTAAGAGAACATTTAGATTCAGGTTCTAATCGTGGTATCTTCACATCAGGTAATGGTGGTGATGCCACAAAAGTAGCACTTGGTATTGAACCAGGTAAGGCATACGTTGAAGGTTATGAATTAGAAACAATGACCCAACAAATTGTAGCCGCTGATAAACCTAGAACATTTGATAGAGTGACTGATCGACCAATTCAGACACCAGTTGGTAATCATGTTCTTGTAGAAAATCTTGTAGGTCTACCAGACATTGATGAATTTGAAGCAGTTAATTTACAAGACAAACTTACATCAGATAGTCCATCAACAATTGGTACTGCAAGAGTTCGTTCATTCGAATTACACGATGGTGATTATTCAGGCACATTAGCAACAACAAGATTCAAATGTGGTTTATTTGATATTCAAATGAACAGTGGTAAAGATTTTGCAAGAGATGTTAAATCGATTGCTAACTCAGGTGCAACTTTTAAATGTGATATAGATCCAACTCCTGTTCTTCTAACAGGAACAGTCACAACAACTTCTGATCCAACCGTCACTGGTCAAGGTACTTTATTCTCAACTGAATTAAAGGCAGGTGATTATCTTATTGTAAATGGTGTTGAAGTTGGTGTTGTTGCTTCTGTCACAAATAACTTGTCATTAGAATTAGCCGCAAACGCATCATCAAATATTACAGCAGGTCAATTAAAAAGATTTAGTGCTGACTTAGTAAGACCAGATCAAAAAGTTTTAGTATATGATACAAACTATTTCCGTGTAAGAAAAATTCGTGGTGATTCAACATCAAATCCAGACACAGAAAAGTCAACAGCATATACAGTAAGAAGAAAATTTGCTACTGCCACAGTTGCTACAGCATCAGTTTCATATACAGTTGCTGGTGCAAATGAAACATTCACATCGATTTCTGATTTATCAAATTATACTTTAGTTGTAAATACACCAAGTGGTTCTTTAACTGCTGGTGATATTTTAGATATTAGTTCATCTAACTTGGCATTGTCTAACTCAGATAGAACATTAACAATTAGTGGTCTAACAGGATTAAGCACAAACGCTGCTGCCAATGGTGACACAGTTGACTTGATTGCTTCTGTTAGAGTGTCAGGTGCTAATGCTGTTGAAAAATCTAAAACATTAGTTGAAGATGCAACTGTCACAGTCACAACTCAAGCGGCTGCAGAAAATACAGTAATTAGTTTAGGTAAGGCAGATGGTTTTCAATTAAAGTCTGTTCATATGGCTGCAGACTTCTCAACAGCCGCAACCACAAGTGATACAAATATTACAAGTCGTTATGATTTTGATAATGGTCAAAGAGATGCTTTCTATGATCTGGCTGCAATTAAATTAAAACCAGGACAACCTGTTCCTTCAGGTAGATTACTGATTACATTTGATCACTTCACACATGGTGCTGGTGATTACTTCTCAGTTGATAGTTATGCGATTGATTACGAAAATATTCCGTCATATGTTTCTGCTGAAGGTAAAGGTAGAAATTATGATCTTAGAGATTCATTAGATTTCAGACCAAGAATAAATGATGCAGGCACAGGTTTCACAGGCACAGGTGCTTCAGCAGTTGAACTACCAAAGATTGGCACAAATGTAGAAGCAGATTTCTCTTTCTTCTTACCAAGAAAAGATAAAGTTTTCATTGACAGATTAGGTAAGTTTAATGTCATCTCAGGTCTTGCCGCAATTGATCCAGAATTACCTCAAGACCCAGATAGTGGTATGACTTTATTTGAAGTTAGTTATCACCCATATGTAATTAGTTTAGACGAAGTTAAAGTTAAAAAATTAGATAATCGTAGATATACGATGAGAGATATTGGTAAACTTGATAAGAGAATATCAAACTTAGAATATTACACATCATTGAATCTATTAGAAAAAGAAACTGCTGATCTTGTTATACAAGATTCAGATGGTAATGATAGATTGAAAAATGGTTTCATTGTAGATAACTTTACAGGTCACATTATCGGTGATATTAATAACACAGATTATCGTATTGGTATCGATATGAAACGTAGAGAATTAAGACCAATGGCATTTTCTGATGTTGTTGATATGGTAGAATCAGTTGACACTACATCGGCAAGAACTGCTGCTAATTATGTATTACATGAAGATGGTATTATTACACTACCATTTACTGATGAAGTTTATATTGAAAATGTATATGCATCAGGAAGTTTCGATGTTAATCCATATAAAGTTGCACCGTTTACAGGTGAGATAGTTCTTACACCTTATTCTGATGACTGGCAAGATGTCACAAGACGACCCGATGTTATTGTGCAAGATGATAATAACTTTGATGTATTAAGAGAACTTGCTGACGAAGTTGGTGTCACAGGAACTATTTGGAACAACTGGCAAGATAACTGGTTTGGTGCTAGAGAAAATATTCGAAACGAAGTTGTAAGTAGTTTCCAAAGACAAGAAGGTAGAAGTATATTCCAATACAGTCAAACAAGAGAAGTTGCAACACAACAAGTAGGTCAAATTAGATCAGGACTTGAAACAAGTTTACAATCAACAATACAATCAAACAACTTAGGTGATCGTATCGTTTCTTTATCAATGATTCCATTTATGAGATCCAGACCTGTCACAGTTCAAGTCGGAAACATGAGACCTAATACACAAGTTTTTGCTTTCTTTGATAATGTAAACGTATCTGATTTTGTTCAACCTGCTGATGTATTTGCTGTCACAGGAACATATAACTTTAATAATATGCCAGCATCTGGTAGTCAAACTGCGAGTGATACCGCAAGAAGTTTTAATGGTGATCAAGTTCAAGCATTCTCAATTGGTGACGTTGTTAAAAATACAACACACACAGCAACAACTATTTCTGCTGTTGCACAATCAAGTGGCACAGTCACAGTCACAGTAGCATCTACTACAGGTCTTGCTGTTGGTCATCATGTTCAAATAACAAGTGTTGGTGGTGCGACAGAATTAAACTTCACAGCATCAAAAGCAAATAATTATAAAATTGCTTCTATACCAACATCAACAACAATCACAATTACAGATTTAGATGATACTGCCATAGAAACACTAACATCATATACATCAGGTGGTTCATTACAAAGATTACAGGCAAGTGGTGTTGTTATTTCTCAAAAACCAAATGGTACAGACCTCAATGTTGTAAATATTAAAAACGGTTTCGCAATCGCTGATACACTAACAGGTACATTATTAAATTCAAGTGGTGCTATCAATAGTGCAACAATTGCTGGTATTAACGGAACAACTTCTGGATTACCAACAATGAAAGCATTAACTGATAATATAATTGTTGATGATAATGGTTCATTTGATGGTGTATTCTTCATACCAAATACTGATACAACAAGATTTAGAACTGGTGAAAGAATATTCAGATTAATTGATGAAGTAAGTAATAATCCAGAAACTGGTAATCACACATCAAAAGCAGAAAGAATTTATCGTGCGACAGGTATTGCTGAAGAAAGAGAACAGACAATACTAAATGTTAGACGAGCAGAATTTGTTAGAGATAGAGTGCAAGATACACAGATTGTTTCCCGTGATGTTCGTGGTGCAATATCTACAAATAGAACATTCATTCGAACAAATCCACCACAAAGACGCGGTAGACGTGGCCATGATCCTCTTGGTCAAACATTTATCAATCAAGGTGACGAAGGTGCATTTATCACAAAGATTGATTTATACTTTGCCTCTGTTGGTCAAAGACCAGTCACAGTTCAATTAGTAAATACAGTTGATGGTCACCCAAGTTTAAAAGTTATTGCACAAAAAACTTTACAGGCTGCTGATATCTCATCATCAACTGATGCTACAACAGCAACAACATTTACATTTAGTTCACCTGTATATTTAAAAGATGATGTTGAATATGCAATCTTAATTAAAGTTGACGAACCAGGAACAAAAGTTTGGTTCTCAGAAGTTGGTGCTACAAATGTGACTGATAATAGATTAATTTCCTCTAACCCTCTACAAGGCACATTATTCTTATCACAAAATGGTCAAACATTTACACCACATCAATACAAAGATTTAAAGTTTACAATGTATCGTGCAAAGTTTGACACCGCAGTCACTGGTACACCTACATTTGTAAACAACGCAGTTTCACAACAAACATTAGGAACTGATCCTTTTGAAGTAAACACTGGTACTGCAACTGTTCGTGTGACACAAAAGAATCACGGTTTCACAAATGGTGATAAAGTCACAATTTCAGGTGTTGCAAATGGTTTCTATGGTGCAAACTCAACAACGATTGGTATACCAGCAACTGAGTTAAATGCTTCTCATACAGTTGCAAATGCTACAATAGACACATATACAATTGATTTAACAGCAAGTAATATTACTACAAGCACAAATAGTCTTGTTCAAGGGTTTGTTGGTGGTACAGGAGTAAGAGCAACAAGAAATATCGCAGCTGATATTATACAAGCATCTACTTCACAAATTAAATTACCAGACACAACACTATCATATAACTTTACAGGTATGACTACAGATTACACAAAACAAACTGCCGTAAGTATTTTAGAAAATTCAAACTATTATCCTGGCACAAGACATGTTGTTGCAAGTGAAGAAAACCAAGATACAAATCTAAATGGTCGTGCAACTGATGTATTGACAGGCACATCAGCAAAGTTAATTGCTACGATGGCAACATCAAATGATTTTGTATCACCAGTTTTAGATTCACAAAGAATTACACTATGTTTAACATCTAACAGAATTTCAAATGTAAGTAGAACTGATGTAAACGTATCAGCATTAGATGACAGAACTGCTGTTAATGCGAATACTACAATCGCATTTAGTGCCACAAACTCTACTATTACAACTGCTAACGCAGCTGCAAAACTTCTATTACTTACATTAGATGAAGGTAAAGAAATTACAGTCACTGGTGCATCTAATTCAAATAACAACACAACTTATACTGTGACTGATGTAAGCACAGATGGTGCGACAGTCACCGTGACACCTGCACCAGGAACAAATGAAAGTGCTTCACAAGCAATAACAATCGTTCAACATGAACAATTCTTAAATGGTATCGCACCAACAGGTGCTACATGTGATGCAAAATATGTCACAAAGAGATTCTCATTAGAAAATCCTTCAACTGCATTAAAGATTCAATATGAAATGAACAGACCAGGCACAACAACTGCTAGTGTATATTACAAAATTGTAGAAGATGGTGACACAAGAGCATTTGACGATATACCATATGTATTGACATCAACTGATTCAACTGATTCTGCTGACGAGATTGAAACAATCTTTAGAGAAAGATCACACACAATAAGTAGTCTAAATCAATTTTCTACAGTGGCAGTAAAGATAGAAATGAAATCAACTAACACTTGCGATGTGCCAAAGATTAAAAATTTAAGAGTATTGGCATTGGCATTATAATGAGTTATTTAAAAGTAAAAGGTCATGCACATTTAGTTAGAGATACTGAAAGTCATGCCATTGTAAATACAAATAAAAATACTTACGAGTTGTATATGAGAAATACTCTTGCAAGACGTAAACAACAAGATGAATTAAGAGATACAGTAAGAGAGATAAATAATCTAAAGAACGAAATGTTTGAGATTAAAGAATTATTAAAAAAGGTAGTTAAATAATGGCCGCAAGAACAGTAGCAACAACAGATACATTAGAAGATTTAAGAACGCAATTTAATGCTCTATCACAAACTGATTTTGGTGATAAGGCAACACTTGCTGGTGGTATATCGGCAACAACTCTTGTTGGTGCTGTGAATGAAATTTTTGCGACTGCGGCTGCTGCTGGTGGTTATATCATGTCTGATGGTTCTAATACTCAGACAGTTGATTCTGGACAAACAGTCACATTTGCTGGAACATCAAATGAAATTGAAGTTGCTGTATCAGCAACTGATACTTTAACAATTGGTTTACCAAGTGCTGTTGCAATTACAACTTCACTTACAATTGGTGGTGTTGCTGTTCCAACTATCTCATCAACATCTACACTTACAAATAAAACTTTAACAAGTCCTAAGATAAATGAAGATGTTGTTTTATCAGCAACAGCGACTGAATTAAATTTATTAGACGGTGTTTCTGGATTAGTTCAAGCAGATTTTACTAAACTTGCGGCTGTAGATGCCACTGCTACAGAATTAAATATTGTTGATGGTGATACTTCAGCAGGTACAACTGCTGTTGCAGGTTCAGACGGTATTGTGACTAACGATGCTGGAACAATGCGTCAAACAACAGTAGATACTTTTGATACTTATCTAGCGGCAACTACTAAAACACTTACAAATAAAACAATAGACTTAGCAAGTAATACAATCACAGGTAGTTTAGCAGAATTTAATAGTGCATTACAATCTGATAGTTTCGTTTCTTTAACAGGTTCTGAAACATTAACAAATAAAACACTTACAACACCAATCGTAAATGCTGGAATACAGTTAAAGAACGGTGCTACAAGTGCTGGTTTCTTAGAGTTCTTTGAAGATTCAGATAACGGCACAAATAAAGTCACATTGATAGGTCCAGCATCTACTGCTGATATAACTTTAACTTTACCAACTCAAGCTGGCACAGTTGTCGTATCAAATACTGATGATGGCAACGATGTTCAACTAGATTCTTTAGGATTAAACACGGCTGCGTCAGGAACTGCAGGAGAATTAAGAGCAACTGATGATATTACTGCTTTTTATTCTTCAGATGTCGCATTAAAAGAAAATATTCACAATATTTCGTCTGCTTCTGAGAAAATTGAACAATTAAACGGCGTTTTATTCGATTGGAAACAAGATTTTATTGATTCTAAAGGTGGAGAAGACGGATATTTCGTCAGAAAAACAGACGTTGGTGTTATTGCACAAGACGTAGAGAAAGTTTTACCCGAAGTAGTTGCCACAAGAAAGAATGGCATCAAAGCAGTTAAGTATGATAGACTTGTTGCTCTACTTATCGAGGGTTTTAAAGAATTGAAACAAGAAATCAAAGACTTAAAGTCGTATAAATAGTCATAAATGATTAAAAAATACAGTATAACAAGGAGTTTTAACTAATGCCTACACCTTCCGGTCAAATATCACTTGACGATGTGAACTCAGAATTGGGTATCTCATCAGGTACTCAAATTAATATGAACGCAACAGCAGTCAGAGGACTTGCTGGTGTTCCTACAGGTGCTATCACAATGTCCAATCTTCAGAATAAATCAAATGCACCATCTGATGTTGATTATTTGATTATCGCTGGAGGCGGAGGAGGTGGTAAACCTGGTGCTGGTGGAGGAGGCGCTGGTGGTGACCGTCAAGGTACTGCAACAGGCGTTTCAGGAACATATACAATCACAGTAGGTAGTGGTGCTGGAACAAATGGTAAAGGTTCCGATTCATCTGGTTTTTCTATTACATCAACTGGTGGTGGTTCAGGTGGCAATCGTGCTCAAGCTGGTGGTTCAGGTGGCTCCGGTGGAGGAGGTGGTGGTGAAAAACAACCGAATCTTCGAAATGCTGGTGGTGGTATAGGTGGTCAAGGTAATCCAGGCGGATACGGTTATGGTTATCCTCAACCCAAAGGTGGTGGAGGAGGAGGATCAGGTGGTTCTGGTGGTAATGCCGCAAACGCTCAAGCAGGTTCAGGTGGTTCAGGTCGATCAGGTTTAGACGGCATCTCACGTGCTGGTGGTGGAGGTGGTTCTTCGAATCAAACATTCGGTGCAGGTTCCCCAGGTGGTTCTGGTGGAGGCGCTGGTGGTCAATACAACGGTGGAGGCGGAGGTGGTTCCGCAAACACAGGCGGCGGCGGAGGCGGCGGCGGTAACGGTAATGGTGGTGGTGGAGGTTCTGGTATCGTCATTGTTAGATATCCAGATTCTTATGATCAATTACCTTCGACAGGCAGTCCTCAGTTCTCACAATCTGGTGGTTATAGTTATATGAAATTTACAGGTTCTGGGAGTGTGACAATCTAATGGCACATTTCGCAAAATTAAATGATAGTAATGAAGTGATTGATGTCGTTGTTGTTAATAATTCAGCATTCTCTGATGAGGCATCAGGTATCACATTATTAAAAAATCTTTATGGTGCGGACACTAACTGGAAACAAACTTCATACAACACATATGGCAATAAACACTACACAGGCACGATAGATAATTCATCTATTATTTACAACACAAGAGGTGAAACTTTAAGTAGTGATCAATCAAAAGCATTTAGAGGTAATTTTGCACAAGTAGGTGGAACATATGATACATCTAATGATATTTTTATACCACCTAGACCAACAGATGCTGTAGGCACAAGTTGTGCTTCTTGGACATTCAATACAACAACAGCACTATGGGAACCACCAATCGCATTTCCTTCAATCATAGATGACGAGCAAGATCCAGTTGTTTTTATTTGGTCTTTCGATTGGTATGAAGCAAAATATCAAGCAAACAATACAAGAGGTTGGAATGGTTATAAAAACAATGCCGATGGTACTGATCACAGCGATACAAAAGAGTATTACTGGAATGGTTCTGCTTGGGCAGAAGCAACATAAAAAACGCTTGACTTTTTAGTCAAAGTGTGATATATTATATTATGGTTCAATTTTCACAAAACAATTACATAATCGTTAAGAACGCAGTAAGACCAGAGATTGCTGAGTTTGTCTATACATATTTCAAAAATAAAAGAGCAGTCGCTAATTACATGTATAAGAGTGACGATGAAGTAATCAAAAAAGAAACTTACACACATTACGGTTATTTTGGTGAAGGTGGTATTATTGGAGATAATGCTGAAAATTTTTCTTCTTATGGTGATTTAGTTATGGAAACACTTTTAGCAAGTGTTCATCAATTAATGGAAAAGAATACAGGACTATCTCTCATACCAACATATAGTTATGCTAGAATTTACAAAAACGGTAGTGTTTTAAAAAGACACAAAGACAGACCAGAGTGTGAGATATCTTGTACACTAAATCTTGGTGGTGATATGTGGCCAATCTTTGTAGAACCTTCTGGTGAAGAAGGAAAACCTGGAGTGAAAGCAGAATTGAATCCAGGAGACTTACTCATTTATAAAGGAGAGTTTGTCGAACACTGGAGAGAACCTTTTGATAAGAATGAATGTTGTCAGGTGTTCTTACATTATAATGATGTGAATGGTAAATACGGAAGAACAAATGCAAATGATCATCGACCAATGTTAGGATTACCTACACCGTATAGAAAAAATGAAAGAACTTGAACTACCACAAATAACAGGCATCGGTGGTTGGTATATGCCGACTAAAGTATGTGATGATATAGTTGATGTCTTTGAAGATAGTAAAGAGTATCATCGTAAAGGTCAATCTGGTAATGAAAATGATCCTGGTTTCGGTGTTAATTTAGAAATAAAAGATAGTTATGATGTGGCTATTTCTATAAACCATGATCTAAAACCTTTCGGTGAATATAAACAACACTTATCAAACTGTTTAGATAACTACATCAAAAAATACGAATATGTCAATAAAGTAAATCCTTTTAGAATAATTGAAGATTATAATATTCAAAAGTATCTACCGGGTGGTGGATTTAAACAATATCATTTTGAAAATGCTTCTATAGAGAATAGAGTGTTAGTTTTTATGACTTATCTGAATGATGTTGATGATGGTGGCACAGAGTTTCTTTATCAAAATTTAATAACACCAGCAGAAAAAGGTCTAACTCTTATATGGCCTGCGGGTTTTACACATACACACAGAGGTGTTGTCAGTCAAACAAAAACAAAATATATAGCAACAGGATGGTATAGTATCGAATGAAAGTAATAGAAAATTTCTTACCTGATGAAATCTTTGATAAGATTCATAATCTGATGATGAGTAATAAGTTCGATTGGCACTTTAGTGATGGTGTAGCGACACATGATGATAATGAAGATTTTTATTTTACTCATAATTTTTATGGAGATGAAAAACAACAAAGTTCGTATTTTGAATTGATTATACATCCGATCATAGGTAGAGTAAATTTTAATTTTATGATTAGAGCAAGAGCAAATTGTTATACAAGAAAAACAGAACACTATCAAAATGATTTTCATGTGGATCAACCATGGCCACATACTGTTGGTTTGTTCTCAGTAAATACTAATAATGGATATACATTATTTGAAGATGGAACAAAACACGAATCAAAAGCAAATACAATGATATTGTTTCCTGGTGAAATGAAACATGCCAGTGTAGCACAGACAGACGAAAAGTTAAGAGTAAATATAAATTTTAATTTTGTTTGATGACGAATATACAAGAAGCATACGAGAATCTAAAAAAACTAAACTATCAAAAATCTAACCATGACGGTGTTTCAGTTTTTTATGATGATAAAACTTATTTAAAAATAGATTCTAAAAAGAAAGTGACACTAACTGGTGGTAGTTTTTATACAATAATGAAACACCCAAAAGAATTTAAAGAAGAAAATGTTGAACTTGAATCACCAGCAGAATTACATAATGAATCAAATCATTCTATATATTGTATATTGACTGATTGTTTGTTTGATGATACACCACAAGAGTTAAAACTCATTATAAAAAGTGGGGTGGAAAGTTTAGATAAATATGATTAGATATTATGAAAGGCACACACAATGATAGTACATGACGATAAATGGCCAGATATAGCAGTTGATGAAGAATGGTTGTCAGACGAAAGTAAAGAATTTATTAACAACTTTTTATCGACTGAAAAGATAGACGGAAAATATAGTATTCTTCAAAGTATTGAAGAAGAACCTGATTTAGAAAAGAATAGAATTGTTTCACCACATTTTGAAAAATTTAAAAGAATACTTAAAGATTGGTTAATATTATATCCTCATTCTTGTTCTGAACTTTTAAAAATAGAGATCAATTCATATTCACCATCTCTATCATATCAACCAAATAAAATTCTTCCTAAAGTAGAACACGATCATAACGACTACAGACAGTTAATGGTATTTCTATCTCCGAATGAAGACCATGATAGTTATGCTAAAACATCAGTATGGAGAGATGATTATGTTCATACTCTTTATGAATTTAGACCTAAACAGTTTGTAGGATTTAATTTTGAAGCATTACCTGTATCACAAGTTCTTCCAACAAAAGGTAATGTAAAATTATTAACAATAACATATAAATGATACATTCGAACGATTACTGGTTTTATGATAGAGCATTAAGTAATGAACAATGCCAAAGTCTTCTTAATTTAAAAAGACAATATCAATTAGAAACAGCAACTATTGACGAAGGCGATATCGATAGTAAAGTTAGAAAAACAGAAGTATTGTTCACATCTGAAGAATGGGTTTATGATTTAATTCGACCATACTTAGAAGATGCTCTTGTTAATGCTAATTGGAACTTTGATATTGATTGGTGTGAACCTGCTCAGTTTACAGAGTATAAACATGGTGGTCACTATTCATGGCATATAGATTCAATGCCAGTAGAGAAACAAGAAAAATTAAACATATCATACAAAGGTAAGATAAGAAAATTATCAACAACAGTTGTATTATCAGATAGTAATGAATACACAGGTGCTGATTTTGAGATGATACATTCACCATCATTGTCACCTAATGAGAATAAAAAAATAAACATTATGAAAGAACCAGGTTTCAGAAATAAAGGAACTATCATTTTCTTTCCTTCAGACGTTTGGCATAGAGTGACACCGATAACATCTGGTGTAAGAAACTCTATTGTCTTTTGGTGGTTAGGGCCTCAATTCAAATGATTAAAATACACGACAACAAAGTGCCGTTTCATGTTCAACAAAGTATCTACTACTTCATATTAAATTCTTCTTTTAAAATTAAAGGGTGGGAAGATAGAGATGATGTTGATATAGCAAAATCAGATTTACATTCAAACTGGTCAATCGATGATTTAAAAAATTCTAAACTCTATCCATATATTGCTGATCTATATTCTTTTGATCGATTCGATAAGTGTATTGTTAATCTAACTCAACCAAGTAATTACTATTTCACACATACACATGGAGACGATACAACTGTTCTTTTATACTATGCTAATTTAGAATGGAGAGATGGTTGGGCAGGAGAAACAATGTTCTATGATGATAACAGAGTTTCAACACAGTCTTACGATTATACACCAGGACGAATATTACAGTTTGATGGTAAGATACCACATACAATAAGGCCACAGTCTATCATAGGGCCTTCATACAGATTTACTGTGTCGTGCTTTTTCAGAGGTGAAAATAGCGACATAAATTTTAATGATAAATAATATTAAGGAGAATATACTATGACCGAAGAAGTAAAAGAAAAAACAGTAGTGATTGATGATAAAACTTATAAAGAAAGTGAATTGCCACAAGAGGCAATCAAATACATCAATCTTCGTGCGGAAGTATTACAGACACGAGCAAGAGTGACTGCTGAACTTGAAAGATGTGATGTGATAATAAATTATTATATTGATCAAGTTAAAAAAGCAATAGAAGAAGATAAATAGTATTATGGCAGCAATAGCAAATCTTTTTGTCGATCAAGGAGCAACATTCAGTACAACCGTAACGGTGACCAATGCCGACGGAAGTGCTTTTGATTTAACAAGTCATACTGTTGCTGCTCAAATACGAAAGTCTTATTCTTCATCATCAAAGACTGATTTTACTGCAACTATTTCCAGTCCTGCCACTGATGGTAAAATACAACTACAATTGACTGCCACACAAACTGGTGCTTTAGAAGAAGGACGTTATGTTTATGACGTAGAAGTCACACTAGATACCACTGTGACCCGTGTTTTAGAGGGTCTGGTGACTATTTCCCCACAAGTCACAAAATAATATACCATTTTATCTCTTTTTCATTATTTAATTATTATAAATATTGTTATTAAGAGGCAAGCATGGCTATAAACGCAACAGTAAATTCAAATAATTCTGTTTCCGCTAAAATACAAGCGGACACATCTTCAGGACCACAGAGGGTTCAAGTCACAGTACCTGCTCAACAATCAGCATTAAATAATGCAGATTTCAATTTGAAATCATTAGGTGATGTTGACACATCTACTCTTGCGGATGGTGGAATTTTACAGTTTCGTAGTAGTGATGGTAAATTTGTATTAAGAAATGAGTTAGAAGAAACTGTCACAGGCGCTCTAACACTAAACGCTGGAAATTTTTAAATGGAGATTAAATGGCAACAGTAATTCAGATTAAAAGATCGACCGGAACTTCTGCTCCTAGCACGTTAAAACTTGGTGAATTAGCTTATACATTTGGTACAGGTACACAAGGTAACAATGGTGACAGATTATTTATTGGTGAAGGTGGCGTAGATGGTAACGGTGACGCTAATAATATTACAGTCATTGGCGGTCAATATTTC
>MDSZ01077822.1_pt1 | contig 15595 bp, 13 predicted proteins | sample 811201 | NCBI WGS metagenome assembly MDSZ01 (sample SAMN05326647, study PRJNA326480) | marine metagenome | isolation source: seawater | place: Indian Ocean: North | collected 2010
ATCTGGAGACCCCTGAGCGCGCAAAACACTTGTAATCTTTTCTATCTCTTTTTCTGAAACATACGGACCGTGTATTCTTACAATCCTATTAGCAGAGGACATAAATAACATGTCACCTTTGCCCAATAATTGTTCAGCACCCTGTTCTCCTAAAATTGTTCTGCTATCAATCTTTGAACTTACTTGAAATGATACACGAGTAGGAAAGTTAGCCTTAATTGTTCCCGTTATTACATCGACACTAGGTCTTTGTGTCGCCATTATTATATGAATTCCAGCTGCTCTCGCCATTTGTGAAAGTTTTTGTATATAATTTTCTATTTCTTTGCCAGCCACCAGCATTAAATCTGACATCTCATCAACCACTACAACTATATATGGCATTTTTAATTTATGTTTTGAATTGTAGCCGTCAATATTTCGAACTCCTACCTTGCTCATATATTTGTATCTATTATTCATTTCTTTAACTACCCAACCAAGTGCCGTTGTAGCTTTTTTCGCATCCGTTATAACTGGAGTAAGTAAGTGAGGAATATTTTCATAAGCTGATAGTTCTAACATTTTAGGATCAATTAAAATTAGTTTGCATAAGCTTGGATTTAATTTGTACAGCAATGAAACTATGATTGTATTGATACAAACAGATTTTCCTGAGCCAGTAGTTCCAGCAATTAGTAAGTGTGGCATCGAGGTTAAATCTCCAATTATTGGTTTTCCAGAAATACTTTTACCTAGCGCAATCGGTAACTTAATATCTTTTCTTAAAAATTTTTCATCACTCAGTATTTCTCTTAAATATACACTTTCTCTATTTTCGTTAGGTATCTCTATGCCAACAGTATTTTGACCTGGTATTGTTGCTACTCTAGCAGATGTTGAGCTTGTATTTCTAGCTAAGTCGTCTGCTAGATTTATAATTTTAGAAACTTTAATCCCTGGAGCCGGCTCAAATTCATAGAGGCTAACAACGGGCCCATTATTAATTTTTTTAATATTTCCATCAACACCAAAGTCTAAAAGAATTTTTTCCATGAATTCAGCACCAGGTCTTTTTTTATTAGTCTCAACAATATTTATTTTAGATTTATTTTTTTCAAGTAGTTCTATTGATGGCAGCTTAAAATTTATTTCGGTAGTAGAAGTTGTATTCTCTTTAGATTTAATTTCTTCTCTTTCAAATGAAAAACTTTGTTGCGGTTGAGATGAAGAGTTGTTAAGAATTTTTTCTTCTTGATCGTTTAGTAAAGCATTTGATGACTCTATTTTTCTATTCCTCAGAAAAGAATAAGATATTTTTATAATTTTAATAATACTAATTTTAGATCCGACTATAAAAAAAAGTAAGGTACTGACCAAAAGTCCAAAATAAAAATAATTGTGATCTACTTGAGGTATATATCCGTATATTGTGTCAAAAGCTATTCTCCCCACAAATCCAGAATTTCCATTATCTATTAACCAAAATGACTCGTTGAAATTTTTGTATAAAAAAATTGATCCTGTTATTAAATAAAATACTACAAACGAAATTTTAATTAGAAAGTAACCAATGTTTTTGTTTATTATTAAGTTAACCCCCCACGAAATAAAAGTGAATAGTAACAAAAAAGAAGCCAAACCAAAACTTTGAAGAAGAAAGTCCGCTACAAAACTACCATAAATACGAATAGTGTTTTCCGAACCAGTTATGTTTTCACTATAAACTAACGAAGGATCACTTGGATTATATGTCGCAAACGAAATTGATAAAATTATACCAATAGAAATAAAGGCTATTCCTATAAACTCAAAGGTTCGTTTTCTTAAAAAATTTGTTAAACTATTCAAAAAGTTTGTATTCATATCGAATCGCAATATATACTTTTTACCATTATTATGAAAAAACATAAAATATGCATTGTTGGCGGCGGCTTAACTGGCCTTATAACGGCGCATGTTTTAAACGAAAAGGGATTAGATATCGATTTAATAATTGAAAACACTAAACTTAAAACTAAAGACACAAGAGTTACAGCAATATCAGAAAAAAACTTTGAATTTATAAAATCTTCCCTTAAAAAAATCGATTTAAAATTATTTTACGCAGTTCAAAAAATTGATTTATTTCTTGAAAATAATAAACAGATAAAAAAATTCTTAAATTTTAACGAAAAAAAGAATTTAATGCTTTTTTTTGAAAATAATTTGATAAAAGAACATTTAACCAAATTACTAAAAAAATCTAAAATTAAGGTCCAAAAAAAAACAATAAAATCAGTCGATCCTGAAGAAAGTAAAGTTATTACGAATCTATCCTTTAGAACATATGATTTAATAATTTTATGTTTAGGATCAAAATCTCCAATTTACGAAAGAGTAAGTGGAAATAGAGCAATAAGAAAAGATTACAGAGAACACTCTATAACTTGTTCTGTCAGACATGAATTAAAAAAAATTGGGGCCATGCAGTTTTTTCTTAAAGAAGGACCTTTAGCAATTTTACCTTACAAGAAAGATAAATTCTCTGTGGTTTGGAGCGTGGAGGATCAATATTTCTCAAAAAATAAAAAAAATCTTCATACATACTTAAGAACAAAATTATCAAGCTTATTAAAAACCAACAAATTAATTCTAGGAAATATTCAAAGTTATCCTTTAAATTTATTAATAAAAAAAGATTATTATAAAAAAAATACTATTATCTTAGGTGATGGGCTACATGTGTTCCACCCTTTAGCTGGGCAAGGTTTTAATCTCATTCTTAGAGATATTAAAAAATTAAAAGAACTAATTTCTACCAATCTAAAATTGGGTCTGCCAATTAAGAATTCAAATATTCTAAAAGATTTATCCAAAAATAGAAAACCTGAAAATTTTTTTATTGGGCTAGGTATAGACACGACAAGAAGATTTTTTAAACACAGCAGATATTTTAATCCAATCAAAGAGACCATTTTAAATCAATTTTCTAAATCAGAATTTTTAAAAAAAATCAGCAAACGCGTGGCAAATATAGGTTTAAACCAATGAGCATTTATGCTTTATCGTCTGGCAGGGGTCCCTCTGGAATAGCCATTGTAAGAATATCTGGAAAAGAAACGCTTCAGATTTGTCAAGATTTAACAAAATTAGAAAATTTAAACTCGAACGAAGTAAATTTTTGTAAATTCTATGATCCTAAAAACAACAATATAATAGATCCAGAAGCCTTATTATTGTGGTTTCCTAGACCGAATAGTTATACTGGTGAAGATCTTGCGGAATTACAAATTCACGGCAGCAATGCAGTTATTAACGCCTTATTGAAAGTTTTATCAGAGCAGAATAATTGTAGACTAGCCGAACCAGGCGAGTTCACTAAACTTGCTTTTCAAAATGATAAAATTGATTTGCTTAAAGCAGAAAGTATAGGAGATCTTATTCATTCTGAGACTGAATTACAAAGAATACAAGCCATTAAATTAGTACAGGGGAGCGCATCAAATTATTACAATGAACTGAGAAAAAAAATAATAAAATCTCTTGCCTTTATTGAAGCTAAAATTGATTTTGCAGAAGAAGATTTACCACCAAAAGTATTAAAAGAGGCGCACAAATCGATTAAAGAAATTCACTCAGAAATAATAAAAATTATCGAAGATAATAAAGTTGGAGAAAAAATTAGAGACGGTTTTAAAGTTACAATTACCGGAGAAGTTAATGCAGGGAAGTCGTCTCTATTAAATTTACTTTCTAAGAGAGAAGTTGCAATAGTATCAGATCAAGCCGGGACGACAAGAGACGTTATCGAAACTTATTTGAATTTAGAAGGGTATCCAGTAATACTTGCTGATACTGCAGGTATAAGAGAGGCCAAAAATGATATAGAAAAAAAAGGAGTCTCCTTAGCATTGGGCAAATCAAAAGAGGCAGATATAAAAATAGTTGTAATTGATAATTCATCCAAAAAAATAAACAATGATATACTGAAAATGATTGATAATAATACTATAGTCCTATTAAATAAATCAGACATTTCAGGTAAACAAAATTACAGATTTGACGTAGATACAGTATTTGCATCGGTAAAAGGTAACAAAAATATCGATAAATTAATAAATTTGATAACAAATAAGTTAAGTAAAAAATTTTCACTCAATAGTAGCATTTTAATTACCAGAGAACGGCACAGAATAAAATTAAAAGAATGTTTAAAAGAAATAGATAATTTTCTGAAAAAAGATCAGACCAAAGATTTGGAACTAGCCGCTGAAGACTTAAGAATGGCTACAAGACACTTAGGGGGCATCATTGGTAAAGTAGATGTTGAAGAAATCCTTGGATCTATATTTAAAGACTTTTGTATCGGTAAATAAAATACCTCTTGTATTCCTAATTAAGACGGTTACATTCTGTATATGACAAAACTAAGCTATGATGTAGTAGTTATCGGTGGTGGACATGCCGGATGTGAGGCTGCAGCCGCATCCGCTAGAATAGGCGTAAATACAGCACTTTTTACGCATAAAATCGAAACAATAGGTGAGATGTCATGCAATCCTGCCATTGGAGGACTTGGCAAAGGACATTTAGTTCGTGAAATCGATGCATTAGATGGTGTTATGGGTGTTGTGGCTGATAAATCTGGAATTCAATTTAGATTGTTGAATAGAAGTCGTGGTCCAGCAGTTCAAGGGCCAAGAACTCAGTCTGATCGAGCTCTCTATAAGAAATATATGCAAAAAATTTTGCTTAATTATAAAAATTTAAAAGTAGTAGCTGATCCAGTCGTCAAATTTTTATTTAGTAAAAACAAAGTTATTGGATTTATTTGTCAAAGTGGAATAGAAGTAAGAACAAAAGAGTTGATTCTAACTACTGGAACATTCTTAAATGGTTTAATTCATATAGGTGAGACGCAGATACCAGCGGGTCGATATGATGAAAAACCATCAACTGGTTTAAGTGAACAACTGATGAAATTTAAGATGCAAATTGGAAGATTAAAAACTGGAACTCCCCCTAGATTAGACGGAGACACAATCAATTATGAAGATTTAGAAATGCAGCCGGCAGACGATGATCATTCTTATTTTTCATTCCTTACTAATAAGATCAATAATAGGCAAATTCAATGTGGGATGACTTATACAAATAATGATGTTCATAAAATTATAAGCGATAACATTTCAAGAAGTGCTCTTTATTCTGGGAAAATTAAAGGAGTTGGTCCACGATATTGTCCATCGATTGAAGATAAGATTGTGAAATTTAAGGAGAAACAAAGACATCAAATTTTCTTAGAACCTGAAGGTATAAAGGACAATACTATTTACCCAAATGGCATATCTACTTCATTACCAGAGGATATTCAGCTTAAAATACTTAGTAAAATCAAGGGTTTAGAAGTAGTAAAAATGAAACGGGCAGGTTATGCTATTGAATACGATTATGTCGATCCAAGAGAACTAAAGGTAACATTAGAGACAAAAAAAATTAAATCATTATTTTTGGCCGGTCAAATAAATGGTACTACTGGTTATGAGGAGGCTGCTGCTCAAGGTTTGGTTGCCGGTTTAAATGCTGCCTTAAAAATTCTTAAGCGAAATGAATTTGTTTTAGATAGAGCATCATCATACATTGGGGTGATGATTGATGATTTAATAAGTAAAGGTGTTACTGAACCATACAGAATGTTTACATCTAGAGCTGAATACAGATTAACTTTGAGAGCTGATAATGCCGATCAAAGACTTACTCCATTAGGAATAAAATATAATTGTATTAGTGGTGAAAGAAACAAATTATTTTTTGATAAAGAAAAAAAAATAAATCAAATTTTAAATTCCTTAAAATCAAATTCTATATCTCCTAATCAAGCTTCTAAATATGGCGTCAAAATATCTAAGGACGGAGTTAAAAGATCTGGATTGCAAGTTATGTCCCAGAGAAATTTAAATATGGCAAAAATAAGGCAGATATGGCCTTCAATACCCTATCATGGAGAAGCTTTTGATAAGCAGGTTGAAATTGAGGCACACTATTCTGGATATCTAAAAAGACAATCTCATGATATAGCTGCTTTCAATAAAGATGAGAGTGTACTTATACCAGATAACATCAATTTTGATAATATCAGTGGACTGTCCAATGAAATTAAAAGTAAATTAATTAAAATAAGGCCACGAACACTCGGTCAGGCTTTAAGAATAGATGGAGTGACTCCAGCTGCAGCGATTTTGCTACTAGGTTATATAAAGAGAAACAAAAGAGTCCTCACAGCTTGAAAATAAATAAAGAAACCTCTGATCTTATAAAATCTTTAAATTTATTGGATGAAAAAGGCTTTGATAAAATGAGCAAATATGTGATTTTGCTTCTAAATGAGAATAAAAAGTACAATTTAATATCGAAAAATTCAGAAAATGTTATTTGGCACAGGCATGTCCTAGATTCTTTACAAATAGTTAAATTTGTTAATTTTAATCGACAATCAATTTTACATGATTTGGGCTCTGGGGGCGGTTTTCCAGGCATTTGTTTGGCAATTTATAATAAAAATCCAGAATTTCATGTGAAACTGTATGAAAAATCGATAGTTAAGTCTAATTTTCTTAATAGAGTGATAAAAAAGCTAAATTTAAATGCCAAAGTAATAAATCGTGATGTTTTCAAAACGAAAATTTTAAAAGGATATGTGGTGGCTAGGGGATTTAGGAAAATTGATAAAATATTGAAGTTTTCACGTGAAAACTGCTTAGAAATAGAGAAATTTATAATTCTTAAAGGAAAAAATGCACAGGTAGACGCACAAAAAGCTTTCAAGGGGTCAGATATTAAGTATAGTTTAGAAGAAAGTATTACAGATAGAGATTCTAAAATACTTATTTTTTAAATTAAAGAAATTATTTGATGAGTTCGGTTATAGCAGTAATAAATCAAAAAGGTGGCGTTGGTAAAACAACTTCCGTAATCAACCTTGCAACTTCACTGTCCATTATGGGTCAAAATAATTTAATTGTAGATTTAGATCCACAAGGTAATGCAACAACAGGTCTAGGAGTTCCGATAAATGAACGAAATAAAAATATTTACAAATTATTGATAGACAAAATTTCTCTGAATGAAGCTGTACAAAAAACAAAAATTAAGGGTCTTGATATTATTAGTTCAAATGTTGATCTCTCAGGATTAGAACTTGAAACAGCCTCAGACAGTTCTAGAGCTTTTATATTAAAAAAAATATTCAACAATAATGAAAATATTATTTCTCAATATGATCATATTTTTATAGATTGCCCGCCATCGTTAAGCCTACTAACTATTATCGCTCTTGTCTCATCAAATGAAATATTGGTTCCATTACAAACAGAATTCTTTGCCTTAGAGGGTATAACTCAATTAGTAAAAACTATTGATCGTATTAAAGTAAACCTAAACCCAAAATTAAATTTACGCGGCATATTATTAACTATGTTTGACAAAAGAAATAAATTGTCATCTGAAGTTGATAAAGAAGCAAGATCATATTTTAAAGACAAGGTATATCAAACTGTTATACCTCGTAATGTTAAATTATCTGAAGCACCATCACATGGATTACCATGTGTAATTTATGACAAATCGTGTTCTGGAAGTAAAGCTTACATGAGTTTGGCTCAAGAATTTAATGACAAAACTAACAATTATGGAAGTGCTGCATGAAAAATAAAAAAAGCTTAGGGAAGGGCTTATCCGCACTATTTGGTGAAGATAAGAATTCTGAAAAAATGTCTACAAATTCGACAGTAATTAAAGCACCTATTAGTGATCTCGTTAGAAATAAGTATCAACCAAGAATTAATTTTGATGAAGATAAGTTAAATGAATTATCTACATCTATTAAAAATAATGGAATAATTCAGCCTATAGCCGTTAGATCTGACAAAAACAATCCAGATTCCTATGAAATTATAGCTGGGGAAAGAAGGTGGTTAGCAGCACAAAAAGCAGGATTACATGAAGTACCAATTACAATAATGGATCTTGACGACAGTGAAGTACTGGAGGTAGCAATCGTCGAGAATATACAAAGAGAAGATTTAAATGCCATTGAGGAAGCAAAAGGATTTGAGAGATTAAAAAAAGAATTCGGTTATGATCAAGATAAAATCGCTAAGTTAATGGGAAAGAGCAGAAGCCATATAAGCAACACTTTAAGGTTATTAACTCTGCCATCAGATGTAATTAATATGATTCAAAGTAATGAATTGAGTGCTGGACAAGCTAGACCTTTGGTCGGAATGCCCAATGCCTCTTCAATAGCGGAGGAAATTGTTTCAAAAAAAATGTCTGCACGATCTATTGAAAACCTGAAGAGAGCTAAGACAAAATCATATACGATTGATCCTAATATATTTGATGCTCAGAGAGATTTAGAGAGAAAACTAGGTTTGAAAGTACTTATTCAAAATAAAAAAAATAATTCAGGAAAAATAACAGTAGAGTATAAAAATCTAGATCAATTTGAATTTATTTCTAAGCTTTTAAAGGGCTAGAAGCTATATCACATAAATTAATAAGTAGTTGTTTCAATAAAATATCATTGTTTTGATTAAGATTTTTTTTCACATCTTTGTCAAACTTACTTAAATTTAGGAGAGCAATATTAATTTTTTTTAAATTCCATTTGTTAAGTTGATTTATAAAAGCATTTTTTTCCTTCCAAAATAATTTAGGTTTTAAAAGTTCCATAGCTTGTTCTATATTTTTGCACCTTTTTTCTATAATCCTAGTTTCGTAAAGTTTTAATATTCTTAGTGAAAGGTAATTAAAAAATATCAAAACATTTTCATTATTTACGCTTAAACTGCAAAATTCAAAATTTAATTTTTCTTTGTCGCCATTTAATGCTGCATCTCTTACTGAGTTAAAATCATAATTCTCTCTATAGTTAAGAAGGCTATTTAGTTTTTCTGGGTTGATTTTTTTATCAATAAAGCAGCTTCGAACCTTCTCAAGTTCATTTGTTATTACTTGTCTGTTTGAATTTGAATTTATAATAATTGTTTTTATCATATTTAAATCCAAATTTTCAAAATTCTTTAATTCTTCCTTAATGTAATCAATAAGTGATCTTTCATTATCGTTATAACACGCTATAATCGCACACGATTTTTCTTTTGAAAAAAAATCTCTTAACTTTGATTTTTTATCAAGAACATTTGATAAAACTAGAACTACATTATTTGTATTTGTAAAATTATTTTTTATTTGGGAAAGTATTTTGTCACTTGCTTCATGAATAATTATTAGTTTATTTTTACCAAATAGCGATAAATTGTTAATTTCTAAAGACAATAATTGTTCGTTCTTAATTAATTCCTCTTGAAAAAAATTTACGGGTTCGTAATCAAAAAAATTTTTAATTGATAATTTTAATCCATCAATTAGGCCTCTATTTTCCCCATAAAGAAGTATAAATGGAAAATTTTTAATCTGACTCAATTTCTTCTCAATTAAGTAACTTTTTAGTTCCATTTAAATTTTTAAGTAGATGTATTTTAGAATTTCTTCAGTTATTTTTCCACTTAGATCTAATATAATTTGTTGTTCATTTTTTAATGATTGTGTATAAGTATTTTCAACATTGTAGCTCATTGCTTCTGAAATTTTAATTTTATCTATTTTATTATTTATCTCATTTATTAAAACAACATTAGCAATCAAATTTATAGAGTATTTTGTTATTTGGTTTGCAGAATTTTTTTCAGAAATGTTTTTTGTTTTCTTTAAATCTAATGAAAGTGAAATTAAATTGGGAGACTCTTTTCTTATATTTATCATTAAATTATTTTTGATTCTGTTAGCAATTTTAGTATCACCACTGACTAAAAAATTTTTTACTTGAAAATTATTTAGTCTGTCATTCGATATTCTTTGAAAGCCACAATTAGATATAAACAATAAAGTAATAATTATTATTAATATTTTATTCATTAAGTTTTTAAAACGAAATTAATTAACTTGTTTCTAACAAATATAGTTCTCTCAATATCATTTTGCTTTAGTATTTTTGATACATTTTCATGATTTTTTAAAATGTTTTTAACCTCATTTTCTTCAACATCCCTCTTAACTTCAATAACTTTTTTTGTTTTTCCATTAACTTGTATAACCATCTTAATAATGTTTTCTCCTAACAAATGTTTGTTTATTGAGGGCCATTTATCAACATTTTTTTCTTGCAGTTTTTCTAGACATTCACTTGCTAAAAATGGAGCAATGGGGATTAAAACTTTCATGTAATTTCTAAGATTTCTTTTAAGACAATCATTACTTATTCGGTTATTCATATTTGAAGTAAAAACGCTATAAATTTCATAAATATTTGCAACAACAACATTTAATGAGAATATTGGAATTAGATTCGTAATTTTATTTATATACAAACTAATTTTTTTTTCAAAATCTTCATCAATTTTTTGGTTCGACTGAGGGTTTTGTCTGTTCAAAATTTGTATATTTAAATTCCATACTCTTTGTAAAAATCTGTAAGATCCTTCGATTCCCTTTTCTGACCATTGAATATCTCTATCAGGAGGGCTATCTGATAATATAAATAATCTAACAGCATCTGCCCCAAATTTATTAATTATTTTTTCAGGATCTATAGTATTTTTTTTTGATTTGGACATAGCTTCTGCTGGGCCAACACTTACTTTTTTATTAGAACCTATGATTATGGCCTCTTTATCATTTATTTTTTCAACCTCATCTGGGCTAAACCAATTACCTTCTTTATCTTTATATGTTTCATGACATACCATGCCTTGAGTAAAAAGATTTTTAAAAGGTTCCTTAAAATTTAAATTTTTATTTAGTTTGCTAATACCGAGCGTAAAAAAACGGGAATAAAGTAAATGTAATATAGCATGTTCGATACCACCAATGTATTGATCTACTGGCATCCATTCATTAACCTTTTTATTATCAAAAGGTTTATCTTTTACTTCAGGCGAGCAAAATCTTAAAAAATACCAGGATGAATCAACAAAAGTATCCAGCGTATCAGTTTCTCTAATACATTTTTCGCCAGTTAATTTGTCAGTTGTATTTTTCCAAGACGGATGAGCATCAAGAGGGTTACCAGGATGGTTTAAATCAACATCTTCTGGAAGTTTCACTGGAAGTTCGCTTTTGGGAACTGTTTTTGGAGACCCATTTTTGGAATAGATTATTGGAATGGGGCAGCCCCAATATCTCTGTCTTGATATCCCCCAGTCCTTTAACCTAAAAGAAACTTTTTTATTACCAATTTTTAAGTTTTCAATTTCCTCTATTATTCTTTTTTTTGCATCATCAACTTTAAGTTTATTTAAAAAACTTGAATTGATCATAAAACCATCACCATCATATGCTTTTTTTAAATCTAAATTTTTATCAGTTTCATTAGAAACAACTTGAATAATTTCTAAATTATATTTTTTTGCAAATTCAAAGTCTCTTTGATCATGAGCAGGGCAACCGAAAATAGCTCCAGTTCCGTAATCCATTAATATAAAGTTTGCAGCATAAACAGGTAATTTTTTATTTTTAATGAAAGGATGTTCCACTTCGTAAGGCGTAAGAAATCCAATTTTATCAGCATTGGCAAGTGACTCTTCGGTTGTGCCCATTTTAGAACACTCTTTTTTGAAATTAATAAACTTTTCATCTTTTGAAAAATTATCACAAATAGGATGATCAGATGAAATTGCTAAAAAGGTTGCTCCAAAAATAGTGTCAGGTCTTGTTGTAAATATTTTAATTTGATCCTTAGATTTGTTTATTTGAAAATTAATTTCACATCCAACGGATTTGCCAATCCAATTTTTTTGCATTAGTTTGACCTTATTTGGCCAACCAATTAACTCATCAAGACCGTAAAGTAATTCGTCCGAAAACTTTGAGATATTGAAAAACCACTGAGATAATTTTTTCCTTTCTACAATAGCATTGGATCTCCAACCTCTTCCATCTATAACTTGTTCATTAGCTAAAACAGTTTTTTCTGCAGGGTCCCAATTAACATAGGTTTCTTTTCTAGAAACCAATCCAGCATTGTAAAAATCAATAAATAATGATTGCTGTTGTTTATAATAATCTTCATTACATGTTGAAATTTCTTTTTTCCAATCAATAGAGAAACCAAGCATTTTCAGTTGTCTTTTCATCTCTCCTATATTTTTTTCCGTCCAGTCTTTAGGACTAAGCTTATTCAGTTTTGCGGCATTTTCAGCAGGTAATCCAAAAGCATCCCATCCCATAGGATGTAATACATTATAACCGTTCATAAATTTGAATCTCGCTATTACATCACCAATTGTGTAATTTCTAACATGCCCCATATGGATTTTGCCCGACGGATATGGGAACATTTCCAAACAGTAAAACTTTTTACTGTAACTTTTATTATATAAATTTTTTTTTTCTAGGATTGGAGTCCATTTTTTTTCAATTAATGAAAAATTAACTCTATCCATTTTTTTTTATTTCTTATCGGATTTTTTCATTAAAGCCGCACTCTTAAGTATAGACGCCAAAAGCTCTTCTTCAATTTTTGATTTGATTTTATCTACTCTACAATTCTGATTAGCAGAACATTTTTTTTTATGCACAATAACTTTAAGACTATCTGATCTGATTTCATTTGAAAGAAATCTTAATGTAATTTTTATAGAGTCATTAGTTGCATTATCATTATACCAATCGGTAATTATCACTCCACCAGAATAATCTACAGTTGCTAGTGGTAAAAAATCTAAAATTTCTAATGAGGCCCTCCACATAGGATTGGATGTACTAAATTCGTATTGTGTTTTCCCTCGAGTAATGCCACCTAAACTTACACCTTTGCCTTCTTCTATATTTTTTAAGGCTCTTTCTTTTGCATTAACAGGAACTTTTCTTGTATCAACCCATTTAGGTTTTAAAGCTTTACATGAAGTCAGGAAGAACAGAGATATAAAAATAATTTTTAAAAGTTTCATAATTTTAAGCTATTCATAACTATTAAATTAAAATCGTTGAATATTCACACTTTTTTAGGGCAAATATGTTGTAAATTTACCACAGTTAGCTAAAAAAACCACATAAAATCGGTATTTTTTGCTCAATTCCCTCCAAAAATTATAAAAAAGCTCGTTAACTTATAAATTAACACAACAAAAGGATAAACATGAGAACAATAAAAAACATGTTGTTTGCTTTAGTAGCAAGTTCTTTAGTTTTCGCAAACGTTAATGCAGGTGAAATGACTTTAAGCGGTTCAATGGAAGTTGCACTAACAAAGGTTGATGGTGAAACAGGTAACCCAATCGGTTTAGAAAACGAAATGGACATAACTGGATCTACTGAATTAGACAACGGTATCGGAGTAGCATACAAAATGACTATCGACGCAACGACGTTCGATGATGAAGAACTTGTATTCTCAACTCCTTACGGAACACTAGCAGTAGCATCTACTGGTGGACCATTAGACGCTAACGACAACATCGTACCAACTGCATTTGAAGAAGCAGAATACGGTGTAACTGGAACATCATACATTGATGTATCTAAATTTTCTGGTAACGGCGCAATGGCACTAAGATATGGTAACACATTTTATGGTGTTGGCGTTGATGCTATGTACACTCCACGATACGGTTCAGGTGATGGTTCAGATGATGGATCACCATCAGGAACAGCTAACGGCGAATACGGTGCAGTTGAAGAAATCGTTTTATCAGCTGACCCACTAGGTATGTTAGGTATTGATGGATCTGCTGTAAAAGTAGGTTATGGTAAAGTAGAATCGTTAGAGTCAACTAGATCTGACCCTGAGTCAGCGTTAGTTGCTGTAACGTATGCATACGGACCATTATCAGTTGGTCTTCAGAAGTCTGGTGTTCTTTACGGAGAAGACGGAACTTCAAGAACTACTGGTGACGTAATTTACGCAAGAAACACAAACGTTGGTGCTGCATTTGCTGTAAATGACAACTTAAGCATTTCTTACCAAGAGACAGAATCTCTAAGAAAATCTATTGGTGGAATTGAAGGAGTTGCTTCAGTAGGTGGTTCAGGTACGAACTCAAAAACGCTAAAAGCTGACACAATTTCTGTTGCTTACACAATTGGTGGATTATCAATTAAGTATGCAGATTCAGAAGTAGATCAGGATGCGTACACTGCAAGTACAAATAGTACTGCAACTACATTAAGTATTGGTGTTGCATACTAAGCAATAAATTTACTTAAAAAATTAAAGCCGGTAATGAAAGTTGCCGGCTTTTTTTTATTTTATTGATTGTTTTTTTAACTCACTTTCAGAGGCGAAACCTGAGATTTTAAGCATTTGTAATTTTCTGATATTTGTAATTTTAATACCACCCAAAGCTACTAAATCAGAAAAAGGTCTAGTTAATAGATTAAATTTTGTTACACCTAAATAACCCCTTTTTTTTGTTTTAAATAACCTAGACAAAATAATTTTACTGCAACCTTGTCTAAATTTTTCTAATATTTCTTTTTTATCGTGTGCAGATCCAATGATCTCTATACTTCTTGATAAATTTTTATAATACTTTTTATTATATGATGATATATAAAGTTTTTTTAACCCGAGTTTGAACATCAGCTTTTGATCATTTGATATAAATAATGAAATATTTCTTTTTCTACAATTTTCTGCAATTTTTTTATATTTTTCTAGATTTGGCTTTAAACCCGATTTTATTATCAAAATTGCCTTAATTTTTTTTATATAATCAAAGTTTATATTTTGTATAGTATCAACATAAAAGTAAATTTGTTTGTGGATCATGGAAAATAAAATTATAAGTAATTATTTGTCTATTCAAGATAATTTATCACCTAACATTAAAATCATTGCGGTGAGTAAAACATTTGAATTATCTAAAATTAAACCTCTTATAGATCATGGGCATGATCATTTTGGAGAAAATAAGCTGCAGGAGGCTCAGTTTAAATGGTCTGAAACAATTAAAATTAACAAGTCGATTAAACTACATATGATTGGTAAGCTACAATCCAATAAAGCAAAAAAGGCTGTAGAATTATTTCATTATATTCATTCTCTAGATAATCAAAAGTTGTCAGATGCTTTAAGTAAAGCCGAAAAAGAAAAAAACAAAAAGTTGAATTATTTTATTCAGGTAAATATTGGAAATGAACCTCAAAAATCTGGTATTAGTGTAAATGATCTTCCTTCATTCTTTAAATACTGTACTATTGAAAACAAACTTAAAGTAATAGGTTTGATGGTTCTTCCACCTCAAGATAAGAAAGATAATTATTTTTTAAAAATTCAAAATCTTAATAATTCACTAAATCTTAAAGAGTTAAGTATGGGTATGAGTTCTGATTATTTAGATGCTTTAAATTATGGAGCTACATATATTCGTATTGGTTCTAGTATTTTTGGATCAAGAAGTTAGATTATATTCAAATAAGTTTTTTTCTTTATATTTGATAGCAATAATTTCATATTTTTTTTCGAGATGGCAATACATCCTTTTGTAGAACTGTAATTCTTTTTTGCTAAATGTAGAAATATAGCGCTTCCCTTTTTAGGAATAACAGGTTTCATATTATAATTTATGACAAC